>AR_comb_assmDRAFT_10700693_pt1 | contig 13111 bp, 12 predicted proteins | sample ArasoioldDNA_FD_10543 | JGI IMG/M metagenome (IMG submission 10543) | reverse complement strand
TCCAAATGCACAACGGGTCAGCGTAGTTGGTGATTTCAACGGATGGAATGGGACAACAAATCCAATGCGCCATCTGATCGGCAGCGGAGTGTGGGAATTATTCTTGCCGGGGGTTGGAGAAGGGGAGCATTACAAGTTTCAAATCAGAACGCCTGGCGGCGCGCTCTTATTGAAGAGCGATCCATTTGCGTTTTTCAATCAGCACGGAGTGCGAACCTCATCGCTCGTTTACAATCTTGAGCGTTATAAATGGAACGATAAGGAGTGGATGAAAGCACGTCCGAAGCGTCGGCTGCAAACCAGTCCCTTGAGCATATATGAGGTGCATCTTGGTTCGTGGCGGCGAAAGCATGAAGAAAGCAATCGCTCACTCAGTTATCTAGAACTGGCGGATACACTGCTCCCTTACGTTATTGAGATGGGTTACACCCATATCGAGATGTTGCCCGTGGCGGAGCATCCGTTTGAAGGATCGTGGGGTTATCAGGTCACTAATTATTATGCGCCTACTAGCCGGTTAGGGTCGCCGGATGAGCTCCGACAATTTGTCGATCGATGTCATCAGGCCGGAATCGGGGTGATCATGGATTGGGTTCCAGCCCATTTCCCAAAGGATATTCATGCCCTGGCCGAATTTGACGGGACTGATCTTTACGAGCACCTCGATCCACGCCAGGGCGAGCATCAGGATTGGGGTACATTGATTTTCAACCTTGGACGTAACGAAGTTCGTAACTTCTTGATCGGAAACGCATTGTTCTGGTTGGATAAATATCACATTGATGGTCTGCGAGTGGACGCAGTCGCTTCGATGCTTTACCTGGATTACTCTCGGAAAGCAGGCGAGTGGGTGCCGAATGCGTTTGGCGGAAGGGAGAATTTAGAGGCGGTTTATTTCCTTAAACGCGTTAACGAAGTCTGCTACGAGCGTTTCCCGGGAATCATGACGATCGCGGAGGAATCAACGGCCTGGCCAGGTGTTTCGCGACCGACCCATTTGGGCGGACTCGGATTTGGATTCAAATGGAACATGGGGTGGATGCACGACTTTCTGCACTACATGTCGCTCGATCCGATCTTTCGCCGATTTCATCACAATAGCATCACGTTTTCACTGATGTATGCGTTTCAGGAGAATTTCATTCTGGTACTCAGTCATGATGAAGTGGTTCACGGTAAGCGTTCGCTTCTCAACAAGATGCCAGGCGACGAATGGCACCAGTTTGCGAATCTGCGAATGTTTCTCGCCTGGATGTATGGCCATCCGGGGAAAAAGCTGCTCTTCATGGGCGGGGAGTTCGGCCAGCGCCGTGAATGGAATCATGATGGTGAGTTGGACTGGCAGTTGTTAGGCATTCCGGGTCACGATGGAGTGCGACGGCTGGTGCAGCATCTTAATTATGTTTACAAGACTGAGCCCGCGCTCTGGGAACTTGATGATACATATGAAGGGTTCGAGTGGATCGATTTTCATGATGCCGATCACAGTGTCGTTGTCTTCATCCGCCGTTCGCGTGCGGACGAGGTTATCATTTTCGCGGTGAATGCGACCCCAGTGGTGCGCCATGGATATCGGCTCGGTGTACCGCATCCGGGGTTTTATCGCGAGATCATCAATACCGATGCAGAGACCTATGGAGGTGGGAACATTGGGAATATGGGTGGGTTTGAAGCGGAAGACCTCGCATGGCAGGGACGAACGCATTCCCTGATGGTGAGTTTGCCACCGTTGGCGACGATTGCGTTTAAGAGAGAGTTAAAAGGCTAAATCGGAGGGACGCGGGTCTCCCATCTTAGCGCCAAAGGCGCGCCCTCAATTCTAGCCTGGGGCAACGCCCCAGGATTTCATGCATCATCAAATCTCAAGCGCTGAAAGCGCGATTCAACACGTCGCTACGGATCATTCCCACATATACCGTTCATCGAATTCGAGCCCATGCTTCTGCAATAACTCTCGATATTCTTCCTGAAATGATCGCGTGCGATGATGTTGCTCTTGCGCACGCACGTATTCCAAAACGGTAGTAAGTTGACTCGGACTAACCGAAAAAGCTGCGTACCCGCGCTGCCAGAAAAACCCTCGGTAACAAGCGTCAACCTCCTTGATCCATTTTGAAGATCCCTTCTTTGTCTCTTCGATCATCTCAGCCTGAGAAAGAGTGGGGGGAGAGAAGTAATAATGTGCACGTGATCGGAAACACCGTTTACACACAAGTCATCCCCACGTAAATCCCGACATATCGTCGCAAGATACCCGTGCATACGCGAACGAATGTTTGCATCGAGCCATGGCACTCGATTTTTTGTGCTAAAGATAATATGAAGAATAACTCTGCTAAACGATTGAGACATAGACCGCGGTTTGAGGCCGCGCTTTCAGCGCTCAAAATAATTAGGGGTTCGCCAACCTGGGGCGTTGCCCCAGGCTAGCAATGATGTTGCGCCGTTGGCGCGCTAAGGATGGAGCCATTACGCCGTTAGGCGCCTCACTGCGGATTGGTGAGCGAACTGGCGGTATCATCGGTGGAATCGCCAGGTAATCTCCCGATCGCTGCCGCGAATTTGTTGAAGTCGTTATTCCAGCCGCCTTGGGTGGCTTCGTTTTTCCGATAGGCACCGGCATCTCCGCCTTTCCGCATTACGACAAAGCCTTTGTCGCCATATGGAATCTTGGTCGGATCGAGCGGAGCGTTATACGCATAATTGGCACTCACGCTAAAAATCGTACTGGATGAATCGACCTCTTTAACCTTGTAGACTTTGAGACCGCTCTTACCTGCAAGAGTAACCGAGACCGGCGGACCAGGAACCGTCGTCACATTACAAGTCGCGCCGGGAGCATTCAGGATTTTCTGAATGTCACCCGGTTTCAGATAATCATTTTGCACCAGCTTGTTGCAGTAGCCTTCGAGTGAGGTAATGGAAGCATCGTCTCCTGGCCATGTGTATGCTGGGTTCGAATTCGCCGAGCCATCGGTGGCCATTTGGAAACTGGCGAGGTAAAACTGCCGCGCATTATTCAACGTTCCCGTCATTTGCCCTTTTGTCAGAGCCTGCGTTAGAGCAGGTCCGGCAAGAAGAGCCAGAATCGCGATGATTGAAATAACGACAAGCAGTTCGATGAGCGTAAACGCTCGGGAGGAGGAATATTTGTTGTTCATAGGGGGGCTGCCAGATTCCTGAAAAATGACAGGACAGGTCAAGAAAGAAATTTTAGGTACTTCGATTTATTGATGTAACGAATACGGAGCCTGGGAATGGCTTTAGCCATTCTCGGTTACCTCTGAGCCAAACGTGCCGTCGGACACGCGAGTTTTGATATGGGAACCGCGCCGAACGGCTTTGATTGACTGAATTATCTTTCCATTGGGATCGGTGGTGATGCTGTAGCCGCGATGAAGCGTCGCCTCCGGCCCAAGAATTCGTAGGACGCCTTCAACCCGCTGGAAACGTTCCCGTGCATTTTGTAATAACCGTGGCGTTTGCGCGCCGAGACGCCGATGGAGATCGACCAGGCCATTGCGCCGAATGGCTAGTTCGTGTTTTGGCGCATGTGCTTTCATTGCTTGTGCGCGAGATGAAACCAGGACGGATGTATCCGCGACAAACTGTTTGACCCGGCGTCGCAGTAGCTCCGCAGTAACATCCAACTGCTGCTGCGCGTTCCGTAATCGTTGCACTAACTCGCGTCCGAGTGTGCGCTCGGACACGAAACGGAGACGGGTGTGACTTTGTTGGAGAAAACTACGCAGACATTTTTGGAGTGAATTTGAGAGTGCGTTGACCCGGCGCGCGAGTTCTGCTGAATCCGCGGCGATCAGTTCCGCGGCAGCGCTTGGTGTTGGCGCCCGCAGATCAGCCACGAAGTCGGCAATAGTGAAATCAATTTCGTGACCGACCGCGCTGACAACTGGAATGGCTGAGTGAAAAATAGCGCGCGCGACAATCTCTTCATTGAATTCCCAAAGATCCTCAATGCTGCCGCCGCCGCGAGCGACCACGATCACGTCAACAGCTCGATCCAGGATTTCCAGTCTGGATAACTCCTTAATCGCAGTAGCGATTTCCGCAGCAGCGCCGAAACCTTGAACGCGAACCGGACTAATCAGGACCGCAACATTTGGTGCGCGACGACGGAGCACGTTCAGCATGTCACGAAGGGCTGCTCCGCTCGGTGAGGTAACGATCGCGATTCGCTTCGGACACTTTGGCAACTGGCGTTTTCGTTCAGTCGCGAACAGACCTTCGGATTCCAACTTCCGTTTTAGGGCCTCGAACTTTGCCTGTAGAACTCCGGCTCCGCGCGTTTGAAGAATCTGAACATTGAGCTGGTATTGGCCGCGTGCTTCGAAAACGGAAATGCTCCCGTAAACTTGAATCTGGGCGCCATCGGAAAGGGATGGGGCAGAGGCAGGTAGGGTATTACGAAAGATGACACAGGAGATCGCGGCCCGCTGATCTTTTAAAGTGAAATACTGATGGCCGGATGGATGCAGCTTGTAATTCGAGATTTCTCCCTGGACCCAGACTGTGCCGAATCTCGTTTCGAGAGTAGCTCGGATGGCGCGAGTTAATTCGGCGACGGTGAATATCTTCGAGCTCGCCTGAAAGAAATCGGAAGTTAGGGGCATGTCACGAACTGAACAACTCGCTTTGAGCGCCCGCGATCGGTGGCTTCAAACCAAGTTTTCGATAGGCATTCGGCAACGCTACCCGGCCTTGCGCCGTTCGTTTGACATAACCTTCCATGATCAGATAGGGCTCGTTCACTTCCTCCAACGTTCCGGCTTCTTCGCCGACGGCAACAGCGAGCGAACTTAGTCCCACTGGACCGCCATTGAATTTGTAGATTAAGGTCTCAATGATTCTTTTGTCCCACTGATCGAACCCATCGCGATCAATTTCGAGCATTGTTAATGCGCGATCCGCCAGCTCGGCAGTGATCTTTCCGTCCGCTTTGACTTGAACATAATCACGAACCCATCGGAGCAGATTATTCGCGGTTCGTGGCGTGCCGCGAGTGCGAGATGCAATTTCGGCGGCGCCGTCGAGCTCGATCGGAACACCGAGAAGGCCAGCGCTGCGGATGATAATTTTCTGCATCTCTTCCGCGTTATAATAATCGAGACGCGCACTCATCCCGAAACGGGAGCGCAGCGGCGCACTCACCATTCCGGCGCGTGTGGTCGCGCCGATAAGAGTAAACTTCGGCAATTGCAGACGCAGGCTTCGTGCTTGCGGTCCTTGATCGATAATAATGTCTAGCCGGTAGTCCTCCATTGCGGGGTAAAGATATTCTTCAATCGTTGGTTGAAGCCGATGGATCTCGTCGATAAAAAGGACGTCGCCTTTTTCCAGGCTGGTGAGTAATCCGGCGAGCTCGCCCGCTTTTTCAATTACTGGGCCACTTGTATTTTTCACGTTCACTCCCATCGCGTTTGCGATGATATGAGCGAGCGTTGTCTTCCCTAAACCAGGCGGACCGCTGAGTAAGATGTGTTCAAGAACATCCCCGCGTTTTTTGGCTGCTTCGACAAGCAGCTCGAGACGTTCGCAGACTTTCACCTGACCGGTGAACTCGCTGAACATCGGTGGCCTGAGCGAAATTTCGAACGCAGGATCAGGCTGATGTGGTTTCATTATCGCTTCATCGCCTTGATCATCACGAGCTCAGTGCCTCGGTCTTTCACAATGTAATCGACTTTATCGAACGCTTGCCGGATCAAATGCAATCCAAGCCCACCAGGTTTGATGAGATGATGCGCTCGTCCTTGCATTGTGTGCGCTTCGGTCTGTTTGCCATAATCGCGTAGGCGCATCCGCACACAGCTGCGCAAACCCTCTAGGGAAAGCGAGATCAATTGGTCGTCCCGCAACTGATAAGCATGCCGAATAATATTGGTGCACGCCTCGTCTACACCCAGCACCATAAGCGTCCGTTCCTTTTCGGAAAAGGGATAGGCCGCGAGAAAACCACGCACAAACCTCCGCATTGGCGCGAGGTTGCCCGTGTGGCTGGAGAACTCGACCTTCTTTTTCATTACACGTGAAACGGGAAGATACGCGGATGAGAGAATTTAGGAATCGAAAACTCAGTGGACAGCGAAAGCAAGCATGGCTCTCTTTCGGTATGTGGAAATCATTCCTGGCTTCGCTCGTACTTGTTCCGGCGGCTTTCGCTCAAGAAAATCCAAGCGCGTATGAGGCGTTGCGTGTGGTGGGAACGCAATTGAATCGCGACTTGATGAATCGAATTATTTCGGTCACAGGGGTTGATGGTGATCCACAACCGAGAACCTGGAAAATTCTGGTTGAAGACCGGCGCGGGCAAGGCGTGCGCGAGATCACAGTTGAAGACAACGCGATAGTTTCGCAGCGGACACCGAACCGTTCTGTGGTTGGTTCGGCTGAAGGCAACATCATCAACACGGGCCGGCTCAATCTCGATTCGACCGGCGCATATGCCGTCGCGAGTCATACCGCAGAGACAGCACATGTTACATTTACGTACGTCAGTTATGCGCTGCGAACGGATGATCGCGGGACTCCGGTCTGGATTCTGAGCTTGGAAGATCGGTCGCGACGTCCGGTTGGTACAATGCATATCAAGGCTCACGATGGCCGCATTGCGCGGGTCGAAGGTATGTATCAGGGCAGGAACCTTGAGCAGCTCGAGGGAGAGGGGGAACTGGCCGATAACCGCGAGGCTGACTCGGAAGAAGATGCCGACGAAAACGTGGTGAAACGCAATTTCAAACGACTGGTTCAGCAGACCAAAGAAGAGTCGCGCCGGATTTTTGTGAAAGCGCGGCGATCGTTCGTAGATTTCATTAATCGTTGGTGACCGCTGCGCCCGTGGCGCTGGTTTCCAAGCCAGCAGAGCCTTAGCTGCGATCGGGCGCTATGCAGATTTGGAAATCTGCGATACCGCAGACGTAGACTCTGCGCTACAATGCAGCTAAGATTTGCGACTCAGCTGAATGCGAGTCTGTTCACATTGGTGAAAGTCTCGACTGATTCCCAAAGCACAGTATGGCCTGCACTCCCGTTCGCCGAGTGGAAGGAAACATGTGCCACCCTTCACATGTGGACGCAGATTGTGGGCAAGATCCGGTTATCGCTGACGCCGTGGACTAATCATTCCTGGCACGTCACCCTGTATGTCACGACCCGAGGGTTGACCACCTCACCGATTCCATTGGCCGCCCGCATTTTTCAGATCGATTTTGATTTCATTGAGCATGTTCTCAGAATTCAGAGCGACAATGGCTTGGAAAAGATTATCCGCTTAGCGCCGAAATCGGTTTCCGCTTTCTATCAAGAGGTAATGCGCGCCCTGGATGAGCTCAATTTGCCGGTCAAGATCAATACGACACCAAACGAAGTTGATCCCGCGATTCCTTTCGAAAAAGATGAAAAGCACGCGGCTTATGATCCCGAGTATGCGAATCGGTTTTGGCGGGTTCTCTTACAAAGTGATCGTGTTTTTAAGCAATTTCGGGCGGACTTTTGCGGCAAATGCAGTCCGGTTCATTTTTTCTGGGGCAGCTTTGACTTGGCGGTAACACGATTTTCCGGGCGAAGCGCGCCACAACATCCGGGAGGGGTGCCACATCTGCCCGACTCGGTCGCGCGTGAAGCTTATTCGCACGAAGTGAGTAGCCTTGGTTTCTGGCCGGGAAACGAAATGATGCCGGAACCAATTTTTTATTCCTACGCCTATCCGGCGCCAACCGGATTTGCCGAAGCGAAAGTGCAACCATCTGCTGCAACCTACAATGCGCAGTTAAGGGAATTCATTCTCCCTTATGAAGCAGTGCGGAAGGCAACAAACCCGGATCAAGCGCTGCTCGATTTCGCCCGCAGCACCTACGACGTGGCATCCACCCTCGCGAATTGGGATCGGGCTGCGCTCATAGAAATCAAACCCGACTTGCATTCAGAGCGTCACCACTCGTAAGTTTCACGTAATGCTTTCAATTCATGACGCCGCAGTGAAGCGCGGAACTCCCCGAGGTTGGCGACAACTGTATGGTGACTTCGACCGGCTAGGTGTGAGCGTCGAGTGGCATGATTTTCAAACGCAACGATCGCTCGATTGGGGATCAAGTTTTCGTCCACGGAGCATTGAGTTTTGTTTGAACGTGGAAGGACGTGGAGCAGTCGGTGACCGAGCTCAAGGCGATTATGTTCCGGGAAGCGCCGGATATTATGCTGTCGCGGATCAGCCTCTGCCGGCGTCGCGTAGAGCAGGGGATCATCATCGGTTCGTGACTCTGGAATTCTCGCGTGAACATCTGCAGAAACAGCTTGCTGATTGCGAACCGGATCTTGATCCGCAGATGCGCGCGGCAGTTTTTCCACGGAACGAATCGTCCATTGTTTCATTGGCCCGGCCGATGTCAGCCGAACAACACAATGTGGTGGCGAGTCTACTTGACCCGCCTGTCTCGAAATTGGCCCAGAGTTTGTGGTATCAAAGCAAGGCGCTTGAGCTCATGGCGCATTTCCTTTTCACGCCGAAGGATCCGGAGTTGTTTTGTATGCGGCAGAAACGGGTCACGCGGGACAGGGTCGAACGGGCAAAGGAATTGTTGGCTCGCAATCTAGCGCAACCGCCCACGTTGGAAGCGCTAGGGCGAGAGGTTGGCTGCAGCCCATTCTATTTGAGCAGGAGTTTCTCTCGCGAAGTAGGCCTGACTATTCCGCAGTATTTGCGCAAGCTCCGCATGGAACGCGCCGCCGAACTTTTACGTATGGGACACCACAACGTCACGGAAGCCGCGACCGAAGTCGGTTACTCGAGCTTGAGCCATTTCAGCAAAGCCTTTTGTGAAACGATCGGCTGCTGTCCGGTTCTCTATCCGATGGCGAAGAATGTGATTCTCGATCGGTAATTGGTCACCGAACGAGGTTAGATAGTTAAACGTTCAATCCGTGTCCTTTTGCTCGTTGCTTCTAATGGTTAACGATTTAACGCTTTGACCTTTTAACGCTTAGATGAAAATCACCCGCGCACTCATTTCTGTTTCGGACAAAAAGGGGATTGCCGATTTTGCCCGTGCTCTTGAGAAACAAGGAGTCGATATTATTTCGACTGGGGGCACCGCGGAATTACTGCGCAAGGAGGGCGTACCAGTTCGGGATATCTCGGCTTTTACCGACTTTCCTGAGGTATTGGAAGGACGCGTAAAAACGCTACATCCGCGCGTGCATGGCGGCTTGCTCTACAAACGCGGCAATGCAGTCCATGAAACGCAGGCAAAAGAATGTGGATTCCAGCCGATCGATCTGGTCGTAGTGAACCTTTATCCATTTGAAGCCACGATCGCCAAGCCGGGAGTTACACTCGAGGAAGCTATCGAACAAATCGACATCGGTGGGCCGTCGATGATTCGCAGTGCATCGAAAAATTACGAGTCAGTTACCGTCGTGGTCGACCCAAACGATTACGATACGGTTCTGGAAACGATGCGCGATCATGAAGGCGAGACAACCTTGAAATTACGGGAACGGCTCGCCATTAAAGCGTTTAACAAAACCGCGGATTACGATCGAGCGATTGGATCATTCCTGAATCGAGAACAAGCGACTGATGCGTCGTTTTCCATCTCGCTTCCGTTGGTGACGCGTCTGCGTTATGGCGAAAATCCACAGCAAACCGCCGCGCTTTACGGCGATTTTGAGCGGTACTTCAAGAAACTGCATGGGAAAGAACTTTCGTTTAATAACGTTCTCGATATCAGCGCGGCGGCTAATCTAATCGCCGAGTTTTCAGAACCAACCGTCGCGATTCTAAAACATACGAATCCGTGCGGGGTTGGGAGCGACAATGATTTGCGGGAAGCGTGGGAAAAGGCATTCGGTACGGACAAGCAGGCGCCGTTCGGTGGTGTGATTATTTGTAATCGCCCGATCGATGAATCACTCGCGAAGGCAATCAGCGAAATCTTTAGCGAAGTAATTATTGCGCCAGAGTTCGAGCCCGAGGCGCGGACGTTATTTCAAAAGAAGAAAAATCTTCGACTCATCCGTTCTTTGATAAAGCCTGGGAGCGAGAAACCTGCGCAGAACATCCGTTCGATTGTTGGAGGCATCCTTGTTCAGGACGAAGACTCGGAAGAGTTGCTTGATCTAGAAAAGAAAGTGGTGACGGCGCGGAAGCCTACGAAGAAAGAGATGGCGGCGATGATTTTTGCTTGGGGAGTTGTGAAGCATGTGAAGTCTAACGCCATTGTTTACGCGGCCGAGGATCGAACCCTGGGGATTGGCGCGGGCCAGATGTCGCGGGTGGATGCTTCACGAATTGCGGTTTGGAAAGCGAACGAGGCTGGCTTGTCTCTCAAGGGCAGTGCGGTAGCGAGTGATGCCTTTTTCCCATTTCCGGATGGACTTGTGGCCGCTGCCGACGCGGGCGCGACCTGTGCGATTCAGCCCGGTGGATCTGTGCGCGATGCCGAGGTCATAGCCGCTGCAAACGAACGCAACATGGCGATGATTTTCACGGGCGTGCGTCACTTCCGGCACTAGGAAAGAGGCGAACATCATCATCTCCATTTAGAGGAAACGGTGCATTACAAATGCATCCACTTTTTTCCCGAGCCCTTGATGTTGAAACGCCTCTGGCAGCGTACCTACGATTTTGAATCCAATATCTTTCCAGAGAGCGATCGCACGCGCGTTGGTGCTGACGACAAAGTTGAATTGCATTGCTGAAAAGTTTTTCTGGCGCGCCCATGCGATCGCGTGTTCTGCAAGGGAACGACCCACACCTTGGCCGCCGGCCTTCGGTGCCACGATGAAGGCAGCATTGGCGACGTGCGAACCGAGCCCAGGTTGATTGGGTCTAACAAACGATGTTCCTACGATCGTGTCATCCACTTCGTTGACAGCAACGAACACGGTAGCTGGTGGCGGCAAGAGCCAATATTTTCGGGCAAGCATTTCATCCGTGTTTGGTGGGAAGGTGTAGGTGTCTCCCGCACGAATGACGTCGCGGAAAATTGGCCATATACCGGTCCAATCGGCCTCAGGCACCACCTCGCGAATGATCACGGTCATATGTTGGTTGTTCGGCCTCGCTTTCGAGCACGAGGAGGAACGGTGAAATTTATCAATCAGCTGCTCGCGATCGGCGCAGGATCGAGCCTTGGAAGATAATTCCGACTGAGACAAGCGCGCAGAAAACAATGACCCAGCCTGTATGCGGTAGGACAATCGCATTCCCGATCAGATGCGCACCTTCAACTGATGAGAGAATTATCAGAACCCAATCGAATAAGGCGAGCAACAACAAGGCGCCTACGATCCCACCGATGACGAAGGTGATTCCGCGATAGTTCGTGTAGTCGACGAAAAATGCTGCCATTAACGCCAGGGCGAGGCGCCCTCCCGCGACGAATCCCGCGATCCCAATAGCGAGTTTCTGCAACATGATTGCAAGGAGCGCGCCGAGAATACCGAGACCAAGCGCAGCGACGAGGGTCATCCAAACCGGAGGCTCGTGCATGAAATAGTCCGCAATTTCGATTCCGACAGCAAACCCAAGGGCGGCAACAAAGAGCCAGAAAAGCTTGCGGCCAAAGAGCAATATGGCCGCGCCAATGATCACGCCGATAATGCCAACCGACAGGTTTTCTGGCAGTATGCTTATCATTGAGATGGAACGTTAGCCGCCCTCGTCCAATCCAATTTGTGCGGAAAAGACGTTACGTAGTCGTCCGGCGCAAGGCGGCAGACTTGTGCAACAAAATTACTTGCTCTCTTTCGAAGGAAGCGCTCCTTCTTTTTTCGTTCCGCCAATTCCAATTTTTTTCAGGAACGGTTGAACCGATTGTTTACGACCGAGAAACTTTTCGATCGATTGGGTTATATCACGTGAATCTCCCGGCTCATAGATATCAGTCCGAAGTCGCATCCCTGCTTGTTTGTCGAGATAACCATCCTTTGCCGACTCGAAGACGGTAGCCATATCTGCTGCAATGGCATCAGCCCATGCATAGCCGTAATATCCGGCATCGTATCCGTTCAAATGGCCGAAGTAGGCAACGAATGTGGTTTCAGGGACGATCGGAAGAAACACCTTTTCCAAGATTGGATTCGAAATCGCGACGCAATCGTAAGCCTGGCCTTCAGGATGAACGGCGTGCAAGGCAAGATCGAGCGAGGCGAAGGCAAACTGGCGTCGATAATAAACACCAACGGTAGCTAGTTTTGCCTCCTTCATTTTTTCAATCGTTTCCACCGGGATCGTTTTTGCAGGATCGCGGTAATCGGTTGCGAAGGTATCGAGAACTTTCTTGTCCCAAACCCAGTTTTGGAGCATCTGCGACGGTGCTTCCACAAAGTCGCCCGGCACATTCGTTCCAGCGAAACGCGAATACTTCGCTCGCGTTACGATCGCATGAAGCGCATGACCAAATTCGTGAAAGAGCGTTTCGACATCGCTGTGAGTGAGCAATGACGGTTTACCCTCGCTCGGAGGAGGAAAATTGCAGAGTAGCGCGACAGTGGGCCGCTGGTATTTGCCGTTTGGCAATAGCTTGCCGCTAATGATTTCAAATTCAGCGAAGTGATTGAATTTCCCGTCGCGCGGAAACATATCGAGATAGAACATCCCGAGCGGTTCGCCACTCGCAGAGTCAGTAACGGCGTAGAGCTGAAGATCCTCGATCCACTTTTGTGGCACGGAGATTTTCTCGAACTTCAGACCGAAGATGCTCTGATAGATATTGAACATTCCCTCCAGCGTTTTCTGAAACGGGAAATAGACGCGCAAAGCCTCGGTATCGACCGCGTATTTCTGTTTCTTGAGCTGGTTTTGATAATAGCGGAAGTCCCAATGCTTGATTTGGGCGTTAGGATCTTTGGTGTCAGCCACCTTTAGCTTGCGCAGCTCAGCGACTTCGCCGTCGAACTTTGGCGTCGTACCGGAAATGAGATCGTTGATATACTTTTCTGCACCGGCTGCAGACTTCGCCATTTTGACTTCGGTCTGGTAATCCGCCCACGATTTATAGCCGAGCCGAAGAGCAATTTTGTTCCGAAGCGCGAGCATCTGATTCAAGACGCCGACGTTTTTCTCCTTGGCGAGGGTATCGTGGACTACGTA
>AR_comb_assmDRAFT_10336227_pt1 | contig 13115 bp, 8 predicted proteins | sample ArasoioldDNA_FD_10543 | JGI IMG/M metagenome (IMG submission 10543) | reverse complement strand
CTCGCGGATCCGGGTGGCGATCGCCGCCCCGAACGGCACCCAGCCGATATGGGCCTTCGACCAGACCGAGCCGGAAGGCACCGCGCAGGTCGCGATCGCCTACGGCGCCGGCACGCCCTCGAACCTGCTGCTGCCCGTCGTGCCCGGGGTGAGCGTGCCGACCGGCCTGCCTCCCTGCCCGGGCCTGCGCGGGCAGCCGTGCCGCGCCTACCAGGCCTTCGCGAACCTGCCGGCAACGCCCTGAGGTCAGGACTGGCAGCCGAAGAGGCGATCGAAGCGGTCCGCTTTGACGACGTCGCGACCGCCGCCGCAGGCGAGCACCGGCGCCTCCTTGCTGCCGCGGGGCGCACCGTGTCCGGCGAGCCTATGAAGCGAGGACGGTGAGGCCAGGGGGAGCGGGTTCGTCAAGCGCAGCGGGCTCTTCCTCGGCGAGGCCCTCCGGCTGCTCGGAGTCGTCCTCCTCGCGACTGGCGAGCTCGTGGGCGTCGCGGACCGCCCAGCCGAGGCGCTCGGCGAGCTGGCCGGTGAAATGCCTCGACTCGAAGTCGCTGCTCACGATCCGCTCCCGGTAGACCACCTTGCCGCCGGCCTCCGGCAGATCCGTCACCACCAGTAGTTGGGGCATCGTTCACCTCCTCTGATCGCTGTCCCCTTTCAGGGTGAACGGGGCCGCTTAAGGAGAAGTCAAAATCAAGTAAATCTCGATTCCATGCCGGAGGAGTGCTGGCGCTGGAAGGAGCGTAGAGCCGGATGCACGGCTCCTTGCGCACTTCCATGACCGCTTAAGTCATCCAGCGGATGTACCGACTATCGATGAGTGCGTCTGGTTTGCAGAATCGCCGCATCGGCGCTGGTCCTGATCGCGCTCGTCTCACCCGCGCCCGCCGATGCGTCACCCGCGAAGGTCGCCGCTTTGCAGTCGGCGCTGCAGGCCCTGCACCTCTACGACGGCTACGTCGACGGGATCGAGGGGCCGCAGACGCGGCGGGCGATCCTGGCGCTGCAGCGGCGCCGCGGGCTGGCCGTGGACGGCGTCGTCGGGCCGCGGACCCGGCGGGCGCTCGGCTGGCGCGGCCGTCCCGGCCTGGGCAGCCGCCCGATGCGCAACGGCAACAGGGGCTGGGACGTGGCGGCGCTGCAGTACCTGCTGCAGCGGGCCGGCAACGGCGCCGGCCGGGCCGACGGCCTCTTCGGGCCGCTGACCGAAGCGGCGGTGAAGCGCGCCCAGGAAGCGGCGGGGCTCGGCGTCGATGGTGTCGCCGGCCCGGAAACGCTGCGGGCGCTGCGCGGCGGCGGTGGGGGCGACATCACCGGCTCCCCGCCCTCGGGCCCGGTGCGCTTCCTGCGCCCGGTCGCCGGCCCGACGGGCGACGGCTTCGGCGTCGACCGCGGCGACCACCTCCACACCGGCATCGACTTCCCCGTCCCGGAAGGGACGCCGGTCGGCGCGGCGGGGGTCGGCACGGTGATCTTCGCCGGCTACAACACCGGCGGCTACGGCAACCTCGTCGTCGTCCAGCACCGGCTCGGCTACACCAGCTGGTACGCCCACCTCTCCTCGGTCGCCGTCGCCTCCGGCCAGGCCGTCGACGGCGGCACGCGGATCGGCTACGTCGGCTCGACCGGTTACTCGACCGGGCCGCACCTCCACTTCGAGGTGCGCCGCTACGACACGCCGATCGACCCGGCGCCGCTGCTGCTCTCGACGGTGGCCGGACGCCTGGCGGCGACCGCGCGGCGCGTCCCCTCCGGCGACTGCGACGACGTCGGCCGCACCCGCCGCGGCGACTGGATCGCCGCCGAGCGCCTCTGTGCGGAGCGGTAGCGCCACTGCGATCCTCCTCCAATCGGATCTCTCAGCCGAGAGGAGCGCCCAGGGCCAGCACGCTCGCGCGCTCTTCGGGTTCAGTGACCCCGTAGAGATCGAGGACGAGCTCGTCTAGCTGGTCGGTCAATCCCTCGGCGCGGCGGGCGCCTAGGGAGCGGTCGGCGGCGGCGAGACCCTCACGTGCCTGTCGGATCGAAGCTTCCAGCTCGGAGGCGATGCGGACGAGGGTGTCGTGACGGTTGCGATCTTCGACGTCGTCTAAGTCGATGCGCCGGATCGGCAGTTCCTTGATGGAGTTGTCGAACGCCTCCCACATGTTTTCGCCCGTGAGCTTTGCCATGCCTCGGAAGCGGAAGGTCAAGAGCTTCGAGTTGAGCAAAGCCAGTAGGTAACGCGGATCCTCGTCGACATCTTTCCTGGGGAACACCACGGTGGTGTCGGTCAGGGACAGCCAGCTGAACCCGTCGTCGAGAACGAATCGCAGGTGTCCGGTCCGGTAGGGGCAGACCAGCCGTGGGCGCCCGTAGAGTTCCTTGCTGAGGGGCCAGGTGTAGCGCCACCACTCGCAGTCGCCGCGCTTGAAGGCTGCCCTGCTCTCCAGCTTTTCGCGGTTTTCCGGAAGCTCGAGGTATGCGCGCACCGTCTCGGGCAGGTCGTCGTAGTCGGCGACGTCCTCCAGATACAAGAGCGATTTGTCGCTGGGGACAAGGTAGAAGCAGGCGATCTCGGAGTTGCGAACCCGGCGCTTGAGCAGGTCGGCCGGGAGCCCATGCTCGGCGACCTCGGTGGCGGAGACGCCGAAAACGCCGTTGGCTGCGGTTTGCATGCCCTGCCCGAGATCGCATAGGGCCTCCAAGCGGTCTCCGGCCGCGTCGATGCGCTCGAAAAGCTCATGTTCGTGGGGATTGGGAAAGCGCCATGGCCGCCCGTCGAGCTCGATCTGCCGCTCGAACACCTCGAACGGCGCAGAGCGGATTCGAGCGCCCTCAATGACTTCGCTGGTCGATAGCCGCCCCGTGCGCAGACGCGTAATGTCAACCGTCGCGTCCCCGTGGTCGGTGGAAGTGTCGAAGACGGCGATGGTCGTGGCGATGCTTGCGTCGGCGAAGACCATGAACCCGTCGAAGTCGACGAGTTCGAGCAGGCGGCTGTGGTGGCCCAGCCAATTGCGGAGGTTCTGTGCGCGGTCGGCCGCGAGGAAGGCTCGCGAAAGGATGAACCCTAGGCGCTCATTGGCCAGTTCGACGGCTTTGCGCAGGAAAAAGTAATAGATATCGCCCTTGTCCAGCCAGACATCGTCGTAAGCTTGCTTCAAGTAAGCGGGGACGGCGTGTCCCGCTCCGTAGACCGCGTCGATGGAGAAGTACGGCGGGTTTCCGATCACAACGGAAAAGCCCCCGTCTTCGAGCACCTTTCCGAACCCCTCGCGGTTCGACTGCCACTTGAAAGGCCGCAGCCTGTGCTCTTCGAAGTCGTCCAAGGAGCCGGCCAGTGCGGATTGTGCGTAGAAGTCGGTGCTGATCAGGGAGTTGCCAGCACGGATGTTGCTTCCCAGCGATGGCAGAACCGCGCCTGAGATCTGCATCTGGCTGCGGACGAACTCCGGCGCATCCGACTCCAGCGATTTCAGGTAGAGGCTCATAGTCGTGACCTCGACCGCGGCGGGATCCACGTCGACGCCGAAGATGTGACGCTGCAGCACCCGGGCACGGGCATCCGCAGTCAGCCTCCGCACTCCTTCGGAGTCCTCGTAGTGTGCTCTGCGGTCGACGGTCGGATGGTCGGTGTAGTAGGCCTCATAGTGGGAGATAAGCCGGGAGTACGCGCCCAGCAGGAAAGATCCGGAGCCGCAGGCGGGATCGAGCACCCGGAACTTCGTTAGCGCTCGCGGAGCCCTGCCCGCGATGAGTGGGTCGATGACTCGCCGCACGATTTCGTCGACGACCCACTGAGGGGTGTAGTAGACGCCACCCGCCTTGCGAACCTCGGGCTTGAGTTCAACGCTGACCGATCGGTTCTCGTCGAGGGTGACGATGCTGGCTAGAGCGCGCTCATAGATGCTGCCGAGGATCTCTACGCCGAGGACGTCGAAACGGTAAGGCGACCAGGGCGTGTACAGGCCGCGGATGATGCGCGTGAACGCCGCATCTGGAAGCCGCAGGCTATCGGTGAAGCTCGGATCCATCAGACCGCCGTTGTAATGCAGCCTCAACGGCTCCAGGCCTCGGATGAACGCGGCGTAAGCGTCCTTGGTGTCGATCAGGGGGCGCAGTACCTCCTCTGGCTCCAAGCGCCGGTCCTCGCACACTCGGACGAAGACCAGACGGTCCAGCGTCAACTGGGTGGCTTCGTTCAGCTGCCAGACGTCGAGGTGTTCGTTGTGCGCCGCGAACTCCTTCGCCAGGGCAGTTCGCCACCTCCCCAGGTCTGCAAGGAACGCCTGGTCCACCGGCAACTGGCCGGGGCGGTCCTCTATTTGCTCTACGTACCGGGTCAGCGAGCCGGAAGCGACCGCTTCCTGGGAGAACGTGTCCCACAGCAGGTCCCAGTTCGCCGCGTAATCGCGGAAGCTCAGTTGAAACTCGGGGATGAGGCCGGTGAGCGGCTCGTCGAGCGCCGGTCGGTAGCGGCAGTCGAAGACCAGCAGTTGCTCGAAGTCGGTGAGGACGGCTATGGGCGTGCCTGCCGACCAGCCGTAGGACTTGACCTGGAAGACGGGCCGGGGGCTTGCGATGTCAACGGAGGGACGCTTGGCCTCGACGAAGAACTTGCGCTCGCCACTGATTCGAAAGGAGTAGTCCGGCCGACGGACGCCGATGCTCTCCACGGCCACCCCCTGCGCGACAGCGCTGGCGATGCGTTTGTCCTCGTCCTCGTCGGTCTGTACGTCGAGGCCGGGTCGCAGTGAGTACTCGAGCACCACATCGGCGAACGGTCCGCGCTTGTCTTCGTCTGCCACGTCCCAGCCAAGCGCTGCGAAAAACGGGTCGATGAACCGTTGCCGGCAGCTGGTCTCGTCGAACTCCGCTGACTTGTAGTAATCCAAGGCGTCTTCGAACCGATCGCAGAGCTCGCCGATGGCAGCAAGCCCGCTCAACCGGGTTTCAGCTCGTGCCGGAGTCACGGCTCGGACGCTATCGAGCCCCCCCGATGCCCGGCCCGATCGGGACCTCGATGCCGATAGCGGTGGCGCGTCTACCATCTGACCGTGATGGCAGCCGCCGTGCGGATCGCGATCTTCGGGCTCTCAGCTCTCTTCGCGCTCGCCGTACCGACGGGTGCCCCCGCCGAGCCGGGGCCGGCGCGCGCCTCGGTCGGCTTCGAGCCGATCCCGCTCTCGGTGGCGGCCGACGGGGCTGGCCACGTCTATCTCTCGAGCCCGCTGCGAAGCAGGGCGATCCAGCAGTACTCCAGCGACGGCGAGCTGCTGGCGAGCCTGGGCGATTTCGCCACGTCCGGCAACCCCTTTCGGCCCCGGGACATCGCCACCGACGCCGCCGGCAACCTCTACGTCGCCGACAGCAGCGATGCCAGGATCTCCGTGCTGGATGCCGGCGGCAACACGCTCCGACAGTGGAACGCCACGGGTGGCCACGACCTCGCCGTCGGCGCCGAAGGGACCGTCTACCTCGCGGGGGGTCACGAGATCCAGCGCTTCTCCGCCGAGGGCGCGCTGCTGTCCAAATGGGGGGGCAACGGGCAGTTCGGGGAAGTGTGGGGAATCGACACCGCCCCCTCCGGCCTCGTCTACGTCGCCGACACCTACGGCAACCGGATCCAGGTCTTCACGCCCGAGGGCGCTTTCGTCACCGAGTGGGGGAAGTACGGCTCGGGCGCCGGGCAGTTCATTTATCCGTACGGGATCGCCGTCAGCACCGCCGGCGAGGTGTACGTCGCCGACACCGTCAACGCCCGCATCGAGCGATTCAGCGCAAACGGGGCCTTCCTCGGCGCCTGGGGCGGTCCGGGGCGCGCCCATGGCCGCTTCCACGCCCCGACCTCCGTCACCACCGATCCGGCAGGTTACGTCTACGTCGCCGACCGGGCCGAACCCTACCCCGCCGAGAGCCTCGCCAGGGTGCAGAAATTCACCGCCGACGGCCAGTTCGTCATCCAGTGGTATGACAGTCCGCCGGATCTCTCACCCGGCCCCCCGCATCTCTTCACCACGGTCGGGCGGAGGACGACGAAGCGCTCCGCGGTCTTCCGGTTCCACTCGCACCCGAAGGGCGTTCGCTACAACTGCCGGCTGAGCGGCGAGCGGGTGCGGCCGCAGCTGCGCAAATGGCGCCCCTGCTCCTCGCCGCGGCGCTATACCCACCTGCGGCCAGGCCCCAAGACCTTTCACGTGCGCGCGATCAGGGACATCTGGATCGGTCGCGAGGCGAAGCACTCCTGGCTGATCGTCGCCGCGTAGACGGAGGTTGCGGCGTGTCCGGTTAAGTCACTAGGTTGGCACTACCAAGCGGGCGAAACGGGAGGATCGAGTGGAAGCAAGAAGGGGAATCTGGCGGCAGCGTGCGATCACGGCATTTGTCCTCGCTCTGGCGGCTGTGTGCCTGGCGGCGGTGCCCGCCCAGGCGAAGCGGAACCTCTACGTGTCGGGTTTCGAAGGCGAGATCTTCGTGCACGACATCGCCGCCGACGGAGCGCTGACTCCGCTCGCGGGCTCTCCCCTCACCACCTCGGTGGGATCGCCGACCGCGGTCGCGATCACGCCGACCGGCAGCCACCTCTTCGTCGCCGGCTTCGGCAGCGCGCAGGTCGGTGGCTATTCCATCGGCGCCGACGGGATGCTCACCGAGGTCGCCGGTTCGCCTTTCGTAGCGGGCAGCCAGGCAATCGCGGAGGCAGTCAGCCCCAACGGCAAGTACCTCTACGTCATCAACAGGGGAGCTGGAAACGTCTCGGCCTACTCGATCGCCGCCGACGGGTCCCTGACGCCCCTCGCCGGCTCTCCGTTCGCGACGGGAGCCCAACCCGAGGGGATCGCGCTGACGCCGAACGGCTCCTACGCCTACGTCGCCAACAGGAGCAGCGCCAACGTCACCGCTTACTCGGTCGCCGCCGACGGCACGCTGGCGCCGCTCGCCGGCTCCCCGTTCCCGGCGGGCAGCGGCGCCAACGCGCCTGTTCTGACGCCCGACGGCCAGTACCTCTACGTCGCCAACAGCAGCGTCGACAACCTCTCCGGCTACCGGATCAACGCCGATGGCTCGCTCGCCGCGCTTGCGGGCTTCCCGATCCCCAGCGGGGACTTCCCGCAGTTCACCGCGATCAGCCCGGACGGCCGGGGGCTGTTCGTCGCCAACAACAACGACGAAACCGTCTCCGCGTACACGATCGGCACCGACGGCTCGCTCACGCCCGCGATCGGGTCCCCGTTCGCCGCCGGAGGCGAACCCTTCTCGGCGGTGGTCAGTCCCGACGGCCGGAACCTCTACGTCGGCAGCGGCAGCAGCGAAAACGTCTTCGCCTACGGCATCGGGGCGGGGGCGACGTTAACCCCGGTCCCCGGCTCGCCGTTCCTGACTGCCGAAGCGCCCGACAACCAATCGGTCGCGATCACCCCCAACCAGCCGCCCCAGGCCCGCTTCGCCGCCAGCGTCTCCAATCTGACCGTGAGCTTCAACGCCGGCGGCAGTACCGACCCGGACGGCTCAGTGGCCCGGTTCGACTGGAACTTCGGCGACGGCTCCACCCTGGCCAACGGCGGCCCGGCGCCGACCCACACCTACGCCAAGCCGGGTCCCCACAGCGTCTCGCTGACGGTCACCGACAACGAGGGCTGCTCGGTGACGTTCGTTTTCACCGGCCAGACGGCCTCCTGCAACGGCGGCGCCTCGGCGCAGGCGACGCAGCCCGTCGCGAGCTCGTGCCCGGTGCTCAAAACGATCCTCGTTCGCAAACGGGGGCTGAGCGCGAAGAGCCAGCGGCCGAAAGGCCGAACGGTGCCCGGCTTTGCGGTGAGGCTGCGGGTGACGCAACCCGCGAAGCAGCAGATCCGCGCCACCTTCAAATTCCGCGCCGACGGCAAGAAGCGCAAGGTCAAGTTCCGCACGCGCACGCTGAATAACTCCAAATCGCGGGCCCTGAAGCTGGTCCTCCCGCGATCCCTGCGGGATGACGTGCCGGTCGGGACGAAGGGCAAGCTCGTCCTGCGGGTCAGCTCGACCCTGAAAGCGGCACCGGCCTGCAAAGCGACGAAATCGCGGTTCAGCCTGCGCACGCAGGTGGCAAGCCTCCCGCGTTGAGGGACTAGCCGCCGCGTCCCGGCCACCCCCGCTGGAGCGGATCCAGCGGGGACCGCGGCGGCAGGTGAAGCTCTGGCCCTCGCCGAGGAAGAGGCCGTGGCGGCTCCAGCGGCCCACTTCCACGGTGCGGTAGCTGTCACGGAGGTCGGGCCGAGGGGGAAGTTGGACTTCCGGATGGGTGCCGCGCTTGCGACCACCCTGCCTGTGCGCCTCGTAACGTCAAAGTTGGGTCCGACCGACCCTACATTTTGTACAAACATTCCTGTTTACCCAAATAGTTCTTGACTTATACCTGGGTTCTTCCTACGCTGGATCGAGCTCTACGACGGAGGCCAAATAGGCGGTCTCAGCATCAGTCCGGCGTAGTAGCTGGGGAGGCCAAGCATCTGGACTGGAGGCAGCGTGTCGCGCGGATACGACGCAAGGCGCAAGGCGAAGCGGCAGCAAGCGAAAGTCGCCGCCGAGCCGGCGCCTCGAGGCCGCTTCGGACGCTTGCCAGGGCCACGACGGCTGACGCTGCTGGTGCCAGTGCTACTGATCGCCGCCATCTTCGCCGTTGTGGCGGTGGTGGGGTTTGGAAGCAGCGAGGGAGGAAGGCTGAGCCGCGCGGAGATCAGGCAAGAAGTTGCTGAGCTTCTGGCCAACGTACCTCAGGACGGCACCACGTTGGGATCGCCCGATGCGCCGATAACCCTTCGGGTCTTCGGCGACATCGAGTGTCCCACGGTAAAGCGCTTCGTGATGAACCATCTGCCGTCGATCGTCGAGACCTGGGTGCGGCCTGGCGTGATCAAGATCGATTACCGCTCGCTGCAGACGGATACGGTGAACGAAGGCACCTTCTTCAGGCAGGAAACGGCGGCCTTGGCCGCTGGTCGACAGGACAGGTTGTGGAATTTCGTCGCAACCTTCGTAAGGCAGCAGGGGCGACTGCGCAGCGCCTATGCAACCGACGAGTTCATAGCCGGCATCGCCTCTCAGCTTCCGGGTCTAGAGCGGACGCAATGGCGCCGTGATTGGGGTGACGCACTGCTATCGACGCAGGTGGCTCTTGGTATTCACCGCGCGCATCTCGAAGACATGTACGCCACCCCAGCGTTTCTCATCGGGCGCACCGGAGGCGACGACTACGAACGCATCGGCGCAGCGGTGGAGAGCGGACCTCTGATCACCGCGGCCTCCCTGGCCCCATACGTCGAATCTCTTAGTTGAATTCTTAGTGGAATGGGAGAGTAGAAATGACTCGTAAGCGGCATATCACACGTATCACGGCAGTAATTGGGATCTCCGCAGTCGCCTACTTCACCGTGCTGTTGCTCTTTGCAGGTATCGTGACGGCCTGTGAAGGCGTTCCCCCAACTTGCACTGAAGGGCCAACGGTTACGGCTACAGAAGCATCATCGGTAACTTATAGCTCTGCATATATAAATGGGGATGTAAATCCGAATAATTGCGAAGGCACCTACAAATTTGAATTCAGGAAAGCGGGCGGTTTCTGGGTAGAAGAATTTACCCACAGCATGTCTGGATCTATTACCACAACAGTGCAGGAGTGGGAGCCCTCTCTCCAGCCAGAAACGACTTACGAATATAAACTGTCCGCGACTACCTCGAAAGGTTCTGTAACCAAAGGACCTGTGAGCTTTACGACTCTCTCGAAACCGCCGCCTCCGGGACCCATCGTCACTACTGAAGCAGCGACTGGGATCTCGGGAACGGGCGCAACGCTGAACGGGTCCGTCAACCCAAATGGATTTGCTACGACCTATAAATTCGAATATGGGACCAAAACAGGAGAATGGACTAAATCGACGGCATCCGTCAGTGACCTGACAACGAGTCAGAAAGTAAAAGCGGAAGTAAGCAACCTTGAACCGGAAACGACCTACTACTTCCGTGTATACGCAACCAATTCGGCTGGTACGGTCACTGGAAACCATCTGAGCTTCACCACGTCGGCGGCGCCCTGGAAAATCAAATCAACGCCGAATCCCGCGGGGGCCAGCGACAGCAACCTGTACGACGTCAGCTGCAATCCGAGTACGAAAGCCTGCACCTCCGTCGGGAAGAGCACCGTCTCCGGAGCGGACATCCCAATAGCGCAGCGCTGGAATGGCACCTCCTGGTCTGAACAAGCTCCGGCGAAAAAGTCTGGTGCGACCCACACCCGTCTGTTCGGCGTCGATTGCCCCTCGGAAATCCGGTGCCTGGCGGTCGGTAACTACCAATCCTCTGGAACTCCGTCGCTCCTGTCGGAGCTCTGGAACGAAGGCAAATGGAGCGTTCAGACGACGCCGCTGCCCGCTGAATCGACCTCGAGCGAATTCACGGCTATCGGCTGCAACTCAACGGCCAATTGCACGGCCGTGGGCTCGGCTGTAATCGGCGGCGTCAAAAAAGCGATCGCGGAGAGATGGGCAAGCCCGACTTGGACTCTGTCCTCGATTCCGTTCCCCGAAGGGGCCAAATGGAGTCAGCTCGACGGCGTCGACTGCCTGTGGTCGAACTTCTGTGTCGCCGTCGGCCGCTATACAAACAGCAGCAATGCCGAAAAAAGCCTCGCGCTGTTCTGGAACGGCACCAGTTGGTCGCTTCAGACGTTGACCGATCCCTCCGGGGCAACCAAGAGCACACTCCTCGATGTTGCCTGCACGCCGTCGCCGAACGTTTGCACGGCGGTGGGGAGCTGGAAGATCATCTTCGGAAAAGAACGCACGATGGCGTATCGGTTCACCGGTGGCTCGACCTGGACGTTGCAGACCACGCCCAACCCCACCGAAACCAGCGTCTTCCAGGATGTCTCCTGCGCGACCGAAACGTCCTGCGCGGCGGTCGGAAGCTGGGTCCCCAGTGAAAGCGAACCGACTAAGACCCTCGCTGCGGACTGGAACGGGAGCAGTTGGTCGATACAGACCACCCAGAACCCCGCTGGCGCGACCTTCAGCTCTCTCTTCGGCGTCTCATGCCAGGAAAGCAGCTGCATGGGCGTGGGGTGGAGCACGAACAGCTCGGGGACCGACACCACGTTGTCGGAGTTCCGAGAATAGGTCGCTGACGAGTCAGCAGAGCAAAAGCCCCGCGTTGCGGGGCTTTTGTTTGCGTGGCCGCGCAGATAGAAGCTCTCCCCGATAAGAAAACTCGTTTGTTTAAGAAAATTCGAGTTATCCTGGCCTGGCTCTGATGGAGCAGGAGTCAACGGAGGCGCGGAATTGGCGGCAAATGTGAACTCGGACGGGACGCCGATAACGGTCTTCATCAACTACCGCAAGGCGGAAGCGACCGCGTGGGCGCGGCTTCTCTACGACCGGCTGGCGGCGGAGCTCGGGGCTGAGAACGTCTTCCTCGACCAGGTGAGCCTGGAGCCGGGGATGAAGTGGCTGCAGGGGATCCGGGAGGGAAGCTCCGGCTGCACGGCCTTCATCGCCTTGATCGGCCCTCGCTGGGCGGAGGCGCTGGCCGGGAGGGCCGAAGGCGGGACGGACGACTTCGTCCGCGACGAGATCGAGACGGCGCTGGAGCGGGGGTCGCAGGTGCGGGAAGTGATCCCGGCCCTGGTCGAGGACGCGGACCTGCCGAGCGCGGACGACCTGCGCTACGTGGGCTCGCTCAAGCGACTCCTCAACCACCAGCAGCTGGAGCTGCGCCCCTCGCACCTGGACGCCGACGTCCAGGTTCTGATCGAGCGGCTGAAGCGGCCCCCGGAGGAGGCGACCGGGCCGCGGCCGCGGCCCGCCGCGACCGAGCCGCCTCCACCGCAGCCGCAGCCCACGGAGGAGCAGATGGCGCCGCCGCCTGGCCAGCCCCACTACGACGAGCTGGCCAGCCTGCTGCTGGACGAAGGGTCCCTGGTCGTCCCCTTCATCGGTCCCGGCGCCAACTCGTGCGACCGCAGCGAGCCCTGGCGGGACGTCGACTCGGCGTACCTGCCGAACTCCGACGAGCTGGCCACCTACCTGGCGGCGCGGCTGGGGATGAAGCCCACCGTCGCCAACCTCGCGCTCGTCTCGCAGAGCCTCTCGGTCGCCAAAGGGGAGGGAGACCTCTACAACGCCCTGCGGCGGGCGCTGCCGCCAAAGCGCTCGCCGAGCTCGGTCCACCGCTTCCTCGCCGGCCTGCCCGCGACCCTGCACGATCTCGGCGCCCGCGACCGCTACCAGCTGATCGTCACCACGAACTACGACAACGCGCTCGAGCAGGCCTTCGAGGAGGCCGAAGAGGCCTACGACCTGGCCGTGTACATCGGCCGGGGACGCGACAAGGGGAAGTTCGTGCACGTCCCCCAGGAAGGGGAGCCGCGGCTGGTCACCGATCCCAACGCCTACACCGACTTCCCGATCGACGACTTCGGGCGGGTCGAGCGGACGGTGGTGCTGAAGGTGCACGGCGCGGTCGACCGGCCGCAGGGCCCCTACGCCTGGCGCGACAACTACGTGATCACCGAGGACGACTACATCGACTACATGAGCGACGGCGAGGTGGAGTCGATCGTGCCCCAGCAGCTGCTCGGCAAACTGCGCGGCTACAGCCACTTCCTCTTCCTCGGGCACGAGATGCACGACTGGAGCCTGCGGGTCTTCCTGATCCGGGTCTTCGGCGCCCGCCCCCAGCCGAACACCTGCTGGGCGATCGAGCGGGATCCCAGCCGGCTCGACGAGCGCTTCTGGCGGCGGATGGGGGTCGACCTGATCGCGAGCCCGCTCGACGCGTACGTGAGGGATCTCGGGGAGCACCTGACCCGGGTGGCCGCGTCGCGGCAGCCGCAGCCGTGACCGTCAGCGAGGCCCGCACCCTGGCGCTGCCCCTGGAGGACCCGTATGTGGGGCTCACCCACTTCACCGAGGAGTACGCCGACTTCTTCTTCGGCCGCGAGACCGAGTCGTCGCTGGTCATCGGCAATCTCCGCGCCGCGCGCCTGACGCTGCTGTACGCGCAGAGCGGGGTCGGCAAGAGCTCGGTGCTGCGGGCCGGGGTCGTCGCCCGCATCCACGAGCTCGCCGCCCGCGACGTCGACTCGCGCCGCTCCCCCCGGCTCG
>AR_comb_assmDRAFT_10013250_pt1 | contig 13115 bp, 8 predicted proteins | sample ArasoioldDNA_FD_10543 | JGI IMG/M metagenome (IMG submission 10543) | reverse complement strand
GACGGCTGCGGCTGGTCCGCGGAAGCTGCGATCGCTTCGGGAGCAAGGAAGAGAACGGCCGCGAAAATAGAGAGGAGGCCTCGCCGGATGATCTCAAACATACGGTCGCACCCTTAACGCGTCCGGTTATACCGTATTTTGAGGTTCGCGTTAGTATCCAACATGCTGAACCGGCTTGCCGTTGTCGCCGTCGTGGCCTTGACATTTCCTTCCGCGGCACGCGCGCAATACCCAGCACCAGAACAGCGGGACTTCCTCCTCAAGAACTTTACGTTCCGCTCCGGTGAGACACTGCCGGAATTACGGATTCACTATCGGACAGTGGGCAAGCCCGAACGGGATGCAGCCGGCAGCGTCCGCAACGCCGTCTTGATCATGCATGGCACCGGTGGAAGCGGGGCGCAATTCATCCGGCCCGAGTTTGCCGGGATGCTGTTCGGGCCCGGAGCGTTGCTCGACGCCGCGCACTACTTCATGATCCTCCCGGACGACATCGGTCATGGCCAGTCGAGCAAACCGAGCGACGGGCTGCGCGCGAAGTTTCCTCATTACGGATATCTCGACATGGTCGAGGCGGAGTACCGCCTCGTCACTGAGGGACTTGGCGTCAACCATCTGCGGCTCGTGATGGGGACGTCGATGGGCGGCATGCACACGTGGCTCTGGGGGGAGCAATACCCGGAATTCATGGATGCACTGATGCCGCTCGCCAGCCTGCCCACCCAGATTTCGGGCCGCAATCGTGTGTGGCGACGCACGGTCATCGATGCGATTCGCAACGATCCGGCGTGGCTCGGCGGCAACTACTCTACGCAGCCACCCAGCCTGCGCACCGCCGAAGAGATGCTGTACCTGATGTCGAGCAACCCGGTGGTTCGCCAGCGCGAGCTCGCGACGCTGACGTTAAGTGACGCGCGCCTCGATGAGGCGATGGCAACAGCGTTGAAGACCGCCGACGCGAACGATCTGCTCTATCAGATCGAGGCCTCCTCCGACTACGACCCCGGCCCTGGTCTGGAAAAGATTCGCTCGCCTTTGCTGGCAGTCAATTCGGCTGATGACCTCATCAACCCGCCTGAACTGGGCATCCTCGAACGCGAGATCAAACGGGTTGCCCGGGGGCGTGCCGTCATCATCCCTCTAAGCCCGGACACCCGCGGTCACGGCACGCATACCATCGCGACGATTTGGAAGGCGTATCTCCAGGAACTGCTCAACCTGTCGGCTCGGTAACCCGTGCCGGCAGACCACGTCAGATCGATTGACCCGACCTGCCAGACATGCATTGTGATTTCTGCCCGCACCGACCGAGGTCGGTGATTCGCACGGACAGTTGCAGCAGCCGGCGCGAAGATCACATACTCGACGGTCACCAGTTTTCAGGAGCACACCGTGAAGAAGATACAGGTGCAGGGCGTTCATCACATCACCATCGTCGGCTCGACGAAGCAGAGTGCGGTGGATTTCTGGCAGGGAGTGCTGGGGATGCCCTTCGTCTTCGAGCAGCCCAATCTCGGGAAGCCGGACGAAAACCACTTGTATTTCGATCCCGGCGACGGCCGGCTGCTCACCGTGTTCACCAACGAGGCGCGCGAGGACGCCAGGCGGCACGCGCCGCGCGAGATTGGCTGCGTCGAGCACATCGCGTTCAATGTGTCACGCGCGACGTTCACGCAGGCGACCGAACGCCTTCGCGATCGCGGCATCGAGTTCATCGAACGCGATCGTGGCTTCATGAACTCGATCTATCTGCACGACCCCAACGGGCTCAAGGTCGAGCTCGCGTGCTACAAGTTCGAAGCTCCCGAGGGATTCGGCGCCGTCGAGGTCCTCATGAAAGCGCATCAGCTCCGGGTCGAGCGCGGCGATCACCATATTGCCGACGAGCACGTTGCGGATGCAATCGAAGCGCTGCTCGCGACCAGGCCTCGCCTGTCAGTTGAGCCGAAGCCCTCGGCTGTCGCGGGTTGAACCGTTCGGGCTCATTACTGAGGAGCCAGCAGGAGTACGTGGTCGCCGGCATCATGTTTGCGACCTGTTGTCCCGCATCATGCGAGCCTGGAAAGCAATAACAGCCGGGGTTCGTGTCCATACATTCGTCAACAAGTGCCGTGTAGAAACGGCGGATAGCGGGAATGCTTCCATGACTGAGAATTACGGCGTGCTTGAAGGGGTGCTGGTTGAAGACGTGCGCGGCTCGGTCTACCCGGCCACTGGTCCGCTGCCGTCGGGGCGGACAATAGTGCGTACGGCAGGACAGCCGGGTCATCCTGAAGAATGGCGAAGGACACGACCAAAGAAACAGACGCTGGAGAGAGCGGCGCTTCTGACCGGCCGCGCGATCTACGGCGGGTACTTTCTCTACAACGGCCTCAACCATTTTCTGAAGCGCAAGATGGTCGCGGACTACGCACGCGCGAAGGGGGTGCCGGCGGCGGACGCGGCCGTCCTCGCATCCGGCCTGATGATCATTGCCGGAGGCGCGAGCATCATGCTGGGTCTCCGGCCGAAGCTCGGGGCCGGGTTGATTTCCGGTTTCCTGTTGGGCGTGTCGCCGCAGATACACGCGTTCTGGAAGGAAGCCGACCCGCAACAGCGCATGAACGAGATGGTGAACTTCACGAAGAACATGGCGCTCGTCGGCGCAAGCCTGTTCGCCGCGGCGCAGCCCGAGCCGTGGCCGCTGCGCGCCGCCGGTCGGAATTCGACCCAGGCATCACTGGCACCGATCCGCTGATCACACGGCCGGCGGACCAGATTTCGGACCGATGCATCACCCGGCGACAACACGATGGCTCTGACTCAGGACCAAAAGGCTGCCAGGTTCCGCGCGCTCCACGACGGTCCCGGCATCTTCGTGATTCCGAATCCATGGGATATCGGTTCATCACGAATGCTCGCCGGGCTCGGCTTCGAGGCCCTCGCGACGTCGAGCGCAGCTTCCGCATGCGCTATCGGCCGCAAAGACGGCGGGTTGACGCGCGACGAGGCGCTGGATCACGCGCGCATGATTGTCGGCGCGACCGACCTGCCGGTCTCCGCCGATCTCGAGAAGGGATTCGGCGATTCGCCCGAGATCGTCGCCGAGACCGTGCGACTGGCGGCCGACGCCGGGCTCGTCGGGTGCACGATCGAGGACACGACTGGAAATCCGGGTCGTCCCCTGTACGACGATGTTCTCGCAGTCGAGCGAATCGCTGCCGGAGTGGAAGCGGCGCGAGCGCTTCCCTTTCCCTTCCTGCTGACCGCGCGCGCGCACAATCTCCTCTTTCCGGATGGCAGCCTCGACGCAACCATTCGCCGCCTCCAGGCATTCGAACGAGCGGGAGCCGACGTCTTGTTCGCGCCGGGTCTCGCAGATCTCGCCGCAGTGAAAAATGTCTGTTCCTCCGTATTGAGACCATTCAACTTCATGGCTGGCATCAGAGGGAAAACATTTCCCGTAAACGACCTGGCTGCCGCCGGCGTCAAACGGATCAGCCTGGCCACTTCGCTGTATCGCGCCGCCATGACGGGTTTCGTCGCCGCGGCGCGTGAAGTGAAGGACTCCGGTGAATTCACCTTTCTCGATCGATCGGTGACCACTGCAGAGTTGGTTGGACTGATGAACGGGTGACGAGCTGTGTGACGGCACGATCGGTACAGATCGTGCGGTCACGGGAGGAGAGAGTAGGCTGTTTACTCTCTTCTCCCGTTCGGTCTACATCTTCTCGAGACACGCGGCGTCAACTACGGCACCTCGATGTCGTAGGCGATGATGCGCCAGGCGTTGTCCTTTTTGCTCCAGACCGTTCGCAGCACGGGCGCTTCCCCACCCTTCGTCCGGAACCGGAGCGTCATTCCGTAACCCTTGCCGAACTCGGCGGGCAGGTCGTTCGGGAATTTCGCGCCGTGCGCCATGGCGGCGCAATCCGCGGCGTCGGTAATCGCGTTGGGCAGGCTGGTCAGCGAGAATGCCGATGCGTACGGATGGTCCATGATCCGAACGGCCGGATGCGTCGGCTGTACGCCAGAGATGACTTGATCGAGTGCCCGCACCTTGCCGACCCTGGCGCCGGCCTCTTCGAGCGCGGCGCGCAATCGCGGACCCATGTTGCCGGACGCCGCGACACTTGACTGGTCCGGGCTGCGGTTGAGTGCGTAGCAGGCATAACTCTCGGGCGCGAGGTATTGGAACGCCGCGTCGTAGTCCTTCCGCATCAACCAGCTCTCGAGAAAGTTGCGTGAGGCCTGGACCAGGCCGTCGTCGGCTTTGATTCTGACGATGTTCCCGGCCGGGGGTGCGTCAGGCGCCGGTGTGTCGTCTTCATCCGAACCTGTGTGCCATGAGGCAATCTTCCAATATCCGTCGTCGCGCGCCCAGAGGAGCGCGACCGTCTGATCCTTCCGCCCGTTGATCACGAACGTCGAACCATAGTAGTTCCCGTAGGCCGGCTCGATCTTGCTCGAACCACCGAGCGTCAACCGGCTCTGACAGTCGAACTCCGCGGCGATCGTGTCGGGCACCGCATAGATCACGAACTGCGCGTGATGAGGCTGCTGGACGGCCTTGAGGCCCGGCTTCGCGTAGCGCGTGCCGAGGGTCAGTCCTTCGAGCGACGTGCGCCGGCCGACTGCGTCGTGAGCAGCCTTCAGACTGTTCATGATCTGAAACGGGGCCATGCCGCGATCGAAGTCGGTCGGATCTTCCTGGTCCTGCGCGAGACAGGCGTACGAGCGTTCGGAGACGTATCCCATCGCCGCGACGATGTCGCCGTCGATCAGCCACGCGGTCAGGAAGTCGTTGACCATGACGTCGATGCTTTTCTTTCCCGCGCGTGGGGCTTTCGGCAACGAGAATGAACCGCTCTTCGCGCCGGCGTCAGGTTGATTCTCCAAACGCACACCGAAGAAGCCGCGCCACCAGTTCTGGAAGCCAATCCACCGGTTGACGTGGCGGTCGTAGTTGCTCCCGGCGCGGACATCAGAGTTGGACGCGCTCAAGTGCCCATTGAACAGAGATGCCGGAAACATCGAAGAACGGTAGTCGACGTCGATATCCGCTCGCCGGCCGTCCGACGCGAGCGAAAACTGGATGGACGGCGTGCCTCCCTGCTCGCGGTAGTTGATGGGGTAACCCTTGTGATAGATGCTGTTGTCGGCTCGGCGCGTGAACTCGCGCGACCGGTCCAGCAGGTCGAGCGCATCCGGCTTCAGCCGGGTATACATGCGGAATTGATGGTCGCTCGACGTTCTTGAAATCTCACCCCGTACCGCCTCCACCCGCTCGACGAGCGACAACGCGTCACCGAGCTGCGCCCCCGAGGCATCCGTCAACAACGATCTCGTCAGGGCATGCGTGATCGCGTCAAACGTCGTTTTCGTGGACAGGCTGATGACGTCGTCGTACAAGGCATCGGGCGGAAGCTTCTGTCCGGTCACGTCCCCGAAGCGCGAGACCCAGTCGTTGACGAGTTGCTGCCGGCGCGCGTCGAGCGCGGCGTAGGCGCCGCCGAATTGAGGCTGGGTCTGCCCCGCGGGCTCGCTCCGGGCGAATGACATCACCAGCGCCAGGCCGGCCAATGCTGCCCAGGTTCGTCGATGCGGCAGGTGAGTCGTCATGATCGTGTGTCCTTCGTCAGCGCGCCATTGGCACAACCCACTCGGCCGGTGTGGCTGGACCCTCGGACGGCCGCAAGCGGTCGGATGACGCGACATCCCGCCATGTGAGGCGTCCGTGGACGCCATAGGGAATCACGCGCACGCAATTCGTCGAGCGTTCGACCTTGACCTCGACGAAACTCTGAAAAAAAGGGGCGACGTTGTAATCAAACGCGGCGGAGAGCCATTCGGGCGAGAAGGGCCAGGCATCGAAGTACTCGGTCCACCACCAGGCGGGCCTCTTCCACCACGGTGTGCGCGACTGGATCTTCCCCGCCACGGCGGCGCGATCGGGGTAGTACGCCCAGTCGGCCGTCGGCGCGCGTGCTGGCCAGGCGAGCGCGGTGCCGAAGCTGAGATACGCTCCGCCGCCGCCGTTCACGAAATAGTGAACAGGCGGCGCTCCCGGTAACGCGCTGTCGGAGTAATACTCCAAGTCGTGCGTGTCGCCGGCCATCGCGATGGAGACACCGCGGCGCAGCAGGAGCGCCTTCAAATCTGCGAACTGGTCGTCTCCCACCGTCGTGTCGTGGCCGCCAGCGTAGAACGGATGGCCGACAATCGCGATCGTGAACTTCCCCGCAGCGCGATCCAGCGCGCCGTTCAACCACACCGCCTGCTCGTCGTCGATGCTCCGGAGGATGCCGGTGTCGATCGCGACCAGCGCAAATCGATCGGTCTGCACCTCGAAAAACGGCCCGCGCTGAAACCCTGTCGGAACGCCGTACGCCTGACGTAGGCGATCCGCTTCATGAATGAGACCTTCGATCCGCCCGTCCGTCGTGCTGGTCACGCGCAGGTCAGCTTCGGCCCTGGCGCGGATGCTTGCGCGCGCGGCATCGGGTCGAAGGAACGTTGCCGCGAAACCTTCGAGCGCATCGTACCAATCGTGGTTGCCGGGAATGGCGTAGATCGGCTTGGTGACCCCCTTGAACGGCAGCCAGAACTTCGCCTCGTAGTCCTTCATCGCACCTGTCGGGTAGACCACGTCGGAGGAAATCACGACGAAGCGCACCTGCGGTTCGCTCGCAACCGACAGCAGCACATCACGAAGCACGTGTTGCGAGGCATCGCCTTCGCCGGTGTCGCCGATGACGATGAAGGAAAAATCCTGCTGATCGATGCCGGGCGGCTCGACGGCAAACGGCAACGCCGCCGTACGTCCACTGTCACCGGAAAGGACTGCACGAACCATCGCGGCACGCCACTCGTCGGTGCGCGACTCCGCCCAGGAGTTCCACATTCCCGCCGCCCAGTTCTCGGTGTCGAAGTACCAGCTCATGCCCCAGACAGGAACCGTCGCGGCGAGGATTGCGGCCAACGGAAGCCCGCTCTGAAGCCCGCGATTGAGCGCCGCAGGAATCGAAAACCGCGCCGCGCGCATCCTGATCGCGAATGACATTCGCCATCGAAGCCAGGCCCCGGCCGCACGGGCCATCCACCTTCGCGATGGCGAGCGGACTTCCTGAATGTGCCACCGCCAGACGCGCCGCTCGATCCAGCGAGTGGGGCCGCGCCATATGAGGTAAGCGGGATTCCTCACGAACAGCCCGAAGATCACCGCGATCAGCATGTCGCCCATGACGGCGACGGCGGGCGAAATGAGGCCGAGGAACGTGAGGTCCGTGCTCATCCGGCCGACGTGTATCGCGAACAGCGTGGCAATGAACGCAATCGTCCAGTCGCGATCGCTTGGCGCGCGCGCCTCCTCACCGGCGGCGATCTCGGCCGCCATGGCCGCCGCTTCAGGCTCGTCGGAGAGCCCGAGCTCGCCGACGACTGCGTCGTCAACGTCGCTCGCCGTGAGAATGGGCGCCCTCCGGATATTCCACGCGATGCCGAAGATTCTCAGCGCCCCGGCGATGGTCACGACCCAGGTCAACGCGGCGTGACGGGCGAGAGCCAGCAGCAACAAGATCCCGGCATTGCCAAGGGCTGCGAGCGCTTTCCGGATCCGGTCCGTCCGATTGGCCGCGCGCATGGTTCCGATCGCATAGCGGATGGCGTCGATGGCAAACCACCCGGCCACAACCAGTCGAAGGGCCTGAGCGGCCACGAGCGGAGCGTTGATCAGGAAAAGCGCAATCATCAGGCTGATGATTGCGTCAACGGTCCCCTGACGGATGGCAAGGCCGGTCGATCGACGGAACGCGTGCAGGGCCTGGATGGCAGCGGCAAGCGCCAGCAGCCACCCGACGCGCGAAGGCGGAGACTCCGCGCGGGTGAACGGCGTCGCGAGCGCAAGCCCGCCGAGTCCGAGCGTGACGGCCGTAAGGCCGGTGAACGGGGCTCTCAGCTTGGGCAACTCGACCGGCCGAGCAATTCCGGGTCCAACGCGTTCCCGACCCGCTTTCCAAGGATGAATCGGCCTGCGTGGCCCTGTGTGGACGGACCCGTCCACGACATGTCGTGTCCGACACCGGCCGGGTGGACGGCCCCGCTGCCGCTCAGCGGTTCAAGGCTGCTGTTTGGCAGGGGCCGCGACGTGCAATTCGGCGAGCGTGAACGCCCACTCGTCAGCCAGCTCGGCTATCCGTTTGTCCGTCGGGCGGTACCCATGAGAGCCCAGCGTCTCGACGCGAATCAGGATCGGCTTGTCGCAAGCCTGCGCGGCCTGAAGCGCCGCAACGAACTTGAACGAGTGGCTCGGGACCACGCGATCGTCGTGGTCTGCCGTCGTGACGAGAGTTGCCGGATAGCAGGTTCCGGGCTTCACGTTCTGTACCGGCGAATACTTGTACAGAAAGGGGAACTGCCCCGGATCGGATGATGATCCATACTCGGTCCGCCAGGCACGACCGCCGGTGAAACGGTCGTAGCGCAACATGTCCATGACGCCGACGGCAGGCAGCGCCACGGCGAACAGATCCGGGCGCTGCTCCTGCACCGCTCCAACGAGCAGACCGCCGTTCGAGCCGCCGCTGATGGCGAGCTTCGATGGCGACGTATATCCGTCCTTGATCAGTTGCTCGGCGACCGCGATGAAATCATCGAACACGTTCTGTTTCTTCTCCAGCATGCCGGCACGGTGCCAGGACTCGCCGTACTCCGCGCCTCCGCGCATGTTTGCCGTCACCCAAATCCCGCCAAGCTCGAGGAAGGCCGGTACATCTGGACGATAGGTGGGTGTCGTGCTGATCGAGAATCCGCCATAGCCGTAGAGCATCGTGGGATTCGTGCCGTCGCGTGCCAGATCCCTCCGAGCCGTGACAAAGAACGGCACTTTCGTGCCATCTTTCGACATTGCGAACAACTGCTTCGTTTCGTACCTGGATACGTCGATCGGAGGTCGCGGCGCTTCGAACGGTGTCGAGGCCGCGCTCTTCAGGTCGTAGGCGAAGACGGTCGCAGGATACAGCGGTGAGGTGAATGAGTAGAACATCACGCTCGAATCGTATCGGCCGCTGAGTCCGCCAATCGAACCGGCTCCAGGCAGCTTGATCTCACCGGCGTCAGCGCCATCCATTCCGAACAACACGAGACGGCTTTGCACGTCTACCAGATATTCCGCGACGATTCGATTCCCGGCGATGGTCGCGGTCTCGATCGATTGCTTGCGTTCCGGAACAATCGTCTTCCAGCCGGGCTTCGCGGGACTCCGCAGATCGACCGCGATGATCCGGCGATTGGGCGCATCAAGGTCGCTCCGCAGATACACGACGCTTCCCACGTTCCCGAGCGGCGCGTACTCCGCATCGTCGGCTGCAATGACCGGCTTGACCGGCGCAACGATGTTGGGCTGCTGCGGGCTTTCCAGATCAACGACATACAGGCGATTCCTGTTGTCAGAGCCCTGCGACATCGTGATGAAGAGGTAACGACCATCTTCGCTGACGTCGCCGCCGATGAACCACGTCGGCAAGTCCTTGCGCTCGTAGATGAGTCGATCCTCAGATTGAGCGGTGCCGACGCGATGGTAGTAAAGAGCTTGTCCGGAGAGTGCGGCCTCGAGCACCTTGCCCGCAGGCGGCTCGGGATATCGAGAATAGAAGAAGCCCTTCGAGTCCTTCGTCCACGCAAATCCGGAGAACCGCATCCACCTCACGATGTCGTTGAGATCGCGATTCGACGACAGATCACGCACGTGAACGTTCTGCCAATCCGCCCCGCCCTCTGACGTCATGTACGCGAGCAGCCGTCCGTCCGGCGACGGCGACGTGCGCGACAGCGACGTGGATCCGTCCGGCCACAGTTGATTCGGATCAAGAACGAGCGTGGGCTGCGCCGTCAATGATGTCCGCGAGTAGAGCGGCGACTGCTTCTGCAGTCCGGAATTGCGCCGGTAGAACAGCCGGCCGGCTTCGATCGAAGGCATGCCGGCTTTGGGGTAGTCCCACAGGTCGGTGATCCGCTTCTTGATCGTGTCACGCTTCGCGATCGACGACAGGTAACGAAACGTGACGGCATTCTGTGCCGCGATCCAGTCGGCCACGGCCTTCGAGTCGAGGTCCTCCATCCATCGATAGGGATCCGGGACCTTGACGCCGAAGTAGTCGTCCGTCACGTCACCCCTGGACGTCGGCGGATATGCGGGTCGCTGCGCGAGCACAACTGAGGCGGCCGACCCTGTACCGAGAATGGAGAGAAGGATGAGGATTCGGATCGTGCGCATGGGCGGATAGTAGCGCGTTGCCCCCGTGCAGTGTCCAGATTTTCCGAATCCGCCCGGGCGCGTCGTGTCAACGCCCTAGATTGAACCTCACACCTAACATCACCCGGCGGGGATCAATGAAAGCGTTGGGCTGGCCGAAATTGGAACTGAAGGCATTGTCCGAGGCCAGACGCTCTTCAGCCGTGTCATTGAGCGCGTTGAGTACGTCGGCGAGCAATTCGATGCGCGTCGTGCCGATCGAGAAGGCCTTCGACACGCGGAGATCGACAATTGTCTGCGCTGACAAGCGGCGCGAGCCTCGCGACTCAATCAGGACGCGCTGGTCCCCTTGCGGCAACGGCGAAATCAACGCCGTGGCCGCCCACGGCTTCCCGCTGAAGTATTGCGCGTTGCCGGCGACCACGAGGCCGATCCAGGGCACGTCCACGCTGCCCATGACACGCAACATGTGGGGCCGATCGTTGGGCAGCCGTCCGCGCGCGTTCGTCAGACTGTTCGGGTCCTGACCGAAAGTGAGGTACGGCGAACCAGCAATCGTGCTTACCTGTGGGTCTGACGCGGCGGCGCCGCTCGAGACCTGCAGTCCGTAGGCTTTCGAGAACGTATAGGAACCAAACGCTTGCCACCCGTGTGACCGCCGTTTCTCCACAGCCATTACGAGTCCGTCATACGTGAGGGAGTAATCTGCGGGATTGGTCAGAAGAAAGCGTCGATCGGCCGCCGAGTTGACGAGCACGAACACCGGCACCGTGCGGCCATCGGCAAGCGCTCGAGTCTCCTCGCGATATTGACCGCCGATGTCCGTCCATCCGATGAAGTGTGCGCCATTCTTGCGAATGTACGCGATCGATCCCGACAGCCCGTGCCCCATCTCGTGGTCCACACCGACTGAGTACTCGTCAGTTCGCGGTGTGCGTATCCCCGGATCCAGCTGCAGATTGATGTTCGGATCGACGACTGAGATAGGAGTGCTGTAGCCGCCGGTCGTGGGATTGAAGCCCATCCGAGTGATCGGCGTCGCGGCTGGATGAAAAGGGGCCAGCTCCCCGGTCAACACACCCTGATTGAATCTCCCGTAGCTCGCCCGCATGATCGTCCGGCCGTCACGGGTGATCTTCATGGTCACGCCCAGACGGGGCGACCAGACGTTCCACGCGAACAATGGGCCAAGACCCTCAACCTTATCGTCGGTCTCGCGTCCTCGTGCATCGAGCACGGGCAGATCCTGACTGCTGGCGCGGCTGTGGTCGAAGCGCAGGCCGGCGTTGATCGTCAGCGAGCTCCCGACGGTGATGGCATCGCTCACGAAGCCGGAAGCCGTGGTGAAGGCACCGCCGGCAATGGAAGGATCGCTCGACACCGTCTCGGATGGCTGCCCGTTCTTGTCGACGAACCTGACACCGGTAGGGATGATCGAAGACAGGTGGTGGTCTCCTTGCTCCAGTTGACCGCCGACCCTCCACTGGTGGTCTGCGCCGAGCATCCCCGGACGGTAGTGATTGATGGTGACCTTTGCCGTTGTACGGGCGAGTCTCAACCTGCCGAAGGTCTGCGGCGCTCCGCTGAACACATTGGTCACGCTATCGAACCGGCCAGGGATGGTCACGTCTCCCGTGCTCGGATCGTCGTCGCGGGTATAGATGAATCGGCCGACACGCACATCCCACACGGTGTTGGGTGATAGCGTGTGCGTCAGCTGTCCGAACGTGACGGCCGGAACCGATGCGTGCCGGCGCTGCGTGGCTTCGAACGGTTTCGTGAAGGTGGGAGGTTCGGGATTGACCCAGAATTCCTGGTGGTAGCTCTGAAGCAACTGCAGGCCCGGCGCCAGTCGCCAGGTGAGCTTGCCGAGGATCTTGTCCTGCTCGTAGGTCCGGGGGAAGGCCGGGGCGCTGCCAGGCTGACTGTCATAGTCGCGCAGATGTTGATATCCCGTAAAGAACCACACGCGATCGTGAACGATTGGGCCACCGAGATTCGTCGTCAGATCGTGATACTTGACCCGTTCGTAGCCGCTTGTCGTCTTATCAGGGCCGGGATATACGAGTTTCACCGGTTGACTCGTCAAGGCGGCGCTCTGCCCGTAGTAGGACGTGTCATACAAAAAGCGGTTGCTCCCCTGCCTGGTGACCACGTTGATGACGGCACCCTGCATGTTGCCGAACTCGGCTGACGCGCCAATAGACTGCACTTGCACTTCCTGGATGAAGTCGACGCCCGGCTCGGATCGCGCCTCGCCGCTGCACGGACAGGTGAAGTTCGTGCCGTCGATCGAGAACGCGTTCTCGTTGGTCCCGGAACCGAACGCGGAAATGCTGTTGGTCGACATGCTCCCTGGGGACGTCGGGGACATGCCAGGCGCCGCCCTCACAAAATCAAACATGCTGAAGCGCCGGGTCGGGATCACGCTGAGATCCTCGGGACCAAAGCGAGTTTCGAATCCACTCCCTCGCGCCTCGAGCCGCGAACCCGATCCTCCCACCACCACCAGTTCCTCGACGTCCTTCAGGTTGAGGACGATCGGTCTGTCGATCGTGGCACCGATCCCTATGCGGATGCCCTCTTCGTGATACGCCTTGAATCCCTTCACCTCCACGTCGAGGACGTACACGCCGGAGGGCAGAACCGGGAACCGCAGCTGCCCTTTTTCGTTCGTCGACAGAGTCTGCGTTCCGCCAATGAGTGCCGGCGAACTGAGCCGGACGACGGCGCGGGGAAGTACGCCACCCTGCGCGTCCTTGACAGTTCCGATCAACGATCCTGTCAAGGGCTGAGCCGTAAGCACGTGAGCCTGCACCAGGCAGGCGGTGGCAAGGGCGAGAGCGAAAGGTACACGCTTCACCATGGCGCGACTCCTCTCAAA
>AR_comb_assmDRAFT_10194975_pt1 | contig 13116 bp, 9 predicted proteins | sample ArasoioldDNA_FD_10543 | JGI IMG/M metagenome (IMG submission 10543) | reverse complement strand
GCGGAGTTTCTCAAGACGGGGCACTTTGCGCGGCACCTTCGCCGCATGCGGAGCGCTTATTTGGAACGACGGGATGCCTTGCTTCGCGGCCTGGACCGGCACTGCGGTGATCTGGTGGAGGTCCACAATTCGGACGCCGGGCTCCATGTCACCGTCCTGCTGGGCGAGGGGCTCGACGATCAGGAGGTTGTCGCGCGGCTGGTCCGTCGCGGGCTGGCGGCGCTGCCACTCTCGAACAGCTACCTGGGGCCGATGCGAAGACAGGGTCTGCTGCTCGGATTTGGCTGCGCCGCGCCGCATCGGCTCCATGCGGCAACGCGAATCCTCGGCGACGTGCTGCGAGAGCGGGCGTAAGGGCTGGCGGCTGGCGACATGATTCGCGTGCGTGTCGCCGGCGGCTCAATCCAGCCGGATGAAGCCTCGGCGCAGCGCCGTTGTGACCGCCTCGGTGCGGTCTTTCACGTCTAGCTTCTGCAGGATGTTCTTCAGGTGCACCTTCACAGTCCCTTCCGTACGACCAATCCGCTCCGCCACCTGTGCGTTGGTGAGCCCGTGCGCGACGAGGTCGAGCACCTCGAGCTCGCGCGGCGTTAGGCCGATCCGCGGCGTATGCTCGGCGAGCCGCGCGGCGACTGGTGCAGGGATGCCGCGCTGCCCGCGATGCACCGCGCGAATCACGCCGAGCAGGTCGGTGCGCATCATATCCTTCAGGAGATAGCCGCGTGCACCTGCCGCGAGCGCGCGATGGATGTCCTCGTCGCCATCGTACGTCGTGAGCACGATGATGCGGGCGTTGGGATCGTCGGCGAGAATGGCGCGCGTGGCGGCAAGGCCATCCATCACGGGCATGCGCAGGTCCATCAGCACGATGTCGGGGTGCAGCCGCTCATACGCCTCGATCGCTTCCTCGCCATTCGCTGCCTCGGCCACGACCTGCAAGCCGCTTTCGGCGCGTAACACGGCGGCAAGGCCATCTCGGATGAGCGGGTGGTCGTCGGCTGTGAGGATGGTAATCGGGGATTCCGATGGATGAGCCACGAATGAACGTATGCCATCGTTCCGGTTGGCGGGATACCTCCAAGGAGGTAGGCGGCGGCCCGTTAGGCGTTCAGGACACACCTTGTGCCCTCTGGTCGAGCGGCAACTCTAGCGCAACGATCGTCCCGCCGCCCGGCCGGCGCCGTATCTCGCAGCTGCCGCCCATGAGGGACGCGCGATTCTGGATGCTGCTGAGCCCGAAGTGGCCACGCTTGCGCGCCTCTGCTGCTTCGTCAGGGCCGACACCGAGCCCATTGTCGCGCACTTCGAGGTGGAACGCGTTCGCGCGAAAGTCCAAATCGATCTCCATCCTGCTGGCTTGGGCGTGGCGAACCACATTCACGATCGCTTCACGTCCGATCCGGAACGCCGCGTCTTCCACGGCGGGGGGGAGCCGTCGCGAGGGACCGGTGGTGATCACACCGACTTCCATGGACATGCCCGCCGTGCGCTCCCTGGCGATCGTCTCGAGCGCCGTCGCGAGATCTTCGCCGGCCAGCGCCGCGTCACGCATCTCCCAGACTCGCTCGCGCGCTTCCCGCAACGACTCCTCCGTTAGGCGTTGGACTCGTACGAGGGTTGCCGCCGCGACTTCGGGTTGGCTCGGGATCGCGAGCTCCGCGGCGATGAGTTGAAGATTCACGCCAGCAAATCCCTGCAGCAGCGTGTCGTGCAGATCTTCTGCGACGCGGAGGCGCTCAGCGAGCGTGATCTCGTACTGGCGTTTCAGTTCGGCCTGGGCGCGAGCGTGTCGCCTTCGCTGCACGAGCGCTACTGCGAGGCCTCCCACGCCACCGATCAAAAGGATGGCCAGCGTTCTGAACCAAAAGGTCTGGTACCATGCAGGCAGGACTCGAAAGGACCACGTCGCGCCGGTTTCGATCCACTTTCCGTCGCCGTTGTTCGCACTGACGCGAAAATGATAGGCCCCGGGCCTCAGGTCGGTGTAGTATGCTCGGCGACGTTCCCCTACCTCGCGCCAGGTCGGATCGGTGCCTTCGAGCCTGAAGCGAAACTGAATCCGCTCGGCGAACGAGAGCGCCGTAGCGGTATAGTCGATCTCGACCGAGCTGTTTCCTGCGGGTATGGCAGTGACGTCGGATGGCGCGAGCTCCCGACCGTCGATGCGCACGGTCTCCACCAGTACTTTCAGCGGGACGTCGTTCGCCCCGAGGTTTCGCGGATCGATGTACGCTACGCCCTCGTCGGCGCCGACCCAGATCTTTCCGTCCGCGCTCCGGGTCAGCACGGGAAGCTTGGTCATGCCGATCGCACCGGGGAGCCCATCGAGCCGGTCGAAAACGCGGTATCGAAGGATGTGACCGGCATCGGCGAAGGCGCGGGCAAGCTCGTTAGGCTCGAGGCGAAGAAGGCCCGCGCGGGTCGCGAGCCACCACGCGCCAGTGTTGTCTTCCGTTATGCCGAAGACCGCCCGGCCGCGCAGCGCTTGACGTTCGGTGAGGGTTCGAAACCTTGCACCTTCGAACCTGTGGATGCCGCCGGCGCCGACCGCCCACATGATCCCGCTACGGTCTTCATATAGGTCGCTGATCTGGCCCGCCTTCACTCCCTCGGCTTCGCCGAACACGGTCACCTTCCCGTGATCGTACACGACGACCCGACCCGTGGATCCCACCCAGAGCCGCCCTGCACGGTCGCTCACAAGGCTGGTGAACCTCCCGATCTCCGTCGCTGGAGCGACCGGCTCGAGGCGATTGTGAACGAGCCGAGCGAGCCCAATGGACTGATCGGTAAGCCAGACCGTGCCGGACGGGTCGATCGCCATCGCATCGGGGGCAAGGACCTGCTGTCCGTTGAGCCAGACCCTTCGCGGTGTCAGTCCGTGAAAGCGAACGATCATCGTGTCCTCGAAGGCCCAGACGTCGCCTAACGAGTCCTGTGCCATGCGGTAACACCAGCAGGGCGGCTCGTGGACATCATCCCTGCCGCGCGGACCGATCCGGGTGATCTCCTTGGTGGCGAACGCCGAGATCCACACCGAGCTGTCGCGGTTCGCGAAGACGCCTCGAGGACGCAGACCTCCGCGGGTGGTGTAGGGAACGAGACTGCCCTCTCTAAACCGTTCCAGCCCGCGGTCGGATGCAACCCAGATGTTCCCTTCTGTGTCCTCCAGCAGGTCCCAGATGACATTCGACAGCAGGCCATCATTCTCGGTGAACTGCTCGGCCTCAGGGCCGAACTGTGCGACCGCGACTCCTCGGATGCTGGACGGATCTCGAACTCGCCGCAGACCATCACCCCTCGACCCGATCCACAGGGAGCCCTTCCGATCGATCAGGAGGCTGTACGCTCCAACCTTCACCTCGCTGACTGGCGTGGTGTCGCCCACGTGCCGGAGTGTGTGTACCGATCGGGCCATCTCCGCGAACCAGATTGTCCCGTCGGCCGTTTGGGCGAACTCGGCCTGGTACGCAACACGTCGCAGTGGCCAGTCAGGGTCGAGGAATGTCGGTCCGCCAGACGGCCGATATATCACGCGGTCGGTTGTCTCGACCCAGAGCACATCGCTCTTGTCGAACCACAACGCTCTGGCTTCGGACCCGGTGAAGCCCCACTCTGTCCCGACGTCCTTCCACCTTCCGCTTGTTAGGCGAGCGAGCCCGACCTCAGTCCCTGCCACGACCTCGCCTCGGCTCGACTCTGCGATCTGAAAGGCCGGAGCAAGTCCATCCTGCGCGCCATAGGTGGCCAGTCGCCCTCCGACCAAATGGCTCACCGCGCCCGTCTCCCAGACGATCCATAGCGTTCCGTCCCGCCCTTCCTTCAGGGCCCTGACTCCGGCGGCCGGAATGGTATCCGTGGCACGCGGTTGAAACGGCACGAATCGCACGCCGTCGAATCGAACCAAGCCGGATACGGTGCCAAGCCAGAGGTAGCCGTCGCCGGTTTGCGCGAGGAGGCGAATTTCGGTGGGCGCTCCGTCCTGCGCGGCCCAGGTTTTGTGGGCAAACTGACGGATGGGGCGGATTCGCGTGGAGTCCGGGCCGGGTTGCTGCCCGACAAGAGCGAGCGCCGGAATTCCCGCGAACAACGCGGCAGCACGGAGGATCATCCGCCGAACCTTGTCACGTCCCGGTGTTTCCATTCTGACAGCGCTGAGGTACCAGGCCGGCGCCCGGGCAACGCCGCCCAGCGCTTTACTGCCTAACGCGATTCAATCCCGGGCAAGCGGCAGCTCGAGCGCGACGATCGTCCCGCCGCCTGGTCGTGGCCGTATCTCGCAGCGGCCGCCCATGAGTGCGGCGCGGTTCTGGATGCTGGTGAGGCCGAAGTGGCCCCGCCGTTGCGCCTCCGCCGAGTCCTTCGAATTCACACCGCGTCCGTTGTCCCGCACTTCGAGGTGGAACGTAGTGGCACGGAAGTCCAGATGAATCTCGATCCGGCTGGCTTCGGCGTGGCGTATCGCGTTCACGATGGCTTCGCGCCCGATCCGGAATGACGCGTCAAGCACCGAGGGGGGCGGGCGCCGTGAGTCACCCGTCCTGGTGACCTCGACCTCCATCCGTGTGCCCGCACTGCGATCCCTGGCGATGGTCTCCAGTGCGGTCGCGAGATCGTCACTCGCCAGGGCCGCGTCGCGCATCTCCCAGACCCGCTCGCGGGCTTCCCGCAGCGACTCCTCCGTCAGGCGCTGGACGCGGACGAGCGTGGCCGCCGCAACTTCAGGCTGGCTCGGGATTGCCAGCTCGGCCGCGATGAGCTGGAGGTTCACGCCCGCGAATCCCTGCAGCAGGGTGTCATGAAGGTCCTCGGCGACGCGGGCGCGCTCGGCGAGCGTGATCTCGTACTGGCGTTTCAGATCGGCTTGCGCGCGAGCATGTCGCCTTCGTTGAACAACGGCCACCATAAGACCACCTAGGCTGCCGATCAGCAGGACAGCGAGGGCCCTGAACCAGAGTGTCTGGTACCAGGCTGCGCGCACTCGAAAGGACCATGTGGCGGCCTCGATCCAATTTCCATCGCCATTCTTCGCATTGACACGAAAGCGGTACGTCCCGGGGCCTAAGTCAGTGTAGTAGGCCTGGCGACGAGTCCCCACCTCGCGCCACGTCGGATCGGCACCTTCGAGTTGGTAGCGAAACTGAACCCGCTCGGGGAACGAGAGTGCCGTTGCGGTATAGTCGATCTCGACGGCGCTGCTCCCGGCGGGAATCGCCGCGAGGTCTAAGGCCGCCATCTCCCGGCCATCGATTCGGATCGTCTCCAGCAGGACCTTGAGCGGGACGTCGTTCTCGCCAAGATTCCGCGGATCGATCACGGCGAGCCCGGCGGCCGTCGAAAACCAGAGCCGACCGTCCGGCGTGCGAGCCAACAGCGGTTGCGCTCCGGCGACTACCTCGGTGGCGGGGAGCCCGTCCCGAGTCCCGAACGTGGTCGCATGGACGCGCGCGGCGCGGCCTTCTACGACGGCGTCCAGCTCCGAGAGCGGCATGCGGCTGATCCCGCTCCCCGTGTCGATCCACAAATCGCCGTCCGCTTCTGCGATGGCGAAGACCATCTCGCCGGGCAGCCCCTGTTCTGCTCGAACAGACGCGAGCTTCCCGTCCCGCACGCGCGTCAGTCCTCCAGACGTGCCGATCCAGATCGCGCCGTCTTGCGATTCGCGAATCGTGAACACCAACGGGCCGGCAAGGCCCTCGGCCGGGCCCCAGCTCGTGACCGAGTCACCGGCGACGCGCGCGATGCCGCCGTTAGTTCCTGCCCAAACGGCGCCCCGCCGGTCCACAAAGAGCGCGCGGACGTAGGTGTTCGGAAGTCCGTTCAATGCGGAGAAGGTGTGGCCGCGTCCGCGCGTTAGGCGGAAGAGTCCCTGGTTCGTGCCGACCCAGACATTTTCGAGTGAGTCTTCAGCGACCGCGAGCATCCACTTCCCGGCGAGTCCATCGCGCGCGGTGTACGCCTGCACGGCGGCCCCGTCGCGGTACAGCCTCAGCGTATCGTCGCCGCCGACCCAGATGCCGCGTTTCCCCTGTGCGATCGTCCAGATCTTCCGTCGCACCGCCGCCTCGGCTCCCGGGAGAGGCGCCCACGCGCCGGGGAGTCCGATGACCAGGCCAGTAGTCGCGCCAGCGACGACGAACCGCCCACGCCGATCCAACAGGAGGGCGCCCGGGTCGGGGAAAGGCGGTCCGCCGTTGCGGGGAGTGAAGGTAGCGACCGCTCCGCGGCGTAGGCGATCGAGGCCGCCGCGCGTGCCGATCCACACGCTTCCTTCGCGATCGACGAGCAGGCTGGTGACTTGATCGCGGGAGAGACCCTGGCGGCGGTCGAACCGCTCCACGCTCCCCGCGTGCCATCGGAGTACGCCCATCCCCACCGTGCCGAACCAAACGTCGCCCGCCGCATCCTCCGCGAACGCGGACACGTAGCCATCCAGGCCTCCCACGCCGAGGTGGCGGAACTCGAAGCGTCCGTGCTGGAGGCGCCCGAAGCCACGCTGCGTGCCGACCCAGACTACGCTGTCGCGGGCGACATACAGGGCAGTGACGCCGCCTGGGATGGCATCCCCGGTCAACGCGGCGATCGCATGGCCTTCATGCACGCGAAGGAGCTGGCGGTCGGCTGTCGCGACCCACATGTCACCCCCGGGATCCGCCGCGATGGCGCTGACGCGCGACGGAAGCCCGGACTGCGGATCGGGCGTCACGAGCCGGCCGTCGCGGATCTCATAGAGCGGACCATCGATCTCCTGGGCCCAAGCCCACAGCCCTCCCGCACGATTTTCGACCATCCGCGTGATCGCGTGCGCGTCCGGTTCCGCGGCGCGGGCCGCCCGGGTGAACGCGCCGTCCTTGTAGCGCACCAATCCGGCCGATGTACCGATCCAGAGGACGCCCTGGCGGTCGACGTGCAGCGGTACCGTCGGAAAGAAGTCAGTCCGGCGGAGCGCCGGCGTGGTGTTCCGGTCGAAAGGGGTGAATCGAATGCCGTCGAACCTAACGAGCCCGCCCTCGGTGCCGAGCCAGAGATAGCCGTCCGGGCTCTGTGCGATCCAGTCGATCGCGTGGTTCGGGAGGCCGTTGGCCGTGGTCCACCGGTCGTGCTGGTACTGGCTCACGGCGCGGTCGGCCGGCGGCGCGGAATGGGCGTGGAGGAGGCGCGGCGCACGACCACGCGCTCCGTCCTGTGCCAGGCCAGTTGCTTGGGCGACCGGGTGGATGGGGCTGGTCGAGTCCTGTGCGGAAATTCCAGCGGCCAGTGCGACAGCGAAGAGGAGCATCAGCCGAATCTGGTGAGGTCTCGGCCTCTCCTCTGAGGTGCTGCCGTACCTGATCCCCGCCAGGGTACGGGGTTTTGGTCCAACGGCGTGCTCGCGGTGCCTGAGATTCGCGCAAGGATGTTGCGGTCGCCGGGCAAACGCCAGAGCGTGGTCTCATTCGTGACGTGGACCGACTGTTCGTCCTACCCCCTGTTCCCGGCGACCTAACGATGTATTGCCATCTACCTCGAAAGGGGAGTCGCAAGACTGCTCGGCTCCCATACGCGCCCGGGAACGGTCATCGGTACAATGGGCCTAACGAGCCATTCCGGCTCGGCCCACTTGCCGCGAGGTCCATATGTTCCGGTCTCGACTCGTCCCACTCGCTTTCGCCGGTTCGCTCGCCGTCACCGTAACGGCCGACGCGCAGTCGGCCTATCGCTCCACCGTCGTGCGGCCCGCCGCGGTCGCGAAACCAACGATCGTGCTCATCCATGGCGCGTTCGCCAACGCGTCCGGTTGGGACGCGGTCATCCGGATCCTGCAAGCGAAAGGATACGAGGTGAGCGCCGTGGAGAACCCGCTCAGTTCCTATGAGGCCGACATCGAGACGACCAAGCGGCTGATCGATGCCCAGACCGGGCCGACGGTCGTCGTTGCCCACTCGTATGGTGGTGCCGTCATGACTGCGGCTGCGGCGGGGAATCCTAACGTGAAGGCGTTGGTCTACCTGGCAGCGTTCGCGAACGATGTCAATGAGCCCCTCGGCGGCCTCCTCGAGAAGTATCCCTCCAAGGCCTTGCCCACGTTCAAGCCGGACGCCGCAGGCATGCTGACGATCGATCGCGCGAAGTTTCACGAGATCTTCGCGCAGGACTTGCCCGTAGCGCAGACGAACGTGATGGCGGTGACGCAGAAGCCACTCAGCAGTTCCGCGTTCAAGGCGACAACGACGGTGGCCGCGTGGCGGAACGTTCCCTCGTGGTTCGTCGTGGCGCAGAACGACAACGTGATCAACCCGGATCTCGAGCGCTTCTTCGCGAAGCGGATGGGTGCCACGACGACCGAGATCAACTCCAGTCACGTGGTGTTCATGTCGCACGCCAAGGAAGTCGTGACGGTGATCGAGTCCGCGGCGCGGGCCGCAACGACAGCGACGGCGAGCACCCAGCGATGAGCGCGCTCTAGGCAGGCGTGACTGGACGAGCCGCGGCGCCGTTGCAAAAGCAACGGCGCCGCGGCCTGTTTCATTCTCGGCACAAGGGGAAGTCGGTATGAGCTCGCTCCGGAAGTACTCGCTGGCCGCTGGCGCTTTCTATTTGCTCACCTTTGTGTCCATTCCCACGCTCGCTCTTAACAGCTCGGTGCGTGGTCGGGTTCGTCACGGGTCCGGGACCGGACACTCCGGTGATTGTAGGCGTCCTGCTGGAGATGATCGTTGCGCTCGCCGGCATCGGAACCGCGGTGGCCCTCTACCCGATCGTCAAGCGCCAGGGTGAAGCACGCGCGGTGGGATTCGTCGCCTCACGCGTCCTGGAGGCTGCAACGATCTACGTCGGCGTCGTCAGCCTCATGTCGATCGTGACCTTGCGGCGCGCCGGCGCGGGAACCGGTGCACTAATCGCTGGCCAAGCGTTGGCCGCCCAGTACCGGTGGACCTTCTTCTTCGCTCAGAGCTTCATCCCGGCGGTGAACGGCGTGTTGCTGGGCTCCCTGTTGTATCAGTCGCGCCTCGTGCCTCGGTGGCTTCCCGTGTTGGGATTCATCGGGGCGGTGCTGCTCGTGGCGTCATGGGTCGCCGTTCTGGTCGGGTCCATTGGTGCCGTAAGCCCCGTCGCAGCAGCTGCGGCGCTACCAATCGCCCTATGGGAGTTCTCGCTCGGCGTCTACCTGACCTTCTGGGGCTTCAAAGCGTCGGCGATCAGCTCCGGCGTGTGAAGAGGCCGCTGCCGCCGTCGAGACTTGTGACGGCGGCAGCGGCGTTGCCTAACGCGGAACCACCAGCGACTTACGCTGCAACTCCGAGCGCGACTTCGCTGCCGTACAACGCGCCCCTGAGCGCCGAGACGGCCTCCTGGATCGCGCCGCGAACGGCAGGCGTGTCAGCGATCGGGTTGAGCATCACGAAATCGTGAATCGTCTGGTTGTAGCGCACAGCTGTGACGCGCACGCCCGCCTGCGCGAGCTTCAGGGCGTACGCCTCGCCCTCGTCCTGCAGAATGTCGTCGTCCGTAATGATCAGCGCGTCGGGTAGCCCGCGAAGCTGCTCGATCGTGGCGCGGAGCGGGAATGCGTCGCTCCCCTCGTTGCCCGTATAGCCCTGGAGATCGAACATCCATTGCATCGACCGCGCGGTGAGCCACGGGCCGTTTTCGAACTTCCGATATGACGCGTTGTCCTTGCGGTAGTCGGTGACCGGATAGAACAGGACCTGGAAGCGAATGCGTGGTCCACGCCGCTCCTTCGCCATCAGCGTGAGGACCGCGGCCATGTTGCCGCCCACGCTGTCGCCGACGATCACGATTCGGTTGGTATCCACGCGCAGCTCCCGGGCGTGCTCGACCGCGTACAGCAGCGACGCGTACGCCTGCTCGTTCTGCGTCGGGAACTGGGCCTTCGGCGAGTTGATGTAATCCACGAAGACCACCGTGGCGTGCACGCCCTCGGCGAGCTCCCGGACCAGTCGCTCGTGCGTGATCGTGTCTCCAAGCACCCAGCCGCCACCATGGGTGTAAAAGAGCAGCGGAAGCGTTTCTGGGGCGCCGACTGGTCGCACGATACGGATCTTCGTCGTGCCCGTGGGTCCGACCGGCCAGATGGTGTCCTCGATCTCCGCCGGCCGCATCGGGACCGGCTTCGCCTGCAGATCCGTGAGCACCGCGTGGGCGGCTTCCGGCGTCAGCGTCGAGAGTGGGGGCGCTCCCGCGAGGCTGTCGATGAACCGCTGCGTCGTGGGCTCGAGGCTCGAGGGACTATTCCCTCCATTGTCGTTGGTACGCATCGCACCGCTCCTTGGGTATGTGGTTGCGAAGAGCTGTCGGCGCGATTCCGCGTCGACCACGTTCCGTTACCGACTACCGACGAACGCCTAACGACTATCGTGCTGCGGGTTGCGCGATCCAATCCTCGAAGCGCGTCGAGGCCAGCATGGCACGAGGGCCGGGCAGCAGCGTCCGCTCTCGCAGCACCGCGCCGAAGTAGCGCGCTTCCGGATCGCTGATCACCTTGCGTGGGTCACCCTTGGCGGCCAGCCCCAGGCGGATGAGTCCATCGAGGCGGAACTGTTGCGGTCCCGCCACCTCCACGACGCCGTTGATCGGCTTGCCCTCGGCGATTTGCGCCACTGCACTGGCCACGTCGTCCGCTGCCATCGGCTGGATGAGGGCCGACGAGAGCTTCACCACGTTGTCCGTCGTCGCTGCGTCGGCGATGCTCTTCACGAACTCGAAGAATTGGGTCGCATGGACGATCGAATACGGGATCGGGCCAGCCTTGATCAGCGTCTCCTGCGCGATCTTCGCGCGAAAGTAGCCGCTCTCGGACAGTCGTTCCGCCCCCACCACCGACAGCGCGACGTGGTGACGCACTCCTTCTGCCGTCTCGGCCGCCAGGAGATTCCGAGTCGAGGTCTGAAAGAAGTTCAGGACCGCCGCGTCCTCGAAGCTCGGTGAGTTCGTGACGTCGACGGCGACGTCAGCGCCCGACAGGGCTTCTGCGAGCCCCTGGCCGGTCAGCGTGTTGACCTGGGGAAATGCCGCCACAACGGCCTCGTGCCCATCGTCGTGCAGTTTCGCGACGAGCTTGGAACCGACGAGCCCCGTCCCACCAATGACTGCGATCTTCATAGGTTCCTCCTCCCGCGTTAGGTCTCAGGTGTGCGGGAGGAGTATGGCATTGGCGGCAACGCCTCGGCGTCGCCAGATCGGGGAGTCTCTTAGCGCACCTTTCCGCCGAGCGGTGGATCTCTCGATCGAGGTAGGTGGGGCCGCGTTATTACGCGAACCGCCGCATCAGAACAGCGAAGCCCTCTTGGACCCCCGCCTCCACTGCTGAAACGTGACGGTCCCCTGCCAGAGGAAATCGAGCGCCGCGCGATTTTGGGCTTGTTCTTCCGCGGTGGCCTGCGACCAGTGACAGGCGATGGACCGCCAGGCGGCTTCGCGATCGGCTGGAGTGAAGGTCACTGTCGCGGTCAACAACGTTGGGCTCAGCGGATGCAGCTGCTGGCCGTACCATGGAGGCGCCTGCGCCGTCCGCGTCTCGGGGAACCCCGGGAAGAAGAGTGGAACGTTATCTGGCACGTTCCCGGCCTGGAACACCTGCGTGACCACCTGGCCCGTTAGGCGGTGATCCGCGTGCCCGTACCCGCCGTCAGGACCCCACGTGATGACGGCGTCCGGTCGCACAACGCGGAGGATGGAGTCGATGCGCACGGCCAACGTGTCGAGCCGTTTACCGGGCCATGGCGCGAAGTCCGAAAGTCCCGCGTCGGGGAAGCCGAGCAGAATCGGTGGTTCGATCGCGAGCGCCCGTGCTGAACAGCGGGCTTCGTTCGCGCGAACTGTGGCGAGTGAGTCGCCAGCGGGCACGCCGGTCCACTCGGCGGCCCCGCGCCGACCGTCAGTCGCGATGACGAGGACGACGCGCGCTCCGTCCCGCGCGTAGCGCGAGAGCACGGGCGCAACGAGTGTTTCGTCGTCCGGGTGTGCGAAGACGGCCATGAGCGTACGGGCGCGCCCACTTGGCGCGTTCGATTCCGCTGCGCCTCGACTCCCCACGCCCTGGTGCGCGCAGCCGGCCAGGACAATCATGAGACAGGCGCGCGGAAATGCCATTGTACGCTCGCGAACAGGTGAGCCACGCATCCGGCATGGGTGAATAGCTGACCGCATCGAATAACTCGTTGACTCGACGGATGCCAGTGAAGCTCGACTTTCGGGACGCGACGCTCGACGACGTGCCCGTGATCGCCGCCCTTCAGAACGCGGCAGCGGGTGCGCTGACGGCGCGATTTGGTGTGGGGCACTGGTCCACGCTCGGATCCGAACGCTCAGCCGCGGTCGCGCAGCGCCACGCGCGCGTTCGTGTGGGCCGAGATGGCAAGCGTATCCTCACGGTGCTGCGTCTCGCCACGAAGAAGCCCTGGGCGATCGACGTCGCGCACTTCACGCCGGTGAAGCGACCGCTGTACCTGACGGGAATGGCAGTCGCCGTGACGCATCAGGGACAGGGCCTCGGTCAGCTCGCACTCGATGACGCTCGCACTGTGGCCACGGATTGGCCCGCCGACGCGATTCGGCTCGACGCGTACGATCACAAAGCGGGCGCCGGCGAGTTCTATGTCAAATGCGGGTACCAGGAACGCGGACACGTAGTCTACAAGGGCGACCCACTCGCGTACTACGAGCTCCTGTTGCGATGAGTTGGCGGCTCACCGCGCGGCGGCCTCTCGTTTGAGATGCTCCCGCAATCGCTCGATCTCCGCCTGTGACCAATACCTCCCATCAGCGACAACGCCCGCAATCGCGCGCGTGTTCGCGATGTTCTCGAGCGGATTCGCGCGCAGGATCAGAAGGTCCGCGATGCGTCCACGCTCGACGCTTCCAAAGTCCGATGACTTCCCGAGGAACCGCACCGGGTTGATCGTCGCCGTCTGCAGCGCCTCGAGCGGCGTGAGCCCCGCGTCAACGAACCGCTGCAGCTCGAGGTGCAGGCTTATGCCCGGCGTCACATCCACACCCGCGGGCGTATCGGTGCCTGCGAGCAGCGGAACGCCCGCCGCGTGCAGCTTGCGGACGATATCGAGCTCGTGATCGACGAAGCGCCGGCGCACGCCTAACGGGTCGGTGTCCATGCTC
>AR_comb_assmDRAFT_10339074_pt1 | contig 13122 bp, 11 predicted proteins | sample ArasoioldDNA_FD_10543 | JGI IMG/M metagenome (IMG submission 10543) | reverse complement strand
CCTCTATTTTCAGATTGGCTTGCGCTGCCACAAACGTCGAACTGAGCCACTCGCGCAACACACGCCGCGAACTCTGTGGAACATCGATGAACCGCATCCCTACCCGGCCGGTGGAATCCTGCCACACCACTTCAGCGGAAAGGCGCACCATCGATGGCTGATCCGGCAGCTCAAACTTGAAATACACCTTGCAGCTCGGCGGCAACTTCTGCTCGCTCTGAATCGCAGTGCCTTCCTCGCTCAGATCGACCAGCGTTGCCTGCCCGTTCTCGAGGCCTGCGTAGTCAATCGTCGCCTTGGTGTGCGCGGGCAACCGCACCTTCTGACGCCGCTCACGTCCCATCAGAGCATAAGCAGCTCGCAGACTTGCGCGCGCGCGCTCGGCAGACACCGGCTTATACAGAAGAAAATTCGCGCCTAGGGCAAAGATGTCGCGCACATTCGCGCTGGCGGCCACCACGGTGATAGCGAGCGTGGTCCGGTTCAGCGACGACTTGCGAGCCCGCTGCAACACTTCTGCAGCCTGCGGATCGCTTTCATCGAAATCGACAATGACAGCGTCAAAGCGCTCCTCGCGCAGCAGGCGCTCGGCCTCCTGGGCGCTCGGACAGCTCTCAACGTGGACTTTGAGTTCCTTCAGCACGCTGGAGAGCGTGTGGACAGTCGTTTCCTCGTCGCACCATAGCAAGACTTTTCGCGACATATCCCATTCATCGTATGGTTACAGTGGAGGAGCTGCCAAATTACCCGCGTAACGTTCGTTGCATCCGCCTGAACTGCAGCCGCAAGTTACTTTCGGAACCTATCAGCTTCATCGGGACGCCATCGCTTTTACAAGTGGCGGTCCTCCTATGAGTTCCCGCCCAAACCCTGCTTTTCGGCCTAAATCCTGTTTGAATTTGCGCACACATTCGTAACGACTCCGCATTACGTTACAGAAGGCCACTCATCGTGGCCTGTACCTGCGTGCATTGGTGCGGTACAGACTCTGCCCTACCATGAAACCGAATCCGAAGGACTTTGTAGCTGCAATGCGGCCGCAAATCCTTCTGACTGGAAGGCGCTCGTCATGTTTCGGCCCTGAATGGCGCTGAGCTTCCGGCGTGGAGAGTTCTATGCGTTCTCTGCAGGATCGGTTCCACAGGTCATACCTCCCCAGAAACGGTGAACTTGTGCGTCGACGCGAATTTGGATTTTCGTTGCTGGAAATGATGATCGTGGTAGCCATCCTCATCATTGTGGCGAGTATTTCGTTCATCAGCCTTCAGCCGATGATGCGGAATGCCCACGTTGACTCCGCCTATGACACGACTTTGATGGCGCTGCGCAACTACCGTTCCAAAGCAATCACCGAGCGCAAGCGCTACATCGTTACCTTTACCGCACCCCGGACAATCACAATTTCATACTGGGGAGTGGCGGTGCCGGTCAACCCCGCGCCCGTGGTCGTACAGACACTCACCCTACCGACTGACATCCAATTCATGGTGCAGGCGGGTATGCCCAACGCCGTCGCCACCACGCCTGACAACTTCGGCACTGGCAACATACCGATTGATTTCGGACAAGGCTTAGGCGCAGGTGGCCTTAACTACGTGATGTTCGTGCCAGATGGTTCCGCGCAAGACCTGATTGGGAACTTCAACAGCGGAGTTGTGTATGTCGGGCTAACTGGCAATCTGTTCAGCATGCGCGCTGTAAGCGTTTTTGGCACTACGGGGCGAGTCCGCGGGTGGCGGCTCTATCCGCAGGGCGGGGGTGCGCAATGGAGTCAACAATGATGAAAAACAAGCAGAGGCTGGCGGGAGATCGAAAACAACGTCAGCAGGGCTTCAGCCTGATTGAAGTCATGATTGCGATCGTGATCCTCAGTGTTGGGTTGCTCGGATTGGTCGGCACCTTTGCTACTGCGCTCCGGAACACGCAATGGGCCCAGGAAGACCTCATCGCAAAGCAAAAGGCACTGGAAGCCTTAGAGAGTATCTTCACCGCCCGCAACACTCAGCAGCTCACGTTCGCACAGGTCGCCAATCAGAGTACCGGCGGCGGAGCGATTTTCACGGACGGCTTCACGCAGATGCAGGCGGCTGGTCCGGACGGCCTCGTGGGAACCAATGACGACGTCAACTTCCCGGCAAACGGGCCTTGCCCGGCCGGCGTAGAAGGGATTCGACTGCCTGGCCGCGATGGAATCTTGGGCAATGCCGACGATACCTGCATGAGACTTTCTTACTTCTCACGACAGATTCTGATCACGCCGATCAACGGAACTCTCAAGCAAATCACGGTTAACGTGCAGTACACGCGACCGGGTGTGCGCACTCCGAGGACATACACGGTGAATGCGTTGATGTCCTCGTATCGATAAAGGCGCTAAGGATGAGGGAAATGCGAACAACACGCGGCTTTTCGCTGCTCGAGCTCCTGATCTCGATGGCACTGGGCTTGATCGTGATCGGATCGGCCGTGCAGCTTTTCAAAACTGCTACAGATTCAACGCGGCTGATCGTGCAGCGCTCAGAAATGCAACAGAATTTGCGCGCCGGCACTGAAATCATGACCAAGGACTTGAGCCTTGCGGGAGCCGGCATCCCTTCGGGCGGGATCCAACTACCGAATGGCGCAGGGTCTCAGCCGTCGTTGCTGGGATGCGATCAGATTACCTGTCACATTACAAATAATCAGTATCCCAATAACAACTACATGTATGGAGTGGTTCCGGGATTTGGCACGGGAGTCGAAGCTGGTGCAGTTATTCCCTCCACGCCAGGTGCTCGGAACGATCGCATCACGGTAGTTTATGCGGATTACACCTTTCTCCTGAATGAGTACAACGTTACGTTCCCAGGCGCTAACCCGAACGGGCAGACCGTGAATATCGCGCCGAATCCGGGGTTTAATCCTGCCCCGCCGCTTGTCACGGCGGCTGGCGGATTACAAGTAGGCGATCTCATTTGGCTCAGCAACACTGCCGGCAATGCAGTGGGTGAAGTTACGGGTTTCACCAACACCACCATTGCGTTTGCTGACAACGATGCTCTCCGTATCAACCAGAGTGGAGCTGCCAAGAACAACATCAAGGCCCTGGCTGCGGGCGGGACCATGACGGCGTATCGGATCTTTGTAGTTACGTACTACCTGACGGTGCCAGTTAATGGACAGCTTCCCCGCCTGATGAGGCAAATCAACGGCCTGAGTCCCGTGCCGGTCGCAGACAATGTCATCAATCTGCAGTTCGCTTACGATCTCTACAATTCGAATACCAACGCGCTTGATCCTAGCCAGCCAAACCCCCTTGGTGTTGCCGGGGATGATCTGAACCTGATCCAAAAAATCAATTTGCTAGTGATGGGTCAGAGCTTGGTGAATAACGGCCGAAATGCACAAAACATGGCGCTAGCAACATCGGTCAGTGCGCAGAACATGGCGTTTCGTAACCGATATCAGTAAAGAGGGTTGCGGGATTTCAGGAGACACGTATGGGGATGTCAAAGCGTAGCTCGCGCGGTTTCACTCTGATTGCGGCACTTCTTTTACTAGTGCTGCTGTCTGCTCTCGCCGTCGGGGTGATGTTTTTGGTGACCAACGAAGGTCACATGAGCAGCAACGAGCAGGAAGACAATCTTGCCTACTACGGCGCTCAGTCCGGGGTTGAAAAGCTCACGGCCGATCTGTCGTTGCTCTATCAGACCAGCATGTCTCCGACGAACGGACAGATTCAGAACCTGGTGAACTTCCCGCCGACGACGGCGCAGGTCGGAAACATCAGTTTCACTCCACCGCCGACCATTCAGTACAGCACCGACCCGAACGGTAACCCGGTGAGCACAGTTGCCAATATCAGCTCGGGTAACAATGCGGGCCTCTACGCGTCGATCATCCCGATGACCCTTTCCGTGAACGCGACGCGGCCAGGTGGCGCCTCGGTGAACATCACGCGCAGGATCGAGGTAGCACTCATTCCCGTATTCCAGTTTGGCGTGTTCTGCGGTTACGACTGCAGCTACTTCCCCGGTCCCAACTTCAGCTTTGGCGGCCGTGTTCACACGAATGGCAGCCTTTATTTGGCTGATGGCAACATGCTGGTCTTTAACGACAAGGTTGCCGCATTCACTCAGGTGGTGACTGACCGGTTGGAAAACGGCCATTCGACAGCGGCCGGATACACAGGAACAGTTTACGTCTCCACAGCAACTGGCGGTTGTGCCCTCAATACCTTCCCGCCGCCCACAGGTGGTGTCACGAATTGCACAACGATTCCCGCTCCACCTACGTACCCCGGCGATGCGAGTTGGTCCGGAGGAATTCCGGGGAACGGTCCGGGAGCTAGCGGAGTACCGAACAATGCGTTCCCGAGCATTTCCGCAGGTACCCTGAAGGGCTACCTTGCCACTTCGGTAACCGGCGTTACAAACATGCAGTTGCCATTTGTGCAAAACAGCTGCACCAGTAACCCACCGCCTTGCACTGATCCGATTCAGATTATCCGCAAGCCGCAAGCAGGAGAGGTGGCCACGGGAGCCCTTGGACAATCGCGTCTGTATAACAAGGCTCAGATTCGAATTCTGCTGGCGGATACCCAGGCGGATCTGCATCCCGAGCGCGGACCTATCGGCGACGGCCAGGATGTGCAATTCGCATTAAATGCGTTCGTGCCAAATGTCACAACAACGGTTGGGACAGGCAACCAATACTTCGGCATGGGGCAAAACGGAGTGAACAGCCAGGTTACACCTCGCTCCGACAATGGGGTGCTCGCAACACCATGGCCCTTACTGGGGGAAACAACCACGAACCTCGCCGCTGGTCAAAACGTTCCTGGAGCTTGGATTCGTGTTGAGTACCAAAACAACGCCGGCAACTGGATTGGAGTTACGACGGAATGGCTAGGCTTGGGCTTCGGACGCATCTTTAACACTCCGCCGACAACGCCCAAAGGCGGGGCGGGGCAGAACACTGTCAATCCGAATGCGATCCTCATTTTGCAACAATTGCGCCCCACTCTTACCCCGGCCAACGCGACTGGCGCCCTAGCAACCAGGTTCAACTGGTACCCGATTAATTTCTATGACGCGCGCGAAGGCGAAATTCGTGACGTCGCTCAGGCCGCCGGAAGTTGTGCCGTGAACGGAATCATGAATGCCGTTGAGCTTGATGTGGGGAACTTAAAACTGTGGCTTAACGGAGCGATTGCCGGCTCGGGTGCGAACGTCAACTTCACGACGCAAAACGGCTATGTTCTTTACTTTTCAGATCGCCGCGGAATGCTGCCGGACCTGAACCAAGGCAATGTGACCTATGGCGAGTCCGGGTTGGAAGATGTTGTCAACCGAGCCTCGGCAACCGGACTTCCACCCGACGGCGTGCCTGAACCACCGTTCAATTATCAGTACTCACCTGAAGACGTCGACCTCAACGGACTGCTAGACAATTGGGGCATGAAGAATATTGGCTATGGATTTGGGGTCGACACCAATAATGCTGCGTTGAATCCTCAGAGAAATTTCACTCGCATCGCAAATTGCGCGACAAATGCCAATCCGCCCACCGGCACGGGACTGGCCAACATGGTCACCGGCGCTCGCCACGTTCTCAAACTGGTTGATGGACGACTCAACACCGTCGGTGTTAGCCCGCTTCCTGTTAGACCTGACAACGGGCAAGGCGGATTCACCGTGGCGTCCGAGAACCCCGTGTATGTCAAGGGCGACTACAACACAAGTTCGCTGGATCCATTCTGGGCGAACAATGCAAACAACGCGACTACCCATGCGGCAGCGGCGATTATTGCAGACTCGGTTACGGTACTGTCGAACCAGTGGTCGGACGTCAATAGCCTCTACAACACGACTGCCATGGGTAACCGTGCAACCACGGCAGATGCCTATTACCGCATGGCGGTGGCTGGCGGGAAGAATATCCCATTCCCAGTGCCCGCTAACTGGGGCAATAACCAGGACACAGGAACCGATGGCGGTTTGCACAACTTCCTTCGGTATCTTGAGAGCTGGCAAAACGCTGTCTGGTATCAGGGATCTCTCGTCAACATGTATTACTCCGAGTACAACACCGGCGTGTTCAAGTGCTGCACCACTGTATACGGCGCACCAGCCGGTGGCCGTAAATACTACTTCGACACCCTATTCCTGAATCCGGCGAACTTGCCTCCGGCGACGCCGACCTTCCAGGACGTGAACAACTTGAGCTACCGGCAAAATTTCACGCCACAATAAACCTTCAACCTCACTCACCATCCGGCCCCAAACTTCCTAGTGGAGTTTGGGGCCGCCGCTTTTTTGGGAGAACAATACCTTCAATCATCGCTTCGCGCGCGCGGGCACGCGCACGCGCGAGCGGACTGGATTTGTGGTTCAAGATCGCTGGACCTCATTCCCGTTTTGGTTCACTCATAGCTAAGTTACTGAAAAGCGATTTGCGGGACTATGAAGGGCAGGGTGGCGGGTTCAGGTATTTGCGTAGGATACCTGCTGCGAGCGATTAGGAGCGATCTGAGCGCGTTTCTAGCCTCGGATAGCCCTGGAGGTCATCCAAGCTTCGGAAAGGCCGCTACGAGCCCCTAATGCGTTTTAATTTACTTCGGGCTAATAGGCGACGCCTTTTGTCGGCTCTGGGCTGGGAAGTATTTCTCTCTCAAAATCCGGGGGCGCCGCAATATGAAAAAAGACCTTCGTGCCACTCTGCCGTAAAAGCGACTCCGACTGCCCGCGATCATGGCGAGGTTTGATTTAAAGTCCCTTGCGCGGGAGACCCGGTTTGGCCATGCCGCCGGTGGAGCCTGCGGACTTGCCGTCCCCTTCGCCGACCGATAGGCTGAGATCGCTCGACCAGCAATCGGCAACTACTTTCCACTCGCTATTGCTTTGCCGAGCCAGGATCATCAGGTATTTGCCACGCTCTTCGCGCCGCTTGTTGACGGCGATAGGCACCAAGGCTTTGCACCGTCCGGCTTCATAGGCAATGTCGCCAAAGACCTCCAGACGGACCGGCTCCAGTTCGGCTTCTCCAAAGCCTGCATCGAGGACCGCGACAAAGAATTCACGAATCGCGGCGGTACCTCGCACCGGGGGATGATTCGGGCGCAGAACCATGGCATCGCTCGCGTAGATCTCCGTGAGGTCTTCCAGGTGTTTCGTGTTACAGGCGAGCGCCCAATCCTGCATTACCTTGCGAACTGAGACTTCAGCACGGCTCATCGGCGGGCCGGTGCCGGGCGTGCGTACGCGCGACGGATCGCGCGTCGCCTCTGGGGCAGCTGTCCGGCTCACGTTGGATGGTGCACCGGGCGTCCCCTCAACCCCGCTCGCAAAGTAGTGATGATGGTAGTGGTGATGGTAAAAGTGGTGTCCGGGCGCGTGGCCTGATTGCGGACCGCGAGATGAGCCTGCTGCGAGATCTTCGTTTACCGGCAGCGCAGGCCGACTCGCCGGAGTCGTGCCTTGAAACTCGGGTAAGGGCAACCCACACATCCCGCAGAACTGATTTCCCGGGCGGTTTTGATGTCCGCAGATGTCGCAAGCGCCTGACGCGGCGCTTCGTTTCGATTCCAAGGCAAGGTCTTGCAGGCCGGTCTGCGTGTCCGCGTCGACGGAGGGAGACTGCATGGCTTTTAAGGCAGCAGTCAGGATCTCGCGGCTCTCCGCCGGCAGCGCGCCTTCCGCTTGCAATCCCTTAAAAAATTGGTCGGCGTGTGCATCCGGCGAACGGTCACTTCTTTGCTCCGGCGAAGATCCGGAGCTCCCTGAGCTTTGTTTTTTGTCGGTCAAATGGTGGCCCTGCCGAAACTGATTCTAGACGAACCAAGCCACTAGCGGCTCGAAAACTCAACCTTTCCTTCAGTTTCGGTCGGAACCCCGTTGCACATGCCGGGACGGTAGCGCCAGCTGCGCACTGCCTTGAGCACGGTGCGGTCCTCGGTTTGGCCCACGCTCTCGAGCACCAGCGGACTGTGAACCTTGCCATCAGTGCCAATGATGAAGCTGACCTTGATACGCATCTCGGAGGAAGCAGTGTCCAGCAGGGGGCTCGGAGTGGTGAGGGCTTCCGGAGGCCGGGTAAGTTCGCACTTTCCGATGGCTGCGCTATGCGGCACATCCGTGAATTGTGAATCACGAACCGGGAGTCTCCAGATGGCTTGCTCCCGAGCCAGTAGGGTGGGCTTGAGCGCTTGCACAGCGCGCTGGTTGGATGCAATCGAACCCGAGCATACGCCCGAACACAGGATGCCTGCCAGCAGTAACGACGTCCATCTCTCGGGCCAGATGCGGATCATGACGACCTGTGCACAGCGTGGATGATGTAAAGGGCAATCCAGCTGCCAGCAAGAACAGCGGACAAGAATAAGCCCGTCAGATGCTTACAGGCAAGTCCGCCCCCATGTCGGCCGGCCCAAGCTGCAACCCGTTGCAACATTTCCCCCACAGGTAGCCATTCCGGACGTATTCCCGATTTGGAATGGGTAACTTGATTCCTAAGGCAGCGCCCTTGCGAAGCGTAGGCTCGCGCTCCAATACTTAGGAGCGACTGGGGAGGCATTTATTATGTTCTCTCGCTCAGCAGGATACGCAGTGCAGGCACTGGCCTATCTGGCCACCCAGTCTTCGGGTCGGCTCACGGGAGCTCGCGAGATTGCAGCGGCAACCCGCATCCCGATGCCCTTTTTATGGAAGATCTTGCGCAATCTCAGCCGCAAGAGGCTGGTCCGCTCCTTCAAGGGCGTTCGCGGAGGGTACGAGCTTGCGCGCTCAGCCGAATTGATCACCATCAAACAAGTCCTTGAGGCAGCGCATGACCGAAAAGCGCTGAGCGACTGCGTGCTCGGCCTCGGACCGTGCCAGGAGCGGCATCCGTGCGTGCTGCATGACGCGTGGGTGGAGCAGCGGGAGCACATGGATACGCTATTCGAGAAGACCACGTTGCTGGAATTGGCCCGGTCACACCAACCTGCGAAACGCAAAAAGCAAGCCTGACTACCATCGCCGTCATGTGACGCGGTAACTCCAGGCGGTGAGCTAAGTCACATCATTCTGGGACATTCCTGCTCACAATTTTCTTTGTAAGCGTCCCGGTACCAGGCTTGGTCCGTAGACACGGAGGATGCCCATGTTTGAACAAGAGATTGACATGGAGAAGCGGCAGTCTTCGGTAATACCTCTTCTTCTGATTGTTGGACTGATCGTTGTGATTGTGGGTGTAGCCGCTTATTACATACTCGAGAACAAAAAAGTGATGGCCACGGAGGACGCGGCCCGTCTGGTTACCAATTCGTTGAAGGAGCAGGGGCCCGCCACCATGCAATTTCGCGTAGGCCGGGTTGCCGCCAGCGTGGACGCGCGACCGCATGATCCGAACTATCGCCTGCTGGAAAAAGTAGGGCTCATCAAGATCGGCAAAGATCAGGGTCGTTACACGCCGATCGCTCTCACTCCTGCCGGAGAGGCATTCCTGAAAGCGGTTCCTGGAGTCACCAAGGTGAAGACGTCGACCGATGACAGCGAAACCTACGTGGTGCCGCTGGCGGAACACAAATTAGTGAGTGCTCCGAAGGTCACGATGCTTGCGATTGGCCGCGCAAACATTCAATTCGATTGGAGTTGGGATACTACTAAGATGGGCGATTTGTTCGATGCATCAGGCTCTGAAGTGAAGAGCTTCAACACCTGGGATCGTGGCACCTTGATCGATAAGTACGGAGCGAAGTTTTATCATGCCGCGCCGGTTCATGCGGTGATCGCGGTGACGCGAAACGATAAGGGAGTCTGGCAAATCTCCCCGGAATAGCCGGGCTGGCGAATGCGTGTTCACGAGGGCGGCACTGAGTCTCAGTGCCGCTTTTTCGTTCGCAGCGTGATCAACGTCACTTCGGCTGGACTATTCCACCGTACCGGCACATGAATTGTGCCCACGCCCACATTGGTGTACAGAGTTAAGTCTTTGATCCGCCGGAGTCCCCAGGGGTATTTCCTCGCGAGAGGTGGCAGATACAGGTGAACCGCGTAGGGTACTCGGATTTGGCCGCCATGCGAATGGCCGGAGAGTTGGAGATCGATTTTGTAGCGGGCGGCTTCATCGGCGAAGTCCGGCTCGTGCGCCAGCAAGACTACCGGCTCTGCCTGGTCTGTAGTACGTAAGGCCTGGTCGAGATCCGGATGTCCGTCCATGACGTCGTCGACACCGGCCAGCCAAAATCGCGCTCCGTCTCTCTCAATGGGCACCGCCTGATTTTTCAGCAGCGGAATCCCGCGATGTTGCAGGGCCTCTTTGACAACCGGCTCAATGCTACCCGTGTCGTGGTTGCCGAGAATCGCATACGATCCGAGACGGGACTTGATACCGGACAGCAGCTCTGTGCATGGCTCGACGTGTTCTGCCGATCGTCGCTTTCGGATTGCTGACGGGATCAGCGGATAGGTAACGAAGTCGCCGGTCAGAACGACCAAGTCGGGCGAAAGTTGATTGGCAAGCTCCACTCCAGCCCGGATTTGGCGGGCGCCGAAGTAGGGATCGTAGTGGAAGTCGCTCAATTGAGCGATGGTGAAGCCGTCGAACGCCTCGGCCAGGTTACTGATTGGAACTTCAATCTTGACGAGTCGAGGGTGGTACGGTTCCCACCAGGTTGCGTCTGCCGCGAGCGCGGCCGCAGCCGCGCCAATGCCCAGCTTCAAAAAAGAGCGCCGAGTTGCTCGACGGGAACTCACGCGGCGTTTGGGCCGCGTTGCTCAGAAGGAATGGGCGCAAGCGTATTCAGCACGAGCATGTCGTGAACAATGGCCAGAATACTCATTGTAGCCTAGCGGCGGGAAGAGCCTTGCTCCTGCGGCTGGCAGAATTGTGCGCTCTTAAACGAGAGGCACGTCAAAGCGGCATTTCGAAACAATTCAGTTTGATTTTGCTTTGAAGCTGAAGTCCGCGGTTTTGGTTTCGTTTCCGGTGATGGTTACGTCTTGCGTCATGGAGCCAAAATCCTCTTGCCAGGCAGTCACGGTGTATTTGCCGGGAGGCAGGTTTGGCAGGACGAATGTTCCCTCGTTCCCGGTAACTGCATAGTGCGAGGTATTCAGCACAACCACATAGCCCCGCATCCAGGGATGCACATTGCACTTCACTGGAATGAATTCCGGCTTGTCGAATTTCACGGTAAGTGGCGCCGCGCCCGGAGGCTGCGAGCGGTTCCACTCCCGGTTCTCTTTGGCAAGCGGATGAACGTTGTGAGTCGTCTGGTCGTCGTTCAGGATCTTTAGTTCTTGTCCGGTTTCGACGGCGAGAACATGCGGCGTGTAGCGGCAGCCTTTTTGTGACAAGGTGACCGCCTGCGCTGGGGATGTCTTGTCATCCGTAGCTCCGGCAGAAATGAAAACGACCACATTCTGCAGCGCGTTATTCGCACTGGTCACGACGGTCTCGGTGGTGGGAGGGCTGGAATATTCTTTGGCACAGCCTGGTTCACTCGACATATCGATGGTTTTTGCTGGAGCGGGCCTTCCCATGTAAGTGACTTTGCCGCTAATGGTTCCAGCGAACAGCAGTGCCGGAGAGATCAGAGTCAGAACAATTGCGATGCGGATCGATTTTGTAGACATCTGGCAAAGATTCCCTCATTTCCTGAGTTCCGGTGCTCCCGCTTGATGCGCCAGACAAGAAGCGAGAGAGAACACGTTGTGCTCTAGCATATTGGGTTTTGTTCTACGGTGCTATTACGGCATCGGGTGACTTCCATCACCTGCAAAGGCGACGCACGCCCTGTAAAATTGAAGGTTCGATTTTTCTCTTGCTCGGGATCCGGGAGGTCGATCTGGCTGTGAGGCCGAACAGGGCGTTTAGGCGCGTGGTTTGGATGATGCTGATGGCGGCTGGCGTGACGGTCGTCGCGTCCCGCCCCGCTAGGCACGTTTTTGCGGGCAGTGATTCACCAAGCGTGTTGCCCATCGGAAAAGTTGTGCTGATTCCGACTCCCCTTGGCTTGCCGCCGGTTCCAATCCCGAAGGACAATCCGCCGACCGCAGAGACGATCGCATTGGGGCGCCGGCTGTATTACGATCCGGTTCTTTCGGTGGATGGAACCGTTTCGTGCGCGACCTGCCATGCTGAGAACTTGGGATTCTCGGATGGCCGACCGGTCTCGCTGGGCGTGGGGCATAAAATCGGAACCCGCAACGCCTTGACCGTGATCAACTCCGCGTACAGCGACCTGCAATTTTGGGATGGGCGCGCTCCCAGCCTGGAGAAGCAGGCGGAAGGCCCGATGGCAAATCCGGTGGAAATGGCCCACAGCTTAGAGCGGGTCGTGCAGAGGCTGCAGTCCAATCCGAGCTATCGCGAAGATTTTAAGAAAGCGTGGGGCACGGATCAAATCGCGATCGACATGGTCACGAAATCCATTGCGTCGTTTGAACGCACGGTGGTTAGCGGAAATTCACCATTCGACAAATTCTATTACGGTAAGGACAAGACTGCACTCTCGGCATCGGCACAGCGAGGTCTGCAAGTGTTCGTCGATCCCAAGAAGGGTAATTGTGCGGTGTGCCACACCATTGGACCGAAGTACGCGTTGTTTACCGACAATCAATTCCACAACATTGGTATTGGCGCGGACATGGATGGGAAATTTGTCGACACCGGCCGCTACTCGCAGACCAAAGACGATGCGGACATGGGCCGATTCAAAACGCCGACGCTACGCAACATCGCACAAACTGCACCCTACATGCATGACGGCAGCTTGCGCACTCTGAAAGACACCGTGGACCACTACATCGGTGGCGGGAATTCCAATCCGCATCTGGATAAAGAAATCCACGCGCTCGACTTCCTAAACGCCGAAGAACGCGCAGACTTACTGGCGTTTTTGAACTCGCTGACCGGAGAGATACCGGCGAATCTTGGACCTCCGCCCGATGTGCAGCGCGCGCAGGCGGACGGAACGAAATAACCTTCCCATTCAGGCGAGGCGGAATCGCTTCGCCGCCCATTTCCCTTGTCGATGAGGGCTTAGCTCAGCTCAGCTCGGGTAAACGGTCTTTCGCGCGTTGGCGACGAAACGTTTCGCGGCAGCGCAATCGCATGCGGTCGAGATAGAGGTAAACCACCGGAGTCGTGAACAGCGTG
>AR_comb_assmDRAFT_10090392_pt1 | contig 13122 bp, 28 predicted proteins | sample ArasoioldDNA_FD_10543 | JGI IMG/M metagenome (IMG submission 10543) | reverse complement strand
ATCCGACGGCGGCAACCCGGAGCGCGCACCGTCCGACAAGTATTTGGAATCGTTCTGTCAACTAACGGCGTACTGGGCCGATCAAGCCAGGATTCCGTGGGATCAATTCCCGATCAATCCCGCGACCGGCCTCACGTTCTACTACGGTCACTTTGAATTCAGCACCAAGTCCTGTCCCGGCTATGCAGTCCGAGCCACGATTCCCGCGTCGATTGAGCGGATTCGCGCGATCCTCAAAGCAGCACAAGTGCAAGCGGCTCCTGAACCAGCACCGGAGGATGATCCCTTGGCTGATTTCCCCAAGTCCAACGTCGTCTTGAACAGCGATACGATCTGGCCGAGCTACGGCGGTGGCAAAGTCAGTCAAGCCTGGGCCGAGTATGGCGCGCGGACAGGTATCTTCAATCCACCCGGCCAGCCGTGGGGAACAGATGAAACGCAGAGCGCCAAGATTTACTGCTTCGAGGGTGGACCCTGTTTCGATGAGCAGGGCAAACTGATCGTCAAGGTCAAGTGATGCAACCCAGCGAAACGGCATCCGGACAGACCGTGATGGCGGTGACGACCTTGCGTGATGTTGTGGAGAAGCTGGTCGCGGCGCAGCAAGGGCATAGTTCGTCCCTCGATGCGCTGCTGGCCGAGGCGACGAGCCATCTCGATCAGGCATGGACGATCCTGCATAAAAAGATTGACGACATGACCGCACCGGCAAGTCGGGTGACGTGAGCGACTTGCTCCAGCTCGGCTTCCTTGGCCTGCTCCTGGTCGTGCTCTTCGGCGTGATTAGCTGGCTGGTCAGACGGCTCAACGCCTGCGAGGAACGCTGCCGCCAGTTAGAGGACACACTGTCCATGATTCGCCCGCACGAGGGGGAACGGTGGGATTAAGGAGAACGCAATGCTCACCTTGCTCAATCTGAATGCCGCGAACGACACACTCTTTAGCGTTTTCTTGGTGGCTGGGATCGTCTATTTCTGTGTCGGTGTGATCGCGTTTTTGCTCGGTCGTCCGTGGGGTCCGCGTCCGTAGCATGAACTGGAGCGGGATGACGGTGCTGATCATCGCCTTCATGATCTGGCTCATCATCTTTCTCTGGTGGTTGTACTCGGAAGGATTGCGCTGATGCCATTCAAATCGCGCAAGCAGCAGCGCTTCATGTACGCCAAGCACCCGACCATTGCGAAGCGATGGCAGGCGACATACGGCAATCCGCGCACGCAACGACGCAAGAAACGGAAACGCTGATGTATATAGGCGGCGGTGTGTTGGTGCTGATTTTGATTATCGTGATCGTGGTGCTGTTGCTGCGTGGCTAGCGCATGTCCGACAGCGCCAAGATCGCGCTGGTGATTTTCATCATCGTATTGATCTGGATGTTGGTTTCATAAAGGAGGCGGTGATGGCAGTTCTGACCACGCGCCGCAGAAAGAAACTGCGCAAATCGACGTTCGGTCTCCCCGGTTCGCGCAAGTACCCAATGCCGGATAAGCGACATGCCGCGAATGCGAAAGCGCGCGCCAAGCAGCAGCTTAAGAAAGGCAATCTGTCGCGGTCGAGTTATAACAAGATCGTCGCCAAGGCAAACCGCATCTTGAAAAAAGGAAAGACCACGCGCCGGAAGAAGAAAGGCTCATGACGAAACGCAAGGTCGATAGCCAACTCCTGATCAACGGTTGGCTGATGACGGTGATCGACCTGCTGAATCGCGCCCTTGACGAACAAGACAACGAACGCTTGCGCCAGGCTCGCGATCTGGTGTTCGCGGTGGCGCTCCCGGAGAAGCAACTCCAACCAGACGCATCTGCCGACGCGGAGTAGAATAGGACCGAGGACCGTCGCGTACTTTGTAGGGCGAGGTATAGGCAGACGGTCCTGTCCCCTACCGACGCCGACGTTTCTTCTGATTCGTCGGCGTCGGCTTTGTTATTTCACGCCACATTTCTGGACCCCGGTAGGTCTCGTCCCGTTCGATCCGTGTGACTCGGCTCTTGCGCTCGGTTTCGGGATCAACTTGGTAATCCTTCCGCGTCTCGCCGCTGCTCTTCAGGCCGCGCGCATGTCCCTCGATCCAAAACGTTCCAACCCCGTCACTGAGCCGACCGAAGCGCGGCGCGGACTCCCGGTAGGTGACGGGATGCCCGCGCACGGTGTGGAACGGCATCGTAAATCCGGTTGGTTGTGACTTGCTGGACTGTTGGTAGTTCTTGCCCGCCGAGAGGGGACGGACGACGAGCGTGTGATAGGAGACGAAGGGCGGCTTTTTGCGCCGGATTCTCGCTTGTTGTAACTTTGGCGGGCGTGTAATAACCTCGGTGCTGATGTTGCGGATATTGAGCAACCCAACCCCGCAGTAGAGCGGCATGATGTAGTTCGTGGCGATGAACGCTTGCACCTGCACATCGCTCCCGAACCCGGCGTCGCGACAGTATTCGACGATGGTCTCGCTCATCGGCACGATGTGAATGAGCAGATGGTCGCGGTCGTCATCTTCCCCGGCAAAGGTACCGTCCGCGCGCAAACCGAGCACCCAGGAGGCAATCGGTCCCGCTGGAATGGTCCCCGCACGGGAGTTCCCCCACGAACAAAAGAGCGTCCCGACATGGACGGTGGCGACCGCATCGTCCTCCCACAGTCCATCCATGTAATTCCACTCGGTCATCAGATCGGCGGCATCAGCTTCTTCGACATACATCCCCCAGGCGAGTGACATCCCGTGGATTTCTTGGGCGAGGTCACTCTTGACTTTGCTCATGTCGGCCTTCTCATGACATTCAAACCAACAGGCGCGGAAGGGGAGTCGGAAGCTCGGCAGATCATTGAGGGAGAGTTCGCGGTTGAGAAACTTCACTCCTGCCGGTGAGACATCAAAGACCTGCACCCGGTCATCCTGGGCAATGCGGTCGATCATCGTTTCCACCGACTGCCAATTGAAATGGACTGCTTTGTACGGATCGCTGATGACGCCGTACTCGCGGATTTCATCAAGCAGGAGACTCATGTCGCCCTTCTCCTGACTAACTCTCGACCGGATGGATCAGCGGCACGAACTGACTGTAGGCGGTAAAGATCGCGATTCGTTCCTCCTGCGTGAACGTTTTCGTTTCCAGTTCACAGAGCGGCATCCCGTTGACGTACATGATGTCGCTGAGCCGGTCGATCACGCGCGTGCGGAGATCGTGATCGGAGATCGCCTGCACGATCTTCATCCATTGCGACGGACGCGTGACGAGCGCGACGTTCGCTGCCGTCACCATCTCGTCCATGACCGCTGTCGATGGTGTCCCGTCCCAGATGCCCTGATGCAGTCGCACCAGCGCCTTCCTGAAGCTCTCTTCTAAGTCGTCTTGCCCCGGTGGTTTCTTGCTCATACGTGTGCCTGTTTCTTGTCGCTTTCAATCGTGCGCTTCAAGCCGAACGCGATAATGGACCGTGGTTCTTTCAATGCGAGGGAGAGCCACCATTTCCCCGATGGTTGCCGCAACAACGCGCGTTCGGTCCGCAAGAGCAACGCTTCCATCCGCTCGGCGCGAACGGATGACATCGTGCCTGCTTGGACCGCGATCTGGTAGCTGATGATCTGCTGGCGTATCTCTTCGCGGAGCATCGGGACAATCCGCGTACGCACGCGTTCGCCGTCGAAGCGTTCGTCGCGCGTGCCGGTCAACGGGGGAAGTTGACCGGTGAGCGCTCGCTGGCGCTCCTTCTCTAGCGCTTTCTGACAATTCATGCACAGTTCACCGGCAATGCGGTTCCGGATACCGGAGCGGTCTGCGGGCGGGTGACGCTTCAGATTATGGCCGACGGTGTGGCCGCAGCAATGCAGTATCTCAGTGAGGTCAGACTTCGGCTTATCCGATGTTTTGGGTTTCGGTGGTTTGACGGCTTGTTGTTGCTCGTAGGTTCTATCACCGTGCAATCGTTTCTGCGCGCCTATTTTCTTATGGTCTTCGTAGGTTAGCTTGCGTTGTCTCATGCCTGATGAACTCCTTGGTCGTAGAGCGCTCGCTCGTCCTGACTTTCATGGAACGTAATGGCACAGGCTTTGTGGCCCATCGCGAGAATCATCTGCATCTCATGGAGTGCATCCTCCTTGTCCTGTTGCGCGGTGACGTGCCACGCTCCAGTCTCTTTGTCTTTCCAGACGACGAGAAAATACGTGCCGTTCGTCATGACTGGGCCTGCCTCTCGGCGCTATCGAGCATGTCATCCACCTGACTGGCGCTCATGATGCGGATAATGCGGTGCTCGGTGCCTTTGAGAAAATGAAGCCTGGTTAATCGGTCATAACCACACTCCTCTGAGAGGGCGGCGTATTTCTCGTCTGAGATGACGACCAGAACCTCTTCACCCGGCGGACCACCGAGCACGCCACTCGCCTCTAGCCCAACCTTGAAGTCATCAAGCATTGGCGTTGTGCCGGGGGCGGGAAGATTGACCGACGTTTCGTAGGGGCCGTCTGCTTTCAGCCGGTTCTTTTTCTTCTTCGCCATCGCCCACTCACTTTCTGCGGTAATATTGGCATTACACCGCTGAAATGTCCCACTCACCGGGAAACTGCCAAAGATGCCAAACATACTGTGCGACGTTGACGTATTTTTCGTGTTTGGGATGCACCTGAATCACATCGACATCGGGCGGGAAGAACGCATCGCGCAACGCGTTCATTTCACTCCAGGTCGGCTCCCGGTCGGGAAACTTAATCGAGATGTGAAAGATGTTGAGACCGCTCGCGCGTTCGCGGGTTTCTCCGGCGAAGACGCGAATGCCACAACCTTCATAGACCGCGAGGCCGAGTCCTTGCTTGACGATGGGAATCTGTTCAATGCCCCAGCCGATGCGCGGGTGATAGACAACCTTCTGCTTGCGTGCCTCATCGACACTGATGTCGTAGTCAGCGCGTCTCAATTCGCCGTTGAAGGGTGGCCCGAGGGGAACGTTCCCCTCGGGCACCTTGATCCGTTTGATCTTGGCGATTCTCACGCCCTGACCTCTAGCAGATCGTCGTAGAGCGTGACCACGCTCGGCCACACATCGTCGGTGGGGAACGTGTGTCCATCCACGAGGCCGATCAGATTATTGAATTCGTGGCTGACCGAAAATCGCGGCGTGATGAGGCGATCTGGCCCCACCGTTTGTCGCATCATGACTTCGAGAAAATCGAGTTCGCCGCTGATTTCATGGCTTCGCTGCGGGAATGAGGCGATATTCGTGAACCGTTCGCTCTCGCTCAGGCGGTCCAGTTCCCGGCGCAACTGCACTTGCTTGCGCCGGGCTTCGTTCATTGCATCATCGTCGTGCTGATGTACGAAATTCGTGTTGTACCAGTCCATCATCGCCGGACCGATCAACTTGTCTTCCAACGCGATGTGCAACGCCTTGCCGGTAAACTCGTTCCGCAATCGCTCGTAGAGGATCACAACGCGCTTCCGCTTGATGTCGATTGGCTCATCCGCCGTTCCCACCATCTTCGGGATCAACGGGATCATCTCCTGTCGGACCAACTCCGGCGCGTTGTCATTGATGTAAATCCCGAAGCCCATCAGACTGTCATCGACACAGCGGGGCGAATCGCCCCACGGCAGATCGCACACCCAACTGACTGCTTCCATGACGCACATCTTGTAGTCGCGATTCCCACGACTCGGCGGGTTGTGAGCGCCCTGGTCGAGTTCGGTTACGCGTGCGAGTCGATAAGGGCTGATTCCTTGCTCGTTCAGTATCAGCGGCATAATGTTCCCCGTTTCTTGCTAATGTTGACTGCCGAGAATCCCTGCGATGTGCCTCCCGTTCGGTGCATCACCCCCTTTCCCGTGAGCGCCACACTCAAATGTGGGCGTCAATCAAAACTGCATAACAGTTGGTATGACCGGAAACAACCTCATAACGTTCGGCGTCCCAATCCTGTGGCTCCTTCTTATTTATGGACATTGCCCAATAACCCATTTGGCCCTTCTCGTGCCACTCACCGTCCTCGGTCACAATCGCCCAGACGCTCCAATCTGCGGGCAACTCCGTGACCTTGACGATGTATTGGTCGGCACCGTCCCAGCCTTCCCAGCGACCATTGATCGTCCACCAATCCCAGCGGCTCTTCGGGTTGTACCGACTCGTGTATCTGCCCTTCCCGAAGCAGGACTGACAGGTGGGATCGGGCGCGTCTTTGAGCGGATGCGTCTCAAAGTAGGCGCGTTCCGTCGCTTCCCACGGTTTCAGCATCTCGTTCCACAGGGCTTGAAGTTTCTGGTTGTACGCGTCGAGTTCATCGAAGAAGGCATCTTTTTGTTCATCGCTGGCGAATTCGGTCGGTTGTTCGGGATAGGTCCAGCCGCGTTCTTCCACGACCTTCCGATGAGCGATGCGCAGGTCATCAATGGTGCCGTTGATCTGGGATGCGTACGTGTGCGCTGCCTCTTTCGCTGCGCGTCCGATGCAATAACAGATGCGGTCGTATTCCGGCACTTCCTTGTTCTCGTCGTATTCCGCGAGCCGTTCGTTAATCGCCATTTCGACAGCATCACTGTCGTTAATATCAGTGTCGCCGGGAATCAGCACCATCAAACCAAAATGCGTCACGACGTGCCCCCTTTCGTTGTCAGGTAGCGGATTGCCGCTCCCACCAATTCGACCGCCTGCTTGTGCCCTTCGCGGGCGTCAGCGGCAGTTACATACCGCTGTTGGTATTCAAACAACGGATGATCCTCGGGCACGCCGAAGATCATCGTTTCAAAGAGCATTGGTGGCCCTTCCCAGGCATGATCGAGCGCGAGAAACACGGTCGAGACCCAAATGTGCTCATCGGTTGCGGTCTCCACCCACGCGTCCGGCACCAGCATGGTCGTCAGATCGACCCGTGCTTGGTCGCGATCTTCAAACGAGCCGAATTGGAAGTTCGCAACCGGGTAGACGGCATCAGTTTGTCGATCCCATGCGTAATACGTTGGTCGGTGATCCATGTGCCGTCTCCCCGGTCACGTGCTCTCCCACCAGTTTATAGTCTAACATACGTGTGAGCTTATGTCAAGTCAGGTGAGGTGAGGGGCGCAAAGGTCTGACCCAGGCCGACATACGCATCGACCAGGGCGTGATCGAATGCTCGCTTGGTGAGCGGCATCCGGCCTTCTCCGAGCTTGATGATGTTGTCGGTCGGCGCGGCAACGAGGAAGGTGAAGAAGTCGTCATCGAGCCAGGATGGAACCCAGGCACCGGAACGGCAGACGAAGATCGCATCGAAGACCGGAAGATTGCGAAAGGTGGCACGACCGGTCAGCTTGCGGTCATAGGTGAAGAGCAGATTATCCAGCGCCTCCTGACTGAGCGCGATCCTATCCAGGTCGGCATGTCTGCGATGCCAACTTGGATAGCGGATATGGACGGTTGGCTGAACATAGACCGCGTACCAGAGGAGCCAGGAGCCGCATTCGATGATGCCGTTTCGCACGTTGTCGAGCGCATCGTCGTAGTAGCCGAGGTCATGGTGCGCGTCGAAACTCCAGATCACCGGTTCGTCGGTGTCCCACACCATCGGCTCGTAGATACGAGAATCGACCGCAAACGCGTGCGATTCCGCGACATAGAGCGGCGCATCGGGCACGCACTTGATTCCCTCCCAAAACCAGGTCTCATGGCCGGTCGTGCGCGGCAGTTTCACTCCCGCGTTGTGAAATGCCGCTGCCCGAATTTCCCAGAGATCATTGATGAAGAGCGGCGCTTCACGATGGCCCCAATCATAGAGAAAGCCTTTTTCGTAGCCATCCCGATCCGCAAAGAAAAAATCCCAATCGACGCTCAAAAGGTTCACCGCCGCCTCCTATTTTTGCGGGTGATGGGGATGCTCGGCTTCTCGTCATCCTGCGCAGCGACGGCGAGCATGGCGGCCCGTAACGCGTCGAGCACGCGGAAGAAGCGATCCCAGTCTGCTGCCGTCATATCGGTCGTCGTGGAAATCGTGACCGTGTGCACAGGAGTCACAGGTATCCGGATGTGCCTCATTGCTGATCTTTGCGCAGATTCCGACGCATATCAGCGGCGCGTTTTGCGTCGATCATCGCTTTCGCTTGCGGTGCCTCGCCGTCAAGCATCATCACCCCCGGTTCGGCCTCACTCGCGTCATAGAACGACACCAGGACATACGCGACCTGGCGTTCATCGAGTCCAGTTGTGTCGATGCAGACGAGTTTGAGGCCGTCTCCGACCGAGAGTCTTCCCAGGTGTCCTTCGAGCCACGGGTGTTCGGTCAGGTTGAAATGCCGTTCCACGAGTGCCCACCGGCCCGGTGTGCAACAGTGCATTGATCCTTCCTCGTGCTCGACTTTGGCTTGTTCTGCCGTGATGTCGGTGATGTGATCGTCATGGTGATCTGTCATTGTCACTACCTCGTCGAAGCAGGTTGCCCTGCCTTACCGCGCCAAGCCCTACCGGGCCATGCCATGCCTGGCCTCGCCTCGTCTCACCATGCCGAGCCATGCCATACCGAACCTAACCTAGCCATGCCCGACCGGGCCTTGCCTCACCGGACCTTGCCTCACCGGACCTTGCCAAGCCATACCTAGCCCTGCCTCACCCGACCTCACCAAACCGGGCCTCAGCGAACCGTGCCATACCCGATCACGCCTCACCGCACCGGTCCACACCGCTCCATGCCGTGCACGACCTAGCCATACCTTGTCGGACCCTGCCTTGCCATACCGCGCCACGCCAAGTCCGACCCTGCCTCGGTTGGCTCCCGGCTGCGCTATCACCTGCAACCGGAACCACGCCATGCCTTACCGTACCGGACCCTGCCTGACCGAGCCTTGCCCGACCCCGCCACGCCTTGATTTTTAAGGCTCTACTGCTATGGTGATTGCGGTTACTGAGAACCGACCGAATGTTGGCCTAAAATCGCACAACCCAACGAGCCGACCGGCTTGGTTAATGAGATGGGTCATCACGGGCAACGGTAGATATTCCGGTGTCGTGATCAACAACTCGAACGTCAACTGCCAACCCTCACGCATTGCGGGGCGAACGCGGGTGATACCGTTTCGCTGAACGGTCACACGACGACTATCCTCATAATCCCAACTCGCCGTCTTCGGTTGGAATTGAGCCACCACATCAAGCGCGATCACCCCGGCTTTTGCGAGGTCAAACGCGCTCTTGCGCGGCGATCTTGGGTCTTGCATGAACTTCGCGCTTTGCTGAATCGACGCTGCGAAGTTTTGCCCAGGAACACCGAGATAACCATCGGCATCCCGGTAGACATAACTTTCCAAGTCATCGGATTTCTTCGCCTTCGACCCTTTGGCTGCTGCTGCTTTCCCGGCCACTGATGCGACGTTCCAGGCGTGAAACAGCAACGGACTCACCCCGATGATACTGGCGGTGAGTCGGTACGGTTGTCCTTGAACAATGCTATCTGAGCCACCGTTCGTGACTTGTTGCTCATCAACTGCGAGTTTCTGATCTGCTGCTACAGGCATTCCCCGTTCCTTTCATAACCTCGCCACAAAAAAACCACGCCATGCCCTGTCTTACCGTGCCGGACCGCGCCGGACCGAACCGCGCCAGACCGTGCCATGCCTCGCCTCGCCTTGCCGGGCTTGACCTTGGCTCACCGGGCCTCGCCTCACCAGACCATGCCTCGCCTGACCTAGCCTGGGCATACCAAGCCTCGCCCTGTTATGTCATGCCTTTCCACCTCCTCGCTTAATCGCGTCGGCAATTCGTGATAAGAAGCGATCTGGATATTTATCTGGTGCCCCTAAGAGGTCGTGATAATGAATTAGCTCAGAAATAAAGTCCTCACGGTCATCGGGATCGAGCCGTGCCCAATAGCCGATCAGAATCTCGCGCAACTCGTGGTTCGTCATATTGCGCAATCGGCAACGTACGAGATTGTTAGAACGTGTGTAACTTAACTCAACCGCAACTTCTGGCTTGTCCATTGCCCCTTACCACTCCAATTGGAATTCCCGGTGCTGGATCGCGGCTCCCGCAATCACCAGGGAGAAGAATTCCCGGACACCGATGGTGATGGTGCCGTCGAGGTCATCGCCTTTGACTTCCCCGTTTAAGGTCAGGTTATTGCCCTCAACATCAACGTCTGCGGCCCAATTGCTGCCCGCGACGAAGATGTGATCGTTCTCGATGTTCAGCATCACGGTGAACGCACCAACGCGCCAGGAAATGTGATGCGGTTCAATCACGCGGGCGTTCATCTCCGCGTCCGTGGTTCCGTACACGATCTGGGCTGCTTTCAGTAACCGTGCTGCTGCATCAGCGGCGTGCGTTAGTCCCGGTGTCAGTTGACTCGACACAATGTTGGTCCCCCAAGGACGAGCTACCGGTGGCGTCATGGTCATGGAGAGCAGATTTCCACAAGCCAGTATGCCCCCTGAACGAAGGAATCGAGCGGCGCTGTATCGGTTTCCTGACAGCGCACACTCGATTCGGAGCGCCGAGCACGGGACCAACGTGCGTCTCCCGGCTGGAGGACCGGGCGTCTAGGGTACTGGACCGTCGGCGCATGAGACCGGGGTTTGACCCCCGACCTTGACCCCATTGTACGTACGCCCACGATCAGTGTCAAGCACTAAATTTGAGCGCCAGCATGTACTAAAAGCACGGATGCACTGACTTGACATACGCGTCTCCGCGTGATACCATTGCACCAGGTGGTGCAAGGTTGAACCAGAGAAAAGGCCGGTGGGGGCGAAGCCACCGGTCCTTTCCAACGGGGAATTACCGAACGTCCCACCGAGGCACATGGAGCAGGACACGCTGAGTCTAGCAACGGGAGCGACGCCATGCAACATCCTGAACCCGCACGCGACGGCAAGATGATTCAATTCACTTCGTATCCCCGTGATGAGTTTCCGCCGCCGCGACCACGCTGTCGCGTCTGTCATCGCCGGTTGCGGTCGCAGCCGTGGAGCACGCTGATGATCGGCCCGATCTGCGCGCGCAAGCAACCGGCGTTACTGGCGATGATCCGCAACGAATTCGCGCAGGCAGACAAAGCACCAGAGTTTGCGAAGCTGTTGGAGAATACCGGGTTAGCGGTGTCATGAGTTCGGCGCTGCGCTCGCTCTGGTCGAGCTACATTCCCAATCGGTACGGCGCGTTCGGGACGGTGTTGCGCATACCGCTGACACCGGGGCAAACAATGGAGGAAGGAATTGACGTATGGATGAACCGGTTGAACGCGAACGATTCAATGCCTCAGACCACCTCACTGACCTTCGGGGTCGGGCCTACCTCGAAGCTGCAACGGGGCAGTTATCCCTACACAACGAAACCGGCGCTGCTCGATAAGTGCTAAGAAAGGACAATTCGGTGGCTGAAGTTGAACGAGTACGATTTCGACCAGAGGACCACATCACCGACATTCGCGGCGCTGCCTATATCGAAGTGAAGTGGCGTTTAGTGTGGTGTCACGACTACGCGGAAGCTCATGGCTATCGTTTAGAACTGGATACGCAACACATCGCGATGGACACCACTTTCGCCGCGTTCAAAGCGACAGCGCGGTTGCTCGATGAGAACGGGATGGTCGTCAAGGCCGCATCCGGGTACGGCACCGAGCAATCGCAAGACTTCGGAGATTTCATCGAAAAGGCCGAGACGAAAGCGCTCGGTCGCGCCCTGGCCGCGTGCGGCTTTGGCACTCAGTTCTGCGAGGACTATGACTTCGGGTCCGAGCACGGGTACGTCGTCGATAGCCCAGTCGAGCAGCGCTCTGTGCGCACCAGCAGCGGCGGCAGCAATCGCAATGCGGTCGTGACCAACATCAACGGCGGCAGCCGGGGCACGCCGAACGATCTTCTCACACCACGTCAGGCGAGCTACATCGAATCCCTCTTGAACGAATACGGCCAACGCGGGAATGACGTGAGCGAACACCTGCGCATCTTCGGCACCCTCTCCCGTGCCACCGCGTCACAGTGGGTCGATCAGATGACCAAAGAACGGGTGCTGCCACTCCTCCCAAAAGCACCGAGCGCGGCGAACCCGGCTTAGACCCCGATCTTCGGTCGCGCTTGGAAACCGATAACGATAAAAGCCGGGTGGTGTGGGGGAACATCGTCCGTCATGTGGGCGATGATAATCTAACGTGGGTGAATCTGATGGACATCGCGACCGGCGCGGCGCTCGTTGCGTCCGATCCGTTGGAGCATGCCTTCAAGTTCGCGATTCTCGCGGAGTGTGCGCCGACCGCACAGTTCGTGGACATGATCTACACCAACGCGCGCAATTGTGGCGCAATGACGCCGGACATCGAAGAAATTGTCGAACGGCGATTAACGAGGGAGTTTAGTCGGACCACCTGAGAGGGCACGCATGGTCCCGAACATGCAGGTGCCGCTGTCGAAGAAGCAGAAACTCGTGCTCTACTGCTTGACTGACAACGCGGCACGCAATGGCCCCGGTAGCGAACGGGAGGTTGTGATGCGACGCAAGCAGATCATGGATGCCACCGGGTTGTCCGAGCGTCACGTCCCCTATGTGTTACGGAAGCTGGAGTCATTGGGCTACATCACGACGATTCCGCAACGTCGTCCGGACGGCAGCGCTGATGCCAATTGTTACGTCGTCCACGATCTTGACGAGCGGAGAGCCGAAATCTAAGCTGGGAGCGGGCGCTGTGGGACAACGGTCGCCCGGAGACAACCCTCTCCCTCCTGGCGATGATTCTTGCGCAACAGAGTCATCGTCGGCTCAACAATGCGCCGGGCCTCTGCAACGACCCGGCGCATTTCCCTTCCCTTGACTCCCGGTTGGCAGCCGAGGGAGTGGCCACATCATAGCAAAGCCGGATTGATCTACGAGTTGCCTTGAACACTTGTCGGGTGTAGGCTACCTAAAAGCGAAACCCCAGACCGAAGTCTGGGGTCGCACGGCTCTTAAATTGTCGGACTCCAAAGGGGGCTACCAAAAGAGTCCTTAGCTGGGGGCTTGGGAGCACCCGTTCAGATGAGGGGCTGGGGAGCACCCTATCTGGTTTTCACACTACCACGTGCAAAGTCGTTTCGTCAAGTCCCTTTGTTGTTGCTCCCAGGCATAAGGGACACCGGGATTCGTAGCAAGCTGCACAAAAAGGGGGGCACATCGTGATCGTGACGCAGAAGACCGTCATCGAGA
>AR_comb_assmDRAFT_10057686_pt1 | contig 13124 bp, 10 predicted proteins | sample ArasoioldDNA_FD_10543 | JGI IMG/M metagenome (IMG submission 10543) | reverse complement strand
TATTTCGCGTATTTTGTGAGCGTCGCCTTCCACGCGCTCGCGGCGTCGTTCGTTCCCAGTCCGTCGAACACGATCTCTTTCGTCGTGAGCGGCTTGCCGTAAAAGCGCTCATTGGCATCGCGATCCTGGTTGATCGTCGATCCGTTCAGCGTGACGCCGGCGAACAGTCCCCGCGAGCGCGAGTAGCTCAGAATCTGCGCGCGCATCTGGATGTCGGTGGCGGCGCCCGCATCGCGGCCAACGGGGCCGGCCGCCACCGCGACGTCGGCGCCGAGCTTGAACTGGTTCTTGACCATCTGCTCGAGGCCGCGCAGGTTGTTGATGACGAGCACGAGATCGGTCGACTGCAATCCGATCTGCAAGCCGAAGCTGCCGCCGTTAATCGTCAGGTACGCGGGATTCGACCAGCCGCCGTTGCGCTTGTCGCGTGCGCTCAGGATGCCCCTGCCGTGTTGCGCGCCGACGCCGAGGCCGCCCTTCAGCAGTCCCGGGAATACCGCGATGCCTTCGGCCTTCTCGAGGACCGCCGCGGGGATGCCCTTGTCTCCGGCAGCCATGATTTCGTCGAGGACGGTGGCCGCGTCCCTCGCGCGCTTGGCTTCATCGTCGGAATCCTGCGCGCGAAGCGGGATGACGATCGCCGTGATGGCGAAGATGATGGCGAGGACGGGGAGGATGCGTCTGCTCATGCTGTCAATCCTATGCGATTAGAGGTTGAGACTTTCAAGCGCCGGCCCGAGGGTGCGATGAGTAAAGCGAAATCCAAGCTGCTCCGCTGCGGCGGGCAGGACGCGCTGGCCGTGGACGAGCATCGACGCCATTTCTCCAAGCGCCGCGCGCAGCACGAATGCCGGCGCATGGAGGATGGCGGGTCGATGGAGGACGCGGGCGAGCGCCTGGGTGAACGTGCGATTGGTGACCGGCGCCGGCGCGGTGATGTTGAAGGCGCCCTCGGCCCGATCGTTCTGGATCAGCCAGGAAATCATCGCCGTCCAGTCGCCGACATGAATCCATGGCATGAACTGATCGCCTGATCCCAGCGTCGCGCCGACGCAGAGCTTGAACGGCAGCAACATCTTCCCGAGCGCGCCCTCGTCACGATCGAGCACGAGACCCGAGCGGGCGATGACGAGGCGCGTCGCGTCGGACTCGACCTTGCGTGCTTCGGCTTCCCATTCGACGCACAGCCGCGCGAGAAAGCCGGAACCGGCGGGCGTCGATTCGGTGATGGGTTCGTCGCCGTGGGGACCGTAATAGCCAATAGCCGAGCCGTTGATGAAGACGCTGGGAGGGTCCGCGCAGAGTGCGACCGCGCGCACGAGCGTGCGCGTCGAGAGAATGCGGCTGCTCCTGAGCGCGGCCTTCCGCGCGGTGGTCCACCGCTTGTCGGCGAGGTTCTCGCCGGCCAGGTTCACGACGGCGTCGATGCCCTCGAGGTGCTGCGGCAATGAGCCCGCGTTGCCGTCAGGCTGCCAGGCGATCGCGGTGCCTCCCGTCGACGGACGGCGCGAGAGCGTGATGGGAGTGTGACCCTGGTCAGCGAGTCGTTTGGACAGTCTCCTGCCCAAGAACCCCGAGCCACCGGCGATGACGATGGTCACGCCACCAGTTTAGCGGCTGAAGACTTGACAAATCGCCGGGCTGGCTGTTAACTAACCAGTTAGTTAATCATGTCGCCTGCTCGGAAAACCACCGCCGCCGCCGTTTCCACCCGTGACGCCGTGTTCGATTCGGCGGCGACGCTGTTTGCCAAGGGCGGCTTCGACGGCGTCAGCGTCGACGACATCGCGCGCGATGCCGGCGTGAACAAGGCGATGATCTACTACCACTTCGCCGACAAGATCGCGCTCTATCGCGCCGTTCTCGCCGACGGTCTGAGCCGGATGGGCGCGATCGTCCAGGGCATCGCCTCATCGACGGATCCGCCGGCCACCAAACTCGATCGATTCATCGACGCGTTCGTGCGCATGACGGAGTCGCGGCCGTGGATGCCGGCGCTGATGCTTCGCGAAATCGCCGAGGGGGCGCCGCGGCTCGATGCCGACACCATGGCGCACATGCGCGTCATCATCATGAGCTTCGCCGCGATCTTGAAACAGGGCCAGGACGCCGGCGTCTTTCGCCGCGTCCACCCGATCCTCGCCTACGAGTCGGTGATCGGTCCGATCATCATCAACGCGGCTCGCGAACGCGTCGCCGCGCAGCCAATGCGCAAGAACCACGACTTCCCCATGCTCGTTGCGATCGGCCACGACGAGGTCATCGCCCACGGCCAGGAAACCGCCAGAAGGATGCTCGCGCCATGAAACGGATCCTCCTCCTCCCGCTACTCTTCGCCGTCGCCTGCTCGGAGGAAGCGCCGAGCGACCGGCTGCGCGTCTCCGGTCACGTCGAGGCGACGGAAACGCGGCTCGCTCCGGAAGCGGGCGGGCGCATCCTCACCCTGACGGTGAAGGAGGGCGATCGCGTCCAGCCCGGGCAAACCGTGCTCACGCTCGACACGCGCGACGTGCAGCTGGCCATCGATCGCGCGAAAGCCGAGCAGGCCTCCGCCGAAGCGCAGCTGCGCCTGGTGCAGGCGGGCGCGCGTGTCGAAGACCTTCGCCAGGCGCAGTCGCAGATCGACACGGCCCGTGCCGAGGAAGCTGCCGCACGAGCCGAGCTTCAAGCCGCGGAACAGGACCTCGAGCGTTTCGAGACGCTGCTCAAGAACAACTCGGGTTCGCGAAAGCAGCGAGACGATGCGGCGACGAGGCGGGATGTGGCGCGAGACCGCGTCACGCAGTCGGAGAGCCGTGTGAAGACGGCGGACGAGACACTGGCGAAACTGCGTGCCGGCGCCAGGCCCGAAGAAATCGACGCCGCCCGCGCCCGCGTCAATGTCGTGGCCGCGCAGATCGTCTCCCTCGAAAAGGGCTTGAGCGATGCGACCCTGACCTCGCCGATCGCCGGGCTCGTCACGCAGAAGCTCGTCGAGGTCGGCGAAGTCATCGCCCCCAGGACGCCGGCTTTGGTTGTGGTCGATCTCGATCACGCGTGGGCCGACGTGTTCGTCCCTGAGCCAACCGTGCCGCAGATCAGGATCGGGCAGCAGGCGACGGTCTTGACCGATGCCGGAGGCGCGGGACTGACCGGCACGATCACTTACGTCTCGCCGAAGGCGGAGTTCACGCCCCGCAACGTGCAGACCGCCGAGGAGCGATCGAAGCTCGTCTACCGCGTTCGCATCAACGTGGACAACAAGGAAGGCATTCTCAAGCAGGGCATGCCGGTGGAAGCGGAAATAGCTCTCAACAGTCCGCAGTCGAGAGTCGGCAGTTAAGAGCTTGCAGTCCGCAGTCGACAGTTGAGTCAAGAGCCTGGCAGTCCGACATGGAAACAGCCATTCAGTTCGAGAACGTCGTCAAGCGATACGGCAAGGTCGACGCGCTCCGCGGCGTGAGCTTCAGCGTCGGGAAGGGCGAAATGTTCGGACTGATCGGGCCCGATGGCGCCGGCAAGACGACGTCGATTCGCGCGATCTGCGGGCTGCTGCACGTGGATGGCGGCACCATTCGCGTTCTTGGCAAGGACCCGGTCAAGCAGCATCGCGACGTCACCGGGACGGTGGGCTATCTCTCGCAGCGCTTCTCGCTTTACGGCGACCTGAGCATCGACGAGAACATCGCCTTCTTTGCCGAGATCCATGGGGTCCGCGATTTTCATGCGCGCCGCGATCGCCTGCTCGAGATGACGCAGCTGACGAAGTTCCGGGGCCGGCTCGCCGATCAGCTGTCCGGCGGCATGAAGCAGAAGCTCGCGCTGGCGTGCACGCTGGTGCATGAACCGCAGGTGATCGTCCTCGACGAGCCGACGACCGGCGTCGATCCCGTCTCGCGCCGCGAATTCTGGAAGCTCCTCTCCGAGTTTCTCGCGCAGGGCATCACCATCCTGATGTCGACTCCGTACCTCGACGAAGCCGAGCGATGTGCACGGATCGCCATGTTGCACGAGGGCAGGGTCCTGGCTCTCGACCAACCCGGCCGGCTGCGGGCCGGTCTCGCCGGCACGCTCTTCGAGGTGGTCGTGCCGTCGCCGCGGCAGGCGCTCGACAAGCTCACGGGCGCGCGCGACATCGCCAGCGCGCAAGTGTTTGGCGATCGCCTTCACGTCTGGATCGATCGTCCCGATCGACGGGACGCCGAGGCCGTCCTCACGAGCGCCGTGCAATCCGCTGGCCTCACCACGTCCAGCATTCGTCCCATCGTTCCTTCACTCGAAGACGTCTTCATCGCCAGGCTTGCGTCATGACACGCATCACTCTCGTTCTGATCGCCCTTGTCGCGGCCCCGAATGCCGCGTTGGCCCAATCACCGATTCGGTTATCCCTCGCCGACGCGATTACCCGCGGCTTTGCGAACAGCCACCGGCTCGCGGAAGCGCGCGCGCGCGAGGACGGGGCGAAGGCCGCGGCCAACTCCGCCGACCTCGCCGACAAGCCGACGTTCAATGCCAATGCGGGTTACTCGCGAACGAATCACGTTCTGAACTTCGGCTTTCCGCGGCCCGACGGGAAGATCGTGATCGTGTTTCCCGACATTCCGGACAACTTGACCACCCGCCTGTCGTTTCAGTGGCCGATTTACACGTCGGGACGATCGGACGCCCTTGAAAGGGCTGCGATTGCCGAGGCCCAGGCGGCGGGCGCCGACATCGAGACCGCGCGGGCCGATCTGCGGCTCGAGATCGTTCGCGCCTACTGGGCGGCGGTGACGGCGCGAGAGGCCGAACGCGTTCTCGAGGAATCGACCGCGCGCGCTGAAGCGCAGGTCCTCGACGCCAGGAACCGCTTCGACGTCGGCTTGATCCCGCCGAATGAGGTGTCGACCCTGGAGGCGCAGCGCTCGCGCGAGCGCGCGCAGCTCATCGAGGCGACCAACATCCGCGAAGGCGCGGCGATCGATCTGCGGCGGCTGATCGGAGTCCCGCACGAAACGGTCCTCGAGCTTACGGACAGTCTTGAGGCGGGTGCAACGGGTGCGGCGGGCGCAACGGGTGCGGACGTCGCTGATCTTGCCAAGAGGGCCCTCGAGAATCGGAGCGAGCGGAAGGCGCTGTCGTTCCGGCTGGGCGGCGCGGAAGAACGGGAGAAGGCCGCACTGACGACGAGGAAGCCGACGGTCGGAGTGGCCGGCGGCTTCGACTACGCCAAGCCGAATCGCCGCATCTTCCCGGTCACCAACATGTGGGACGAATCGTGGGATGTCGGCGTCAGCGTGAATTGGAATTTCTTCGACTTCGGCCGCGCCAAATCGCAGGCCGCCGAAGCCGCGGCCGTCGTCACCGCGACGCGCGAGCGAATCGCCGAGTTCGATGAGGTCGTGACGGCGGATGTCCGCCAGCGGATGCTCGATATTGAATCGAGCCAGGCCATGGTGCGCGCCGCGAACGACGCCGTCCGGAGCGCGGCCGAGGCACGGCGTGTCGTGTCGGATCGATTCGGCGCCGGGGTCGCCACGAGCACCGACGTGCTGATCGCGCAGGTGCAGCTGCTTGAATCCGAGCTGGTGCGCACACGGGCGTTGGCGGGCGTTCGCCTGGCGGAGGCGCGGCTCGAGCGCGCCATGGGCCGGCAGCCATGACGAACATCCCACCCCACGACCTAGAGTCGGCGTCGCAGGGACCCCGGCTGGCGATCGACGTGCGCGGATTGACGCGCCGCTTCGGCGCCTTCGTCGCCGTCGACGATCTGTCGTTCTCCGTCGAGCAGGGCGAGATCTTCGGCTTCCTGGGAGCCAACGGCGCCGGCAAGTCGACGACCATCAGGATGTTGTGCGGACTGTTGAAGCCGACGTCGGGCACCGCGCTCGTCGGCGGCATCGATGTGAGCCGCGATCCCGAGGGCGTGAAGCGCGCCATCGGCTACATGTCGCAGAAGTTCTCGCTCTACGAAGCGCTGACCGTCGATCAGAACATCGAGTTCTTTGGCGGAATTTACGGACTCGCGGGCGCGCGCTTCGCCGAAAGGCGCAAGTTCGTGCTCGAGATGGCCGGCCTCCACGGACGCGAAGACACGCTCACACGCGACCTGCCCGGCGGGTGGCGGCAGCGTCTCGCACTGGGCTGCGCCATCCTGCATGAACCGCGAATCGTCTTCCTCGACGAGCCGACCGGCGGCGTCGATCCGCTGTCGCGCCGGCGGTTCTGGGATTTGATCGGCGATTTGTCGCACCGCGGCGTGACCGTGCTGGTCACAACGCATTACCTCGACGAAGCGGAGCATTGCCATCGCATCGCCATCATCCAGGCGGGCAAGCTCGCCGCGCTCGGGACCGCAACCGAATTGAAGCAGGTCTTCTCGTCCCGGCCGATCCTGGAAATCCACGCCTCGCAGCCGGTCCAGGCGATGTCCATCCTCGACAACAACCCCAATGTCGAGAAGACCAGTTTGTTCGGCACGTCCGTTCATGCGGTGCTGAAAAGCGCGTCCCTCGATCCCTCGGTGCTGGCGCAGGCCCTCCGCGCCGAGGGCATCGAGGTGTCGTCGATCGGCGCGGTGACGCCTTCGCTCGAAGACGTGTTCCTCGACGTGGTCGAGCGGGTGGGAGCGGCGTGATGCGAAAGACGCTGGCGGTCGCATCGAAGGAGCTGCGGCAGATCCTCAGGGATCGGCGATCGCTTCTGATCCTGCTTTTCGTGCCGGCGTTCTTCTTGTTGCTGTACGGCTACGCGCTCAATTTCGACATTCGCAACGTCACGCTCGCGGTCCAGGACAAGGATCGGAGCACGAAGAGCCGGGAGCTGGTGTCGTCGTTCGTCAACTCCGGATACTTCTCGCTCGTCGGCTACGTTGACTCACCGGCGGAGCTCGATCGTCTCGTCGATTTGGGCCGCGTGCGGACGATCCTGTCGATACCCGCGGACTTCGAGCGCGATCTGTCGGTGCGGAAACCGGTGGTCGTGCAGGTGATCATCGACGGTGACAACGCCAACACGGCATCGACCGTGTCGGGATACGCCCGAACCTTGATCGGCGAGTACAGCTCCGCGCAAATGAAGGTATTGATGACGGTTCCCGGCTCCCGGCTCCCGGTTCCCGTTGTCACAGTGGAGCCGCGCATTTGGTACAACCCGCAGCTGCGCAGCACGCTGTTCCTGGTGCCCGGCCTCATCGCCTACATCTCGATGATCACCGCCGTCGTCTCGACGGCGTTGTCGGTCGTTCGCGAGAAGGAGCGCGGCACGATGGAGCAGGTGCGGATGGCGCCGCTCAGCCCGCTGCCCTACATCATCGGCAAGACGATGCCGTATTTCGTGATCTCGTTTGTGTCGGCAATCCTCGTCATCCTCTCGGCGATGCTGCTGTTCGAGCTGCCGATGCGAGGCTCCTGGCTGCTGCTCTGCATCGCGATCGGCCTGTTTCTGATCGGCGCGCAGGCACAGGGACTGTTGATCTCCACGATCGCGGAAACGCAGCAGGTGGCATTTCAGGTCGCGCTCCTGTCGTCGCTGCTGCCGACGATGATCCTGTCGGGGTTCATCTTTCCGATTACCAGCATGCCGATCGTCGTGCAGTGGATCACGCATGTCGTCCCGGCCCGATATTTCCTCGTGGCGCTGCGTTCGATCGTCCTCAAAGGCGCTGACATCACGGCGTTCTGGCAGGAACTGGTGGCACTTGCCATTTTCGCGAGCGTTGCGCTCGGACTGGCCTCGCTGCGACTGTGGAGAGAGTGGGCATGAAGCGCGTCCTGCACCTGATGAAAAAGGAGCTGCTCGAGCTGCGCCAGGATCCGCGCCTGTTCAGCATCGTCATCCTCGCACCGATCATCCAGCTCAATGTCCTCGGTTATGCGGCGACGACCGACGTGAAGGACATTCCGCTGGCGATCGTCGACGCCGATCGATCGACGGCCAGCCGCCAGCTGGTCCACCGTTTCGAAGGCTCGGCTAACTTCAAGATCGTGGCGATGCCCGGCTCGACGAGCGAGATTGATCCCTATCTCGATGGCGGCAAGGCGTGGATGGTGCTGAGCATCCCTCCTGATTACGGCCGCAAGGTCGGCGCCGGCCGGCCGACGACGATTCAGCTTGTCGCGGATGGAACGGATTCCAATTCGACCGGCGTGGCGATGGGATACGCGCAGGCGCTCATCGGCGGCTACGTCCAGGATCTCGCGGCAGAGGCGGGACAGCCCGTCACCGGTCTCGTGCAGCCCGAGATCCAGGTGTGGTTCAATCCGCGCCTCGAAAGCCGCGACTTCATGATCCCGGGCATCGTCGCCCTGCTGCTGCTCGTGATTACGACCAACCTGTCGGCGATGGCGATCGTGAGAGAGAAGGAAGCCGGCACCCTCGAGCAGTTGAACGTCACGCCGCTGGCGCGGTGGGAGTTGATTACGGGAAAGCTCCTGCCTTACGCGTTCATCGGCATCATCGACGTCATTCTCGTGCTGATCGTCGCGATTTACTGGTTCGAGGTGCCGATGCGCGGCAGCATCCCGCTGTTATTCGGCATGTGCCTGATTTACCTGCTCTCGACGCTCGGCCTCGGCCTCTTCGTGTCGACGATCTCGCAGACGCAGCAGCAGGCGATGATGACGTCGATCTTCTTCTTCCTGACCCCGATGATTTACCTCTCGGGATTCATCTTCCCGATCGAGAACATGCCGTGGTGGATCCAGCCGTTCACGTACCTGATACCGCTCCGGTATTTCCTGGTCATCGTGCGCGGAATCTTTCAGAAGGGGATCGGTCTCGAAATCCTGTGGCCGCAGGCCGTGGCGCTGTTTGCCTGGGGGCTCGGGATGTTGACGCTGGCGACGCTGCGATCGTCGAAGCGGCTAGGCTGACGCCGCTCGCATCCCTTCCTGTTCATCAACGAGGCTGAGGACGAACGCGCCGGCGAGGAACAGCCCGATGATCGCAATCAGCGCCGACCGGCTGGAGCCCGTGATCGCCACGCTGAGGCCAAAGAGGATCGGGCCAAACACGGTCGCGAAGCGCTCCGACACCGCATAGAACCCGAAGAACTCCGACGTGCGGTCGTGCGGAACCATCCGCGAGAAGAGCGCGCGGCTGAGCGCCTGCGAGCCGCCGAGGACCGTGGCGACCAGGAACGCGAGCAGGAAGAACTCGGTCGCGGTCGTCATGAAATAGGCGAGGCTCGTGGCGACGATGTAGACGCCGATCGCCGCGAAGATGCATCGCTTCGTGCCGAAGCGCGTTCCCATCATTCCGAACAGAAACGAGCATGGGATGCCGACAAATTGCACCATGACGAACGCGGCGATCTGCGCGTTCTGGTCGACGCCGACCTCCGCGCCGTAGATGCTGGCCATCCGAATCACCGTCTGGATGCCGTCCTGGTAGAGCAGCATCGCGATGAACAGGATGAAGGCGTTTCGATAACGCCGCACTTCACCGAACGTCCGCGCCAGCCTGCTGAACGCGATGCCGATCGAAAAGCTGTGCTCGCCGCCGCTTGCGGCCGGCGGCTCCGGCACCTTCAGGAACAACGGGATCGAGAAGAGCGCCCACCAGATCGCCACTGCCACGAAGGAGGCGCGGGTCGCGCTGGCGGCGTTCGCGAAGCCGAACGTCGCCGGCGAAAGGATCCAGGCCAGGTTGATGAGGAGCAGGACGCCGCCGCTGATGTAGCCCATCAAGTACCCGGCCGAGGAGACGCGATCGGTTTCGTGCGGCGTGGCGACATGCGGCAGGAGCGAATCGTAGAAAACGGTCGAACCCGAGACGCCGATGTTGCCGACAAAAAACAACACCGACGCCAGCATGATGTCGCCTTCACCGATCAGGACCATCAACGCGCACGACGTCACGCCGATCATCATGAATATCGCCAGCAGCCACTTCTTGATGCCGCTGTAGTCCGCGAGCGCTCCGAGGATCGGCGCCATGACCGCGACGACCGCAACGGAGATTGTGGTGATGAGCGCGAACCGCGCGCTGGCCTGCGCCGGCTCGAGGCCCTTGGCGGCGTAGCTCGAGAAGAAGGTGGGGAAGACCGCGGTGATGACGGTGGTGAAGTAGACGGAGTTGGCCCAGTCGTACCACCCCCACGCGCGTTGTCGGGCGAAACCAGCCCGATGCGGGCCATCAGGCGCGCAATCATGTGCGCGCCAAGAATACACGCAAGCTCAACAACATCACACGGAAACACAGAAACACCGAAACATAGAACTCCCTTTGGGTTTAGCCCAAGGCAGGTCTGTGCTTCCGTGTTTCCGTGGTTCTGTGTGAGTTGTTTATCGACGAATCGAAACGTCGCCGCTGAAGGTCTTCAGCCGAAAGTCGCCATTGCCGCCGCCGTTCAACGCGCCGCGGAAGTTGCGGCGGCTGCTGCTGTTGAGCGTGACCGGCAGGTCGCTTTCGAAGCGGCCGCTGAAGCTGTTGAAGTCGATGTTGCCGCGGGCGCTCGCCGGCAGCCGCAAGTGCACGTCGCCGCTGAAGGTGTTGACGTCGATGTCGTTGCCGTCGCCCCACTCGTTCGACTCGATCGTCACGTCCGAGCTGAAGCCGTCGATGTTCTGGTTCGCATTGACGCCGATGACCGTCACCGGGGCGCTGAAGGTCTTGATGTCGAGGCGGGTCCTCGCCGGTACGGTGATCTCGAAATCGGTTTCGACGACGTTGTCGTTGCGGCGCTCGACGAGGCGGTGGTTGGCATCGACCTCGATGGTGCTGCCGGCCTGCGTGATCTCGAGCTTGATGTCGGCGAGCCGATCGCGCGACGCGCGGCGGACGGCGTGGACGACGAGCTGATCGCCGGAGCCGCCGGTGATCTTGACGCGTCCCGAGAAGGTCTTGAGCCGTAGCGTCCCGCCCGCCGGCATCGGCAGGGTGCGGTCGATGGTTTCGGTGTCGCGTTGGGCGCTCGCAGGGGCCGCCAGGGCCAGGGCCGCCAGCAGGGCAAATGTGGTCGGGAGTAGGCGCTTCATACGAGGAAGTAGACGAGAGCACCGCCCCCAAGGTTGACGGGGGCGGACGCAGACGATCTCAGATTTCAGATCTCAGATCTCAGATTGATTGGCAGATTTTGCGATTTTCGAGGGGACGCCTGCGCGTAAGTCATTGATTCCAAAGGTCGGAATCCTCCGGTATCGAACGTGCTCCAGTCCCGCTCTATGACCCCTACAGAGTTAAAGGCTCGGACCAAGAGATTTGCCGTCGATGTCGTCAATCTTTGTCGCGAATTGCCGACAACACTTGATGGGAGAGAGCTCGGCCGGCAGTTGCTGCGAGCGGCGACATCCGTGGCCGGCAACTACCGCGCAACGTGTCGCGCGCGATCGCGTGCCGAATTCATTGCCAAACTCGGAACCGTGCTCGAGGAATCGGACGAATCGCTATTCTGGCTGGAACTGATCGTCGACACAAAGACCAAACCCCCAGCGCGCGTGCAGGGGTTGCTGACCGAGGCGGATCAGTTGACCGCGATATTCGCAGCGTCTCTCAAGACCGCACGAGCCGGAAGCGATCAATCCAAGAATCAATCTCACTTCTGAGATCTGAGATCTGAAATCGTCTTCAGCTCAGCGAGGTCTTTGTCGGCTGACACCCAGGCCTTGAGAGCGAGCTCTGATTCACGGCGAGCTGTCGGCATGTTGCCATCATGCTGCGCGACAAGGGCGAGCGCAAAGTGAGTTCCGGCGTAGTTGGCGTCATGCTCTAACATCAGCTGTGAAAGGCGAGCCGCCAGCGTCCAGTCGCCGACGGCTCGCGCGGAGCGGGCGAGCGCCTCGAGCCTGAACAGCGATTGCGACCACGCATCGGGTCCAGGCAGCGCTTTCCATTTCGTCGCGGCGCTTTCGATCATCGCTCGCCCTTTGTCGCGCTGCGCGGTCCGCAAGTTGAACTCGCCCTGTAGCGCTTCGAGCGGGATCGCGGCAAGACCCTGGGCGCCTTGCGCCGAGCGCAGGGCTTTGAGCGCCGCGTTCGACGAGGCGGCGGCGTCGGCGGGCTTGTTCATCGCCAGCTGCGCGAAGCCCGCTTCAATATGACCGGTGGCCTGGACGACGAGACTCGGGTGCGCGAGTAGCTGTTGCGCCGCGGCGAGCGCCTCCGCCGGCCGGTTGCGGGCGACCAGGAAGGCAGGCCATTCACGCTTGTTGACCGCCTGCACCAGCAGGTTCGTCGGCGTGTTGAACGACTGCTTCAACAGCGCCTCGGCCTTCTTCATCTGGCCGGTGTATTGATACGAGGCCGCCAGCAGGTCGAGGTTGTGCGCGTAGTGCCAGTCGAACTCGGCGGCGATCTTCTCGCGCGCCATGTAGTCGCGCTGCAGCTTGTCCGCGGCCTCGAATCGCGCGATCGCTTCGTTGATGCGTCCGAGCCGGCGCAGCTCGTGACCGTGCATGTGCACGGCATGCGGCACATTCGACGCCTCGCCGGCGTAGGCGGCGGCGTGATCGGCGGCTTGCTTCATTTGCCCGCTGTTTTCATAGGCGTGCGCCATGAAGTGGTGCGGACCGAAGTGTGCTGGCGCGAGCTTCAGCGCGCGCTCGTAGAACGGAATCGACGCGACCACCGATCCCTGCCCGCGATCGGCCGGGTCGGGTGATTCCGCGATCCCGCGGAGCAGCAGAAACTCGGCGTCGTTGGGGAAGGCGGCGATGGCGCCGTCCAGCGATTTGCGATAGGCGGCGAGCCTGGAGGGATCGCCCGGCGCGTCTTCGGCGGCCATCTGCAGCGCGCGCGCGGCGACGTGACGCTTGATGTGATCAGCAGCGTTTGGCGAGAGCTTCTGCGCGGCCGCGATCGCCAGCCCGGCCTGCGCCGTCATGTTCAGCTCGATGTAGGCGTAACTCAATCCGACCTGCGCAAGCGCCAACTGCGGATCGAGCCGCAGCGCCTGGTGAAACGACCGCGCCGCCTCGATCCAGACGAAGTTGTGCAGGTACGCGAGACCCTGATCGTAGAAGCGTTGCGCTTCCACATTCTTCGTCCCGGCATCGTCATGAACCGTACCGATACCGGTCCGAAGCGTGACCGGACGCTCGAGCAGCTCCTGCGGAATCGCGGGAATCGAATGCAGCGCGTGCTGCGCCGCTGCAGTCGTCGAAACGATCAGTACAAAGAAAAACGGGAAGCCCAAGATGATCGCCCTGGACTCCCCGCTCTTCACG
>AR_comb_assmDRAFT_10511899_pt1 | contig 13125 bp, 16 predicted proteins | sample ArasoioldDNA_FD_10543 | JGI IMG/M metagenome (IMG submission 10543) | reverse complement strand
GACTGCCGGCAATTCGGCGGAAACCGCCGGAGTTCTGTTTGCGATTGCCGCAGCCATCATAAATCTAGGAATGTTGCCGGGCTTGTTTGGTGTCACAGTTGGTAAATGGGCGACTGGCTTACGAATTGAAAGGGTAGACGGTGGCGAACCTGGAGTGGGCCGGGCTTTTCTTCGTCACTTTGTTGGTTACCCTTTATCGTTCATCATTCTGGGGTTGGGATTTATCCTTGTAGCATTTAGCATGCGCGGTCGTGGCTTGCACGATATTATTGCCGGCACAGTGGTTGTCAGAGAGGGCTCCTAGCCAGGTTACGCTCCACCAATAAGTGAGTAGAAGTCTTTATCCAAATGTTTGAACTTATAGTCAAATATCCCGACCGCGCCCCGGATCATTTTCCGTTGGGCCGTTTACGAATCACCATTGGACGGTCAGCGAGAAACGATTTGTGCATACCTGATCCGTTTGCTTCGCGTGTTCATGCGGAAGTTCGCAGAGAAGGCGATGAGTACGTTTTGCAGGACCTTGGTTCCGCAAACGGTACCCTCTATAACGGCTCCAATGTTGACAGCGTTATTCACCTTACTTCAGGTGGCCGCATTCAGATTGGCGAGACCGAAATAATATTCGACGACGGCAGTTATAACTCGAGCATGGGCGCCACCATGATCACGGATAACTCTGCCGCGTCACTTCCCGAATCGACCATCGCACTTGCTTCAGGCGACCGGACCACCTCGGGCTTACTGGAAGCGATCGAGGGAGCCCGTACTAAACCCGAAGAAGTAGCCCAGACCGCTGCGGCCGCAAAGCCCTCGAGCAAGCATGGAGATCTCCTGGCTTTAATCAGTAAGGTGGGCATAACCCTACTTGCTTCAGCTACGTTGAATGAAACGCTCGAGCAGATCGTAGCGTTGGTTTTCGAAGCTGTTCCTGCCGATCGCTGCTTGATCATGATGCGTGATGAGGGCAGCGAGGATTTACGTGTAGCTGTTGCACGATTGCGCGACCGCGCAGGTGAAGTCGGCGAGATCAGGGTGAGTCGCAACGTACTTGATGAAGTTGTGATTCGAGGGAAATCTGTACTTACCTCAGACGCCCAACACGATCCTAGATTTGCCAGTGGCACTGTTGTATTGCAGGGAGTGCGTTCAGTTCTCGCGGTTCCGCTTGGCGTCTCAGAAAAAGTCTTTGGAATCATCTATGCCGACTCACCGATTGCTGAAGGAAGATTTACCGAGGACCATTTAAAAGTTTTAACGACGCTCGCTTCGGTGGCCGCTATTCGCGTGGAAAACACTCGACTCGTCGAGGCTCGCCTTGAACGAGAACGATTAGAACGTGAGTTGGCCTTGGCGAGTGAGATTCAACAACGGTTTCAGCCAACCGCACCTCCACAAGTCAATGGTTATGAGTTACAGGGAATAAGTTTCCCGTGCTACGAAATCGGTGGCGACTACTACGATTTTATCGAGCGCGAAGATGGCCGGCTTGTGATTGCCTTGGGAGACGTGTCGGGTAAGGGAACTGCAGCAGCGCTCTTGATGTCGTCGCTACACGCCGCGGTTCATGCTCAATCCGGTTCTCACGATTCGCTCGTAGCGACTATCTCGGCAGTAAATCGATATTTAGCTGACAACATTCCAGCTAACCGTTTTGTCACCCTCTTTTATGCTGAACTTGACCCCGGCTCAGGGGCCTTATCGTTTTTGAATGCGGGACACAATCCCCCACTCATTGTTCACGCTGCCGGCACAGTCGAACAACTTGCCTCGGGCGGATTGCCTTTGGGTATCAAACCGGACGCAGATTATCGGGAAGGCCGAACTCAGCTTCAGCCGGGCGACGTGTTGGTGATCTATTCCGACGGTGTAACTGAGGCGGTGAGTCCGACCGGTGAAGAGTTTGGGCCAACCAGGCTTTATGAAGTTGTCTCGCGGAATGTAACCAGCTCAGCAGCCGGTATACGAGACCGAATCGAGTCCGCGTTGACTAAATTTTCGCAAGGCACAGCTGCTGCTGATGATATCACCCTGGTAATTGTGAAACGGCAAGCGGAAGCTAGAGTCGCATCACCCTGATTCGCTTAGTCGTTTACTCCGAATTCTAAAAATTTATAGTTACCGTCTGAGTCTTTCCCAAAGTAAAAGATCAGCTGGCCGCAGAAGACGTCGTAGTTTTCCTGCTCCTTCACCAGTTTCGCAGTCGCGATACACCGGCGAATCCTGGCTGTAAATAACGAAGGATAAATCTTGATAAATCCTGCCCGGTCTCGCTCTTTGCTATCGTAGAGAAAAGGCAACTTTGTTACGTCGGCCACGGCTTCTTTGTCATTCTTGGCGATGGCGGCTTTAAACGTCTTCCAAAAAGATTCGAAACCGGGATCCGCGACCTTGCCTTGCGAACGGCCTGTAGCTACGGTACCCAGTAACAGCGCCATGATTATCAACATTCGAGTGAAAGGTTTCATCGCAATCCTTTTATCATCAGTGTTTTACTGCGTCACCATTACCGAGCAGGTGTAATAACATTCCCACCGCGGTAACTATTACGGCAAACTTAGTTAGTGGACCGTAAAGATTGGTTAAGCCGGGCTCGTAGAAAAATGCGGCCACAAAAACTACCGAAGCAATCGTAATCAAGAGCGAACCGAGCAGCTGCATGACTCGTAGCAAGGTTCGCGAGCGATAATAAAAATAGGAACCTATCCCCAGATGGACCAAGCCCGACAATAGAATGTAGATGTGCCGCGAGCGATATAGCATTCTGGGGCCGTCTGGCATGTCGGCGAGATGATGATGAAAGCGGTCCATAAATTGTCCTGTTAAGAGGAAGACCACGAATAAGATTAAACCAAAGATAAGATGAAATCTCTTCATCGAAATTCTGCCAGGACAAAATGGAACCGGTTTGATTGCTGCTAAAAAAATGGTCTGAGTATTATGGATCCTGATACTGACATTGGTGGTCCTAACCACCGTTTTCCGGCGACCAACGAGTCGGCAATCGTACGTATCAGAAGTGGCGACCAACAAACGCGCCATCGAGCATTTGAGACTATCCTAACCAGCTACTGGAAACCTGCTTACAAATACATCCGTTGGAAGTGGCATGCAAGCAACGAGGACGCGAAGGACCTGGTCCAGGGATTCTTTGCGGTCGCGTTGGAGAGGAACTACTTCGGTGCCTACGATCCCGCGAAAGCCAGTTTTCAAACCTTTTTGAGAACCTGTTTGGATGGGTTCGTCTCGAATCAGCAGAAATCCAGCCAACGATTGAAGCGCGGAGGTCTCAGCGAACACCTTGATCTTGATTTTGTAAGCGCAGAAGCCGAACTGGCACTACAGTCGGTCGCTCAGGAACTGACTCCTGAAGACTTCTTTCACCGAGAATGGGTGCGCAGCTTCTTCACAATTGCGGTAGAGAGTCTGCGCGACCGACTAATATCGTCGAATCGCACCGTACACCTGAAACTATTTGAGATCTATGACCTGGATGATGACGAATCGTCGGAACGTATCTCTTACGCCAAACTAGCACAGCAGTTCGATCTCGATGCGGTAACCGTAAATAATTACCTTGCTTCTGCCAGACGTGAATTCCGCAAGATTGTGCTTGAGAAGCTAGGCGAGATTGCTGCAAACGAAGACGAATTTCGGAACGAAGCTCGGTTGCTGCTGGGGCTGGAATTAAAATGAATTGGCTTTCCGATCAAAAACTGGACCACCTCCGCCGAGTTGTCAATGAACCGGATTTTAGTGGCACAAAATACTCGATCGTTAAAGAGCTTGGCAGCGGTGGTATGGGCTCGGTGTATCTGGCCCACGATCAGGAGCTCGATCGCGAGGTGGCAATCAAAATTCTTCGCGAGACGGATTTAACGGATGACACAAAACGCCGGATGCTGCGTGAAGCGCAAATAATCGCCCGGCTTGAACATCCAGGTATCGTCCCGGTTCATGATGTTGGTGAATTGACGGACGGAAGAGTTTATTACGCGATGAAGTATGTTCGTGGCAGCCGGCTGGACGAATACGCAGCGAACGTAACTACGACGGGCGATCGCCTGCGAAAGTTCAAGTCTGTTTGTGAAACGGTTGCCTTTGCTCACTCTCATGGAGTCGTCCATCGTGATTTAAAACCACAGAACATCATGATTGGGTCGTTCGGTGAGGTATTAGTACTTGATTGGGGGATCGCCAAGGTTCTTTTGAACAGAGCAATAACTGACCTTGAGGCCGAGACATTAAAACTCCCGTCGCCTGAATCAAAGGAAGTGGCTACTAGCAACACGACTGACGGCGCCATTATTGGCACTCGCCACTATATGTCGCCAGAACAGGCTCGCGGTGAGCAGATTGATATCCGTACCGATGTGTATTCACTCGGGGCCGTACTCTACTTTCTTCTCACCAACAAAGCACCAGCCGTTACCTCGCTAGCTTTACCACGCGCGGGTGATCCGGCTATTGGTAAAGCCGCTGAAGCCGTTTGTCTGAAAGCGATGGCTCTCGAACGACAAGACCGTTATGCGAGTGCTGCCGAGTTGACAATTGATGTCGGACACCTGTTGGACGCCGAGCCGGTTTCGGCTTATCGCGAGAATATTTTTGAAAAGAGTGGCCGATGGGTGGCTAAGAATCGTTTTCTTTTGTTGCTGGTTTTGGCTTATCTGATTATGAGAGTTTTCTTCATTATTACAGCACGACATTAAAGAAAGCTCTGAAGGACGCCACAAAAAGAGTTAAAGAAATTTTCGTCGATGTTTAATGGATTAGTAGAAAGGAAACTAATCCGTGGTTCCACTGTGATCACGTCTTAATTAGGAGAAGAATATGTCGAAACCACTTATCGGGATCGTTTTAGGAGCGATTCTCGGCGCCATTGATGGTCTAACGGCATGGTTTACGCCGGCTGTACGCGACCAGTTGGGCGGCATTGTCATTGGTTCAACAATTAAAGGCGTCATCGCTGGTGTCGCCATTGGATTCTTTGCCAGAAAATACCATTCGCTGCCAATTGGAATCTTGTTTGGCGTGATTGTAGGCGCCATTCTCGCCTTCCTTGTGGCCTTAATGCAGGGCGGCTACTACTTGCAGATCGTGTTGCCGGGAACGATGGTCGGTCTAATAGTCGGCTTTGCGACCCAGAAGTACGGCAAGACCACTGCAACCGCAAACAGTTAATGCTAATTAGAATAGGAGAGTCGAATGCCGAGAGTTATTCATTTTGAAATACACGCGAGTGATCCGGATCGGGCTGTGACGTTTTATGAAGCTCTATTTGGTTGGACTTTTCAGAAATGGGAAGGCCCGATGGATTACTGGCTCGTTACCACTGGACCAGATAGCCAGCCTGGAATCAATGGTGGTCTGTTGCGACGTCAGGGCGAAATAGATGGTCAGGCGGTGATAGCCTACGTTTGTACCATCGACGTTGAGAAGATTGATGCGGCGATCACAAAGTCCCAGTCACTTGGTGCTCAGGTTGTTGTGCCGAAGATGCCGATTCCAGGTATGGGTTGGTTGGTCTATTGTAAAGACTCCGAAGGCAATATTTTCGGAATGATGCAGGCCGATCCAGAAGCTAAGTAACGAAGGAATCATTAATCAGTACCACAACGCGCCCTTTCATATATAGAGTAGCGTGTGGCTGGTTACTCACGCAGGTACTTGCGAGTGGATCAGCTACACGCTACCGAGTTATGGGACGGAAGTGTTCTATTCGGTTTCACCGGCCTTCCCTGGGAGCAAAGCATCAGCTTTCAACGTCTGAGGACCATTCTCATTACACATTGCAAATGAAGATCCCTCATACATGGTTACTCCGGCGAACTCACCTTTGGCATTAAGGATGTAGAAGTTGATTCCGAAATTGGGCAGGCCTCGACTATTGAGGAGTCGCTTCTCCACAGTATTGTTCTTGATTCGCTTTAGTACCTCCATGCCTGCGTCTTTTGGATGTGCGCCACGCCTCATTTCTTCAATTATTACAAACGAGCACAGATTGTAGAGGTTTGCTTCTCCGCGGCCAGTTGATCCGGCTGCTCCAACGTCACCATCGACATATAGACCCGCGCCTAGAATAGGTGAGTCTCCAAGCCGACCTGGAATTTTCCAGGCGAGACCGCTCGTGGTGGTGACGCCACAAATTTCACCCTTCGAATTGATTCCGTCGCAGTTGATAGTACCGTGTAGGTTTTCTTCTCTTAACAACCCTTCAGCCAACATTTCCAAAGCGGCTTTGTGTCCTGCCTCAGCGCGCTTCTTAGGATCGAGGTAATGAGAAGGATCTGTGCGGCGTTTCCATTCGAGCCACTGCTTTCTCGAATTATCAGTGTTCAAATCGTCTTCGATCTTGAAACCCATGTTGCGCGCAAAATCCTGGGCGCCTTTGCCGACTATCAGATGATGGTCAGTATTTTCCAACACGGCTTTCGCGACGAGGGATGGAGTGCGCACGCCTTCCAGGGCCCCGACCGCACCCGCTCGTTTTTTTGGTCCATGCATGCAGGATGAATCAAGCTGCACGATGCCCTCCGCATTCGGCAGTCCTCCATAACCTACGCTGTCGTCGAGTGGGTCGAGCTCCACGATGTTTACTCCCGCGATAACAGCGTCAAGCACGTCAGATCCGTTGGTGATCATGGTGAACGCTTTGTGGACCGCGGTTAATTCGCCGCCATTCTTAAACTTATTACCGTTAGCGGACGAAATGACGAGTGGTTTTACAGCGCTTTGCTTCATGATCATGGGGAAGCCCAGAACGTTGTCTTTGGTGGCGGCGACGACGATTCCGGCTGCGGCGCTCTTGCGCATGAAGTCCCGGCGTTTGATCGATTTGCTCATTACGACCTCATATTTGGAAAAAGTTTGAGATGAAGAAAAGCGTGAGTAATTCAATCACGAGCACGACTGATTGGTAAAGTAGTTAATTTATGAGTTTAGGCTTTGAAGTTGGGACCGACCCACTCATTTGCTCAACGTCTCTCTGCGATACTCGGCGTCATCCGCGATACTTCCGCTAATTTCCCGAGCGCTTCGGAAGCAGAGTGACGCCGAGGATTGCAGAGAGACGCTGAGAAAAACCACCAGGGAGATTTTTGGAGAGACCAAACCTTACTCTGACAAGGCTTCCTTGATCCTCTCGGCGGTCTTGGGCCCAATTCCATCCACCAACTCGAGGCCACCGCCAGCGACAAACTTCTCGAGATCGGCGCGCGAGGAAACTTTAAATCGCTGATGAAGCAACGCAGCAGTCTTTGGTCCAATACCGGTTATTTCCGTGAGATCTAACACACTCTCGGGCGTTTCTGCCGTCAAACGATTCCAAGCGGCAAAGCTTCCGGTGGCTAAAAGTTCGAGCACCTTTCCTGCGATTGCTTTGCCAACTCCAGGAATGGTCTGCAAACCTGCTTCACCATCAGCTTCGGCAATCTCTTGCAAAGGTGTAGGCCACACTTCGATTGCCTCGGCAGCGTTCCGGTAAGATCTCAAACGAAATGGATCATCGCCGCGAATCTCCATCAGGGCAGCAAGACGATAGAACCGGCGAGCGATTTCGGTGTTATCCATGGCGGTAAAAATTTACTTGTCTTTTTAATATGCGCTTAGTCTAACGTCTCCAGCGGGTTAATATCAAAAGTCAGAAGGATCATGGAAAGGAGTCTGGAGAATTGAACCTTAAGAGAAGACAGTTGTTACTCGGAGTATCAGCAATCGGGGCTGGAACAGTTCTGGTCGGTTGCGCAATGCCACAGAACTCTTCCAGTGGTGCGAGGAACGACGAGCCCCGCAAAGAGGGAGATGAGTCGGACGAGGCAGCCGGGATCGAAGTAACCGCGACAGAAGACCTTATGCGCGAGCACGGCATATTGCGACGTATCTTGCTGGTCTATTCGGAAACAGCATTAAAGCTGAAACAGGACGCCGGCAGTGTGCCTACAGATGAACTCGAAAAGGCCGCGCAACTCTTTCGAGTATTCGGTGAAGACTATCACGAGAAGAAACTTGAAGAGGCTTATATCTTTCCTTCCTTGCGACAAGCGCAAGGTCCAGCAAGCTCTTATGTAGATGTTTTAACCGCTCAACATATTCGTGGACGTGAAATCACCGACTACATATTGTCCGTTACCAAGGGCGACAAAATTCCCGCTGCGGGAGTGGAAGAATTTATCAAGGCTCTGGAATCGATAGTGCGAATGTACGAGCATCACGCGGCAATTGAGGACACGATCATCTTTCCGGCCTGGAAAGCTGCAATTGGCGACCGTCGGCTCGATGAGCTGGGTGCCAAGTTTGAAGAGATCGAGACGGAGTCGTTTGGGGGAGAGGGATTTGAGATGGTGCAAAAGCGGATTTCGGAAATCGAACAGAATCTTGGTCTCTCGAATCTCGATATGTTCACCGCCCCTCCGTTAGCCGCAAAGAAGACTTAAGGTCAGACCTCGAACCATCCACAGATTACGCCGATTACACAGATTCTGCAGGGAAACGCACGACACAAAGGCGTTCTAACGAAGAATGTGAGTAATCGGCGAAATCTGCGGATCGCAGTCATTGAAGTCGCCGGTGTCGGCGTGCAAATTATTACTCTATTATCTCTTTACTTTTCCAGTCTCACGAATGAGAATGCAGTAGACTTTCGTCCACCTCACATAACTCCAAAACTTTAAAGAGTCATGTCGGCACGAAATGTATTAACCGGGGCCACTTCACAAACTCGACTCGGCCCCGAAAACCTTAAACCTCATTCCTTAAGGAGCTTACAAAATGACACTCACACAAATGACTGATGAACCAGATCAAGAGAAGCGTATCGCTCGATTACGAGCCGAGCTCGAGAAACTTGGCGGAAGTACTCAATCTCTTCAGTCAATGCCTGCAGACCTTGAAGAAGAGTTCTTGCGACAGGTGTTAGAGTACGAAACAGCAGAGCCAATCAGCCTGTTTCGTCTCCTGGAAAACGCCGGACTCGAACTTCCCATTCCGGAGGACCTGGATGATGATGGCGTTAAAATCAAACTTAAAGAGATCATCGAACGAATGGCATCACTCGGAGCATATCTCCTGCACACGGACCACCTAAGCGATCGCGAACTGTATCACTATCTCTACACTGACGGTTTACGAGAGGAAGCTGTTCTATTCCCCGAAAATGCCAGCTACGCCTACATGATCGACCTGACTGGCAGCGGTAGTGACGAGGACAATCAGGTTTACCTCAAGTATTACGCCGACGAGCAACAACGACAGAGATGGGGACGGGACTGGCCCGATGATGTCATTCCCGATCACGAAGTTCCACCCTTTGATCGTGATGCGCTCCTGCCAAAATCGCCAATCGGTTAATCAGAGGTCATGGTGGAAGCAGTTCGTCGAGAGATTGAATCAATTCCCGACCTCTCAATGCGGGCTGCTTCCTTCGTGTTTGGCCCAGCGAAACTATTTTGCCGTCTGGCCCAATGGCAGAGTCGTGGGGAAGTAGTGGATACGATGCCTAAGCAGGCATCAGGCAATAATCATTGTGCCGGTACCCTTATCGGTGAAGACTTCCTGGAGCAAGGCATTCCGCTTTGTGCCGCTGATGATGTGCGCGCTGTGAACACCGCGTCTCAATAACGTGGTAATACTCTGAAGTTTCGGAATCATGCCGCCAGTTGCTGCGCCACTCGCGATCAGTTCATCTGCGTCAGCAGTCGTCAGGCGCGATAACTTTGAATCCGACTCTCCAGCGCGCAAATAAATACCATCTACATCGCTTAACAAGATGATTTTTTCTGCCTGCAGTTGGACCGCGATTTCTGCCGCAATGGTATCGGCATTTATATTAAAGACGGTCCCTTCATCGTCAGCACCTAGCGAGGAGATTACGGGTAAATAACCGTGATCGAGCAGGACGGTCAGGAGACGCGAGTTAATCTGTACTACGTCGCCAACATGTCCGAAATCGACGCGGGCACTCCGTCCAGTTTCGCGATTGAGAATCTCTTTTGGCGGACGCCGCGTTGCCTGAACGATATTTCCGTCAACACCTGAGAGCCCAACAGCTTCAATGCTGCGTTGCCGAAGCGCAGCCAGGATGTCCGTATTGATCTTGCCAGCGAAGATCATCTTCGCCATCTCGAGTGTCGCGTCATCCGTGACGCGACGACCTTCAATGATTGTCTGTTCGATACCGAGTTTCGATGCTAATTCAGTCAGTTGTTTCCCGCCGCCATGGACAACACAGATTCGAATCCCAACCTGGTGTAGTAACGCCAATTCTTCAGCGAGGGAGGCAAGATTCTCCGGATTTTCGGTGACTTTGCCGGATAACTTCACGACAAATGTTTGCCCCTGGAAGCGCTGAATATAGGGGAGCGCCTCTCGCAACAAGTCGAGGCGTAGCTGATTATCGATTTCCGGTCGCTCAGTCATCTCAGGCGCCTTTAGCGATTCTCCCTGATTAACTCCGCAAGCACTGCCTTTTGCATGTGCAGTCGATTCTCCGCTTCGTCGATAACTACTGATGCTGCTGAATCGATTACGCTGTCAGTGACAATCACATTTCGTCTGACCGGTAGACAATGCATAAAAATGGCGTCATTGGTACGGTTCATCTTGTGATCGTCAACAATCCATTTCCGGCGATATTGAGCTCGCTTAATAAGATCCTGTTCAGAGTTTCCGTAGAAGCGTTTTGAACCCCAGCTCTTCGCATAGATCACGTCTGCTCGATCGAATGCCGCCTCGATATCGTCGGTTATTTCTACGCTTCCTCCACTATCGGACGCGTGCAGAGCCACCGACTCCATCAACTCATCATCAAGGTCGTAATCAGGTGGGTGAGCTACCACCAGGTCATGGCCCATCTGGGCTGCTGCTAGCGCAAAACTGTTTGGTACCGCCATCGGCAACGGTTTTGGATGCCACGCCCAAGTCAACACCACTCTTTTCCGGCCGGTCCCGAGTTTTTCCTGAATCGTCATCATGTCGGCCATTGATTGACAGGGATGATGCATAGCAGACTCGAGATTAATTACCGGAACACTCGCGTATCTTGCAAAGGCGTGTAGCACCGGATCACTACGTTCTTCCTGCCAGGTCTTCAAGTCGGCAAACGTTCGTACTCCGATTGCCACACCGTAGCGTTCCAGCACTCGCACGAATTCCGAAATGTGCTCTGTCTTATCGCCATCCATTACGGCGCCATGCCGATGCTCCAGAGTCCAACTCGAGCTGCCCGGCTCAAGAGTCACAGCGTTACCGCCGAGTTCGTAAATACCAACTTGCATTGAGGCTCGTGTCCGCAGACTCGGGTTGAAAAAGACGAGCGCGACGGATTTTCCGGCTAACGGTTTGGATGTATCCTGACCACTTTTGAAACGTCCAGCAGCGGCAATCAGTTGATCCAACTGCCCACGGTCCAAGTCTGCGGTTGTTAAGAAGTCCTGCATATCGATTTATGACTCAATTTCCCGAAGCGCATCAATAAACATGTCCACATTTTCTGTTGACATTGTCAACGGTGGTAAGAGACGGAGAGTTTGCGCGTCACTTGATGTTCCAGTGATGATTTTTCGCTCGAGCAGGGCCTTATGGAGCTCAGCAGCTTTGCGGGCGAACTCGATTCCCAGGAGAAAACCATTTCCGTGCACCGCTACCACCGATTCGAGACTTATTATTTGTTCTCGCAAGTACGCTTCCACTTTCTTAACGTTCTCGAGCATGCCGTCCGCTTCAATTGCTTCAAGCGTTGCTGACACTGCAGCCATGGCGAGCATACCGCCTCCAAAAGTCGTGCCTAGATCATTTTCCTTAATTGCAGCGGAGGCGTCATTGCTCACCAGACAAGCGCCAACCGGCACACCGCTGCCGAGCGCTTTTGCGAGCGTGACGATATCAGGTACAACCAGACCAGCGAATTCGCTACCGGAAAAAAACCAGTTACCGGTGCGACCGATGCCAGTTTGTACTTCATCGAAAATCAAAAGCATTCCGCGTTCATCACAGAGTGCCCGCAAGTCAGTAAAGAATTTCGGGCTCGCAGTCTTAACGCCTGCCATCGATTGGATCGGCTCGAGCATTACTGCGGCAACTGTGTCATCCGCCAGTACCCGCACCGATTCGATGTCGCCAAATATAGCTTCGAGGTGACCGGGAACATTTGGTTTGCCAAGCTCACGATACTTTCCGAGAAAGGTTGCGCTGATTGCGTCAGCCGTACGTCCATGAAAGCCGCCGGAAAAAGTGATGATCTTTTCGCGACCTGTTTTCATCCGCGCGATCCGCATTGCATTTTCGTTTGCTTCCGTTCCCGAATTACAGAAGAAAACTTTGGCCAGCGGTTTTGGAGACACTGAAATCAATTTCTCAGCTGCTCGCGCGCGTGTTTCGGAATAGACGAGATTGGAATAGAACAGCAGTTGGGCAGATTGATTCTGTATCGCCTGAACTACGTGTGGGTGACAATGACCCGTGCCGGCTACGGCGTGTCCTCCATAGAGATCGAGATATTTCTCACCCTCACTCGTGTAGAGCCAGACACCTTCACCTCGAGCTGCCACGATGGGCATCTTTTTGTATGTCGCAAGTTGATTTTCCTCTTCGCTTGCTGACACTTCTGAAAGTGACGTTGTTGTTTCCACGCTCATCCTGCTCGCGCTCCATCCTTGATCGGCTTTTCCGGCATCGCCAGAACCGGTGTTAGACCGTCGGCGTATCCAATATCGAACAACATTCCTTCGGACGTTTCACCGCGCATCTTGCGCGGCTCGAGATTCACGATAAAGAGTGCTTGTTTACCTTCGATTTCTTTTGGGTCATCGCGCTCATTCTTAATCGCAGCCAGTATCGTTCGCTCATGATTTCCGAACGACACAGTTAGCTTCACCAGTTTACTCGCGTTCTCAACGTCACTCACTGAGAGGATGGTGCCTACGCGAACATCGAGCTTCTCGACATCCACCATCCCAATCAAAGGCTTAATCTCCGCCGGTTTGAATGCCACTTGTTTTAATTGTTGAGGCGGCACTCCGTGGCCGCCCCACCTCCTCGCGCAACCTCAAATGTTTTCAGCAACCACATCTCGCGGCCACCACTTATTACAAAGCGGGCGGCCATGGAGGCCGACCCTACGGATTCGTC
>AR_comb_assmDRAFT_10060880_pt1 | contig 13128 bp, 14 predicted proteins | sample ArasoioldDNA_FD_10543 | JGI IMG/M metagenome (IMG submission 10543) | reverse complement strand
AATTTTCAATCGCTTCTCTTAGATTCCGATGTTGACATCTGGTTCTTTCACATCGATAGCGACAACATCGTTCAGAATGGTGGTGGCAAAATTACCCGCGACCAGGTCAAAGGGCTCGATGATCTCCTTTGCACCTTTCCCGATCGCATCGGCGATATCTCCCTGGACGCCCATAGCTTCTCCGGACCGGGAAATTATTTTGTAAAGCATCGCATCACTAATGATATCCGTAGGATCCACAGCTATTTTCATTTGCTCAGCGTAAACGATTTTTATTTATTCCACGTCCAGCGCCGCCCGGAGATTGCAAAAGTGGAATTTGTGTTCAATGGTACCAGGTACAAGTTTGATGATGGCAGCGGCGAATGCAAAGTAGTGGTGCCGGCTGCAGCAAAATTATACTTCCGCGTTGGCGACACATACTACAAATTCGTTGAGAAAGTAAACGAAGAGGGCTTAATTGAAAAAGGCTTTGAGAAAAGGTTGAAGTCAACGATCATTGACGACCATGGGAAAAAATTCTGTGAGCACATCCCTAAATACGAATCGTTTTGCAACGTTCCCAATCACATCAATTATCAGCAGGTCATATATAACAACTTCAACGTTTATTTTCCTTTCGAGCACGAACCAGCGGAGGATGTTTGCACCGAAGAAGACTGCCCATTCATTATCGGCTTCTTCAAGCACATATTTGGTGAACGGCTGATTGACATCAAACAGAAGGAAGGGGATCCCATTCGCACTGCTTATTACCAGCTGGCGCTGGATTATGTGCAGCTGCTTTACCAGAAGCCTATTCAGCGGCTCCCGATACTTTGCCTGGTAAGTAAAGACAATGAAACAGGCAAGAGCACATTCGGCAATCTCATGAAGGCGGTCTTCACAAACAATGCAACGGTTGTCGGCAATGCAGATCTGGCTGATGACTTCAACAGTTTTTGGGCAACCAAGCTGCTAATTATGTGTGATGAAACAAAAATTGATAAACAGGCGGTAGTTGAAAAAGTAAAGTCGCTCACATTCGCAAAGAAAATTGGCCTCAACGCCAAGGGCAAGGATAAAATTGAAATTCCCTTCTTTGGAAAATTCATGTTCTTCACCAACAATGAGGAAAACTTCATCTATGCATCGGAAGAAGATCTCCGGTACTGGGTAATCAAAGTCCCGCGAATTAAGGATAAGAATCCAGATTATGAGCAATACATGCACGACGAGATACAGGCCTTTCTTTCATTTCTGAACAACCGAAAAATGGTGTCACCGAGAATGACCCGCATGTGGTTCGATCCAGTACTGCTCAAAACAGAAGCACTCAAACGGGTCATGGCCAACAGTCACAGCACAGTTAAAAAAGAGTTGCGCTACTATCTCAAAAGAATGTTCTTGGATTTTGGCATCAATGAAATTTTGATGTCGTGCCTGGCCATCAAGGAAAACTTTTTCCGCAACAAGGAAGAGAACTACATCGAGAGAGTATTGAAAGATGAAATGAGTATACAACCGGTCCAATGGTTTTTTTATAAAGAGGAAAAGTTTGAAACAGAAGAGCTGGCCATTGCAGCTGCAGCAAAAGAAGGCCTGCCGGAATTAGAGGCGATGAATAAGATCGCCAGGAAAGGCCGGGTAATGCGATATAACTATCCGCGCTGGGATATGAAGCCTCCGGAATTCGGCAAGGCGCCGGAGAGAATTGCTGTGCGTGTTTCTGAAACCGGTCGGCCGTATAGATTCATGCGTGAAGATTTTATCGATGGCGAAGACGCTGAGGTAAGTGATGAAATAAAATATATAAACGATTTGGAACCGTCACTAAATGGTAACGGCCACTACGCAAGCGTTAACGGTAACGGCTCAGCGAATGGTCACGACACTGGTGGCGATTTACCATTTTAACTTAAAAACTCCATCTAATGGCAAAGAAAAAACTTGACGAGGCTCAGGTTGATTATATCATTGAAAATCACCTGGAGCAAACAGCGCAGCAAATGGCTGTTAAACTGAAATGTGCTCTGTGGCAGGTTTATTCTGTCTGTGCAGAGAATAGCATCAAACCTCTTAAACCAAAACATTTCATAATGCGGCTATCAAGCCCCCCTGATTTATTAAGCAATAACCTACGAGTTGCCTCGAAGACGACGAAACAGATATCGCGGGAACTCCTGCGGCCGCCGGCGCTCTATTCTAATTCTTCTCCCTACGGTATCGCCAGTGAATTACACAAATAAAAAAGTCCAATATGCAATTAACATCAAATGGTTTCCATCATACTCTCAGTACGGTCATGGTTTTTCAGTCCATGGAGTACTCTCTGTTCAAAATGATCACTGGTAATCGGCAGCTTAATGAAACTAAGATTAAGAAAATAATCAAAGACATAAACGCCGGCATTGACGTCTTGAAATATTACCCAATTCAGGTAATCGAGAAGAACAAGCGACTTGAAATACTCGACGGGCAGCATCGGTTTTATATATGCAAGAAACTGAAACGCCCGGTGTTTTACATCGTGATGAAGGAAGAGAAAAAACTTTCCGATATCGCCAAGATTAACAGCAACGTTGAAAAGTGGAAAGTAAAGGACTATATCAATTGTTATGTGCAGCAGGGAATAGATGATTACAGGATTCTTCAGGACTTCATGGAGAAGTATAAGATCTCCGGCTCAACGTCTATGAAACTCTTGTACACCGGCACGCCTGGCAACGAAGGCGTGGACTCAAAGACAACCGAAAAATTCCAGCGAGGCGAGTTCCGAGCAAAACACCTCAATATAGCAACAGAAATAGCAGAGGCCTGCAAAGTCTTTTCATCATTTGAATTTCACAGAGAGCGAGGGTTTGTCATAGCTATCTACAGGATAATCCGGGCAGATAAGATCAAGATCGAAGAGCTGCATGAGCGCTTTCTCAAAAACCCAACAGCACTTACGCGACACGCAAGTTTTAAAGACTATATCTATAACCTGGAACAGATTTTCAACATGGGGAAACAAAAAAGAGTGGTTGTTTTTTAATAATGCCAGTTACTATCCACACGGAAAAAGAATTGTACGACTTAGCCGCAGAATCGGTAAGGGTCCTTCACAACCTTAGGTTTTGGACGAAGTACTGGCAGGAACACTTGGGCAGTCACGCGAAAAGGAAAAAAGAATACTGGGAACAAAAAGCTGATGCACTACTCAATGAACTTGGAATGACAGAACACAATAACACCAGAACAATTAAGTATTCAATCACAAACGATGAGCGTTTCTTTTGACCAGGCAAAACGAATTGCTGATCGCATTGTGCAGGTCCTCGGTCCGCACTGCGCACTTATTGATATCGCCGGCAGCGTGCGCCGGCGTGTATCTGTAGTGAAGGACATAGAAGTCGTAGCTCTTCCAAAAAAAGAAACCAAGGGCGAAGACCTCTTTGGCAATGGTGAGCAAATGTTATCTCGCGATTTTGTAGAAGCGCTGGCAGGAATAACCAGGTTGATCATTAAGGGAAACGTGCAAGGGCGCTACATGCAGATTGTCTTGGTCAAGTGCGAACTCACCCTTGATCTATTTCTTCCGGTAGAAGAAGATTACTACCGGCAGCTGGCCATCCGGACTGGCAATGCAGAGTACTCTCAAAAAGTAATCGCGCAGGGATGGCGCCGCAAAGGTTTTGTCGGCAGTGATCATGGACTCCGAAGAGAAGCGGACTGTATTCCAAAAAGAAATGATAAAGGAGAGATCGTCGGCTGGAAATGCATTCGGCTGGATGGCGAACTGCCACCTGCCTGGAAGGCAGAAGAAGAATTCTTTCAATGGCTTGGTGTTCGCTACATCGAACCACAGTTGCGAGACATGCGACAAACAATAAACGAAGCGCAATAATGACAATTTTAAATCTGCAAATAAATGAACGAAGCAACAGAAATCTATAACGCACTGCTAGACTCGGTTAAACTAACCAGGACCTGGCACGGCATGGGCTATGACGTTCGCGTTGAAGAACGCATGTGGAATATCTACTGTGAAAAAAGCCCGGAGATGAAAAAGCTAAATGCAGTAATTGATAAATACAAACACTTAACTAAACCGGCCACCGGTAGTGGCAAATAAAAACAATGGAAACCTTACAAATAAAAAAGGAAAACGCAATCAATGCGTATAAGGCAGCGGATGCCGATATAAAGGACATACTTTCCACTTTATTCGGTAAAGAGACTTTTGTTCCCCAAAATATCTGCGATCGAGTTAAAACGTTTGAGGATGCCTGCGCACAGCTGGGAATTGATGCAGATTCTGCCATTCCAGAAGCGGCATCGCCCAAATTGCAAAAAGACGAATTATCAATCCAGGCTTATTGCAAATTGATCATAATCGTCAGGGCGCTGAATGAAGGATGGAAGCCAGACTGGAAAGATGATAGCCAATATAAATGGTATCCATGGTTCGACATGAGTTCGGGTTCCGGCCTGGCGTACGACGGTTACGGTACCCGGGTTTCGGATACGAGTGTCGGCTCTCGCCTTTGCTTCAAAAGCAGCGAATTAGCTGAGTATGCAGGACGGCAATTTCAGGATATCTATAAAGAATTCATGATTATATAACTAAAACAAGCTTATCAAAAATGACAGCAAAAATTAAAACATTCGAAGCAGCTTGCGCAGCACTCAAGTTGAACCCCAAGACGACATTGCCAGAGGTAAAATCCTTCCCGTCCAAGCATCAGGCTGCATTGGTTGCTCATGCAAAGCTGATAATAATTGCCGAGGCATTAAATGAAGGTTGGCAGCCGGATTGGAACGATCATAGTCAATGGAAATATTATCCCTGGTTCACGGTAAAGGCAAGTGCTAAGGTTCCTTCGGGTTCCGGCCTGGCGTTCAGCGATTGCGATCACTGGAATTCGCTTACGACTGTCGGCTCTCGCCTTTGCTTCAAATCGGAAGAGTTGGCCGAATATGCAGGTAAGCAATTTAAAAAGCTCTATGAGGAATATTTTTTGATTCAGTAGGAAGACAAATGGGTTGTGTGCTGCATGAAGTTGTGTTCCTTCAGGTTCCAGCCTGGCGTACAACGATTACGATAACTGGAATTCGAATACGAATGTCAGCTCTCACCTATGCTAAGCAGATTGCAGCGCAGACCTTGCCAACATGGCAAAAAAAGATTCATTAATGAAGCTCATTGGTATCGTAAGAGAAGATGAGTTTTAAAAAGCAAATAGCGTGAAGCGTTTGAGCAAGTTATACCAGCGGATATGCAGCCTAGAAAACCTGATCCTGGCAGATGATATAGCCAGGAAAGGAAAGGCAAGGCAATATGGAGTGCAGCTGCATGATAAACGCCGACATGAAAATATTCTTTGCTTACAAAAAATGCTCTTGGATAAAACTTACGCCACTTTATCTAAGGGACCTTAAACTTTGCGTAAAAGACAATTACCAAGTATTCCCAGTTGGCTCTCGAGGGATTGATTTTGTTGGTTACAAGTTTTACCACACTCATACACTTCTGAGAAAAACCATTAAGCAAAACTTTGCCCGCATGCTGGCCAGCCGTAAAAATAAAAGCTCCATTGCAGCCTACATGGGTTGGGCTAAGCATGCCCATTGCGGCAATCTGATCAAAACACTATTACATGAAGCGGTTTAATGAGTTTGGAATTGTTTCCGAAACCAAGGCCTTCAAGGGGGACCGGATTGACATCGAAAAAGTGTTGAATAAGGAAATTAAAGTGATTGCGTTTAAAATAGAACCATCAAAATATCCAAAGCCAGGCTGCGAAGAATGTCTGTACCTGCAGATTGAACATAAGGACGAATTAAGGGTAATATTCTCCGCTTCGGGATACCTAATCAACGCCATCAAAAAGGTATCCGAGGATGATTTCCCATTCTTGACGACAATAGTAAAAGAGGAGAAAAGATTTGAATTCACATAAACTACAAATATCATCATTAGCCATAGTGACGGCGGATCCTCCGGAGACCGTGAAGTATTTGCTTTCACCAGATGAAAAGCAATTCGTAGATTTATTGGCAGAAATCTTTACTGACCATCTAATCAAAACTAATGAAGAAAGCAATCGGCTACGCCAGGATATCCGATGAAGATCAGAGCACCTGGTCAATACCCGGGCAACGAGATCTCATCACAGACTATTGCATCAAAAATGATATCGAGCTCGTCGCAATATTCACTGACGAAGGATACACAGCAGCAAACTTCGATCGTGCCGATTGGAAGCAGCTGGAGGAGTTTGTAACGAAGAACTACAAAGACGTCGATATGCTTCTCGTGATGGCGTGGACCAGATTCAGCCGCAACACTAAGGAAGCCCTGGCCATGATCGATGATCTCGAGCAGCGATATCATATTCGCGTTATAAGCATCAGGGAGCCCCTTCACTTGCATCCCGACTCACCATTCTACTCTCACATGCGCACACAAATGATCCAGTATGGAGAGTTGGAGTTGAGAATGATAAAAGACCGTACTAAATTTGGAATATACAATGCTCAAAAGAACGGTCGCTACATCAGCAAGGCGCCTAGAGGGTACCTTAATTCAAAGAACGAGAACGGCGAACCGGTAATCATCGTGGATCCTGCTAAAAAAGATATCATCATTGAAACCTACACTCGCTTCCTTGCTGGTGAAACTATTGACAGCATTCGCAAAGCCATAAAATCCAAAGGCACTGATATCAAGGGCAACAGTTCCGTCCAGGATATTTTGAAAAACCCTGTGTACATGGGATATATAAAACAGATCGCCTATTACGACGACCCGGAGAAACTTGTTAAAGCAATTCATGAACCCATCATCAGCGAGACCACCTGGTGGAAGGTGCAAGCTATCTTCAACATTAAAAAATCGTTGAACAGATCTGTGATAAGCGACAACTTTCCTTTCCGCGGCGTGCTTAAATGTTTTTGTAGCCGCAATCTCACCGGTGCATTCAGTAAAGGCAGGAAGGTCCTTGTTCCCTATTACAAATGCAATTCACACACTCGGATAAATCTGAATGCAAATAAATTGCATGCGCAGTTTGATCAGCTGCTCTCTCACTTAAATCTGCCGGCATTCCATATTCAATACCTGCAGGAAAAAGTTATTCTGAACTTAAACGATCGCCTTCGCAATAGAGAAAAGGAGTTGCAGGAGAAGCAGCAGCAATTGTCGGCGCTGGAAAAAAAGATTGACAGCATGGAAGAAAAATACCTCAGTAATGACTTTGACAAACCCGCATACATGAAGTGGAAGACCAGGTACCACGGAGAGAAGTCGCTGCTTCAATCCCAGCTGGGCGATCTCCGGAAGCCCTTGAACCAGGTGTGGGAGAATTATCACAAATCACTCCACCAGTTGGCCGACCTGCAGTACATCTACAATGGAGCTTCCGTACAGCAAAAGCAAGCCTTCGTAAGAACGGTGTTCAACAACCAGCTATACTATCAAGAAGGCGTTTATCGAACCCCCACAATCATGAGGGTCTTTGAGGCGAAAGCCCCGCTGCTGTCTGAAAAGCGGCTGCTCATAATTGACCAGCCACTAGAAAATACTGCCAATTTGCAGAAAGTGCCCCCAACAGGAGCAGAGTTGAACCCGCTTTTCTCGCTTCTCCAATTATTTAATGACATAAGATCTAAGGCATCATAGTTTTCCCGTAAAAAAGGGCTATGGAAATAGCCCCTAATCATTAAACCTTATCCTATGAAAATTCGAAACTAAGGTATACATAATTATTGTATTGAGTGGCAAATGCCTAACAAGATGACCCCGTTACATTACTGTTACATCATGAAAATCAGCTTTTTACTTCTGGCAACTTTTAGAGGGAGGGGTTGTAGTAGTTGCCAAAGTAAAAAAATAGGTGGTAAAAAGGTTCTTTCCTGCCTTTTTACAAGCACAGAAAGGTTTTTTTCACAACTACAAAACTACTGTTACACTGTTACATTTAATATAAAAAAACAATATCAAAAGCAATCCAGGCAAGGGTTACAGCGATGTAACAGTAACCACCAAAAGAGGCCTTTGCGTTACATTAGCGTTACATCGCGTTACACTACTGTTACACTAGTGTTACACCGCTTGTGTTACAAATTATTTATCTGGTATTCAATAAATTATATCAAAATTTTCAAAATTGTAACAGTAAACGGCCTAAAAAGGCAAGTCGCAAAAAATTTCCCGAAATAAAAAATCAACTACTATGGCAACCCGAATTTCCAGGCTCCCCACCAACTTCAACAACAAACTCAATTGCCCTCGGTTCATTCATTTGGATGTCGCTCCTCCACATGGAATACCCGAAACCGTTCTCTCCGAGACAGTATATGAAATTATTACGGAAGATAATTCCCATGCTCCGGTGAAGGTACAGTTGGATGATCTGGCCAGGCTGGAATTGCAAAAAGTGGGTTCTATTATTACGTGGCAAAGCCATGGGATGAACATGAGTGAGTATATAGATTACATGATTACCCAGGGCAGGGATATCAAACCATCAACCATGATGGCTGTTTACTTATTCAGGAGGATCGACAACGCCGCGTGACATTTTTTGTTATACGTTATACAAAACCGAAAACTATTATTATTTTTAATCCCGAACCATTCCTCCAATACCCGCATGCAGAGCTATACTGTGTCCGTCCCGAGCAAGTCGTACATCAAAAAATACTTCACAAAAATGTATGGCGAAGTGATCTCACTGGATCACAGAAGTGACTTCGGAGACACAATTCTTACAAAAATGTCCACCACGTCTCTAGCGCAGGTAAATAAAACAATGCTCAATCTGGAATTCCAACACTACAAGGACAAAGTTGTATTCAGGTTGTCAATGGATTTTTTCTATCGGCTGGAACATGAGCTGAACCCTCAGCAGATCTACAATATCAACCGGTACATGGAAAACATTTTTAAGGCTGATCTTTTCCTGGCAATTTGCTGCGGCACCTTCTTTGGCGTGGAGATCACAACTATAGTGGAAAAATTTGCTGACAAATTCGACGTCAACCTCGGGGAAGAGCTCACACAGAAATCCCTGTTAAAAGCGTACTACCGTTTCCGGAAAAGCTCAACCGCGTCAAATTTTTTTCTGTTGCAAATGTCCACACCATTTAATTTAAACCTCAGGGCCTAAAAACACCCGAAAATTCGTGTCTCTTCACTTGCGACTTCCTGTACGCATTTTTACTGCGTGGTTTACGAAAATATTTTCTCACCGGTATCCAATCTGACAAAGTCACCAGTAAAGTCTGGAGGCTTTTGTCAGATCACTTTATTCAAGAAAGAAGATGTACTTAACTGGCCATTAATAGACCCGATTACCGGTCTACTGAATACAGCTGTTGATCTCAAGCCAGGCGGCGCCTTTTATTTCATTGAAGCCACAGAGAAGGATAAGACATTTTTGGAAGAAGAAAAATTTTCTGATGCCGGACCATTCTTTGACATGCTGGTGACATCCCAGCTCGGAGGAAACAGCATAAACAACACGCTCTCACTGGGAGCAATGATCTTCCATGAATGGGGAATCATTGTAGACGATCGGGACGGCAACCAGCGGTTGATTGGAAACAAAGACAGTTGTGCTACACTGCAGCACGGATATACATCAGGAGATATATCGTCGAGCAGAATTCGAAAACTGAAATGGACCTGGCAAAACTCACTGCTTGCGCCTATTTATAGTGGGGGCGAGTTTTTGATTTCAATCGGAGGTACAATAGTAGTAGCCAGTTGTCTCACACTGATCATGCGTTTCCAGGTAGGACACCCTGATGCACACAGCAATCCACCGGTGATGCTGGATGGCGAAGACGAACTAACAAGAGCAATGTTTGCCAACAAAAGGCTGCTGGTGCTTGCTGATGGTATTGCGCTTCCCTGCGATGACGGATCCGGAGATATCAATTGGACCGGTTTATTAAATCGGCACATCATAAAAACACTGGCCAGCGACACTGTACAGTTTTTTGGCGCCGCATCCCAGGATGAGATAATCGAAATCTATGTTGTTGATTAAACCCCTAAAAGACGTTATCATAAAACTGGCGATGTGCCTGGCACTCTGCCCCGTCGGGGGAGTCGGTGGAGGCCCCCTCTTCGCCCAGGTACAGCAATTTGGATTTTCTGGCGGCTATTCGGTGCTACACAACATGAATATTGGTAACGGAGTGGCGAAAGCTACAGATCCTTCAGCTTATTTGGAATTAGGGAAAGCGACTGGCAGCACTAAAGGATTTTTGGGGCCGCGAATGACAACCACGCAACGTGACGCAATTGCATCACCGGCAACAGGCCTCATAATCTATAACACGACCACAAACAAAATCAATTATTGGAACGGTACTGCATGGATAGAAATCGCGACACCAGCCGTTACAAGCAACTCCATTGATTCATTGCGTCGGACCGGGTTAATTGTTTACGGCCGCAAGAATGGAGTTTTCATTCCTCAATTTACATTGGACAGCGCCGGCGGCGGCGGTACAGTGTGGGGAACAATCACTGGCACACTAAGCAGCCAAACCGATTTGCAAACGGCATTGAACGCAAGGGTTCGCGTTGCTGACTCAGCTGCAATGCTAAATAATTATTTGCGATCACTCGGGAACTTATCGCCATTGTTTACCACCTCTTCAACAAGCCATGTAGGATCTTTTATTATGACTAACGCCTCTCCATATACTGTGTTAGGAAGAGGAAGCGGCACCGGTGCTTATTCTTTTTTATCATCACTAGATAGCAACTGGATTCCCGGACTACATACACAATCATACTATGACGCAAGATACCTGCAGAATATCGGGGGCGGCGGAGGAGCTTTAGTATTCAGCACAGGACTATTACAAACAGGTAACAATGTTGTTGCGCTAAAAGACGCAGCGATATGGAACGCCGTTTCTTTGCAAAGCCACGAAATGAGCTCTGCGACACCAACGAATGGGCAAACGATAGTTTTTAATTCAGCTACTAATAAATGGGAGCTTGAGACAGGCGGAAAATGTGGTTTGCTTAATGGAACCGGAATAGTAACATGGGACTCGGTGCTTCATTTTTCTGTTTCAGCAGCCATTTGGAACTCTTGTTTAGATGGCACGAGGTCCACATCTAATGCAACCACCATAACACTGGACCCAGCAGATCTGACCAACCCGCGAATTGATGCTATAGTCTTGCAGGATGGAGTCGGGCTAACTAAAATAACGGGAACCCCGGCATCCTCCCCATCCTCCCCCCAATTAGGGGCGGATCAAATATTACTTACTTATGTCACCGTAAACACAGCAGCGACAACTCCATCAGGTATTATAACAACAACTATTTACGACGAGAACACTGGTGCTCCGGAATGGAATGGATCAGCAACTTCAGTAACTACAAATTTCGCGCAGACAGCACAATTCTACCATTTAACCAAATCTACAGACGCGGGAGCTGTTACTGCATCAAGTGTAATAAAATACACAGCACCATCTTTCGTAAGAATTTCGAAATATAGCACCCTTAGATTTTTTGTAAAACTCAAAGCGGCTTTTGCAAACACTTGCCGCTTTCAATTGAGTTGGTTACATGGGACGCAAACGGTTAGCAGCACGGTGACGGTTGGCCAGGGCCTTTACGGATTCCTTAGGAGTCTTGGCGATTGGCAGGAAATAGTTGTACCAATGTCTGATTTTACTTTTTCGTCTGATTCGGTTGATGTTTTTAAAATTCAAATGTCCGGGAACAACTCAAGCGGCTTTTATTTGGATTGGATTCAGATTCAGGGCGGATTACAACAGGGGCCAGCAAGATTTCGATTTGGCGTAAGCGGCGAGGATGCTATTGCAACGCAACACAGATATTTTACCGGTAAGGGGATTTATACTTTTTGGATGGATAGCATTCCTTCATACACACTAACAACTCCATCACTTAGAATAAAAGACCTTTCCGAAAATGATTACATAAGGTATAATACTTCGGAGTTTTTATTAGACACAAGGTCAACATCTATTCCACTAAACATCAATAACCTTCCGATCAGCGATACTGCAACTTATGTATTGGGGATTAATACAGTAAATAGAGTAGTTAGGCAAACAAAAGCTGCCGCGACATGGGATGCTGTCCTTGCTGCGGGAGGTCAATTCACAGCCAATCGTTCAGTGAATGCCAACAGAAAAAACTTCTTGTTTGATTCGATAGGGTATGCACAATTGAGTGCCGGCAGCGGTTCAGCAATTTCATTAATTGGTATTGATAGCACACAAACATTTATACAAACGAATCACCCTAATTTAAGAAACATTGTATCGACTGGTGCCTACAGTACGGTGGCGGTATCTGCTTTGACAGGATACAATACTTCATCCACAAAGGGAACTGCGGTGCTTTCATATGCCGATAGTCTATTACTTGGCCCAACAACCAGCGGAGATAATGCACTTGATTACACGAAGCCACGGATCAAGATAATGAAGGATAGCCTGATGATACATAGTTTGCCTGCATCAAGTTCAACAGATGAATACGTAAGAAGAAATGCCACTACTGGTAAAATAACAAGTGGTGCAGTTACAGGTGTTGTCCACAGGCTTTTTAAAACTACAAATGCGAGCTGTAGGAGTACTGTTGGTTATCTTGGGGGGACCTATAACTACAACTTAGTTGCTGGTCAACTTGCAGCACAGGGAGAATCTATAGATGTTTGGTATAATGGTACTGTCAATAACAGTGGTGGCGCAGATACCTTATTTATTAATTTCGCCAGCACAGGGGGGGCATTTACATTAAATTTTACTGGTGCATGGGAGGCGCACGTAAGATATTTTTACGATTCAGGTATTGCGACAAACGCAAACATACTATACACGATGACCATTGTGATGAATGGACAATCGCCGTTAATATCCATAGGTACAATTAGCGGGATCAACACAACAACAAGTTTAGGCACTTCGATTAATATGTATTCATCAGGCGGGGGTTCGCAGGTTTGTGGAAATTCAGCGACGATAGACTATTGGCCGTCACAATAAGAAACTAAAAACAGCTTAAAAGATGCCAACCCCGGAATTAAATACATCCAGAGCGAAGCAGGTGAACGTGGATATTTTCAATTACTACAATATTCCACTCAGTGCCTC
>AR_comb_assmDRAFT_10074474_pt1 | contig 13132 bp, 8 predicted proteins | sample ArasoioldDNA_FD_10543 | JGI IMG/M metagenome (IMG submission 10543) | reverse complement strand
TCTTATTACTCCTTTATTTTAGCATATTTACGACAAAATCTCACTATGAGTTCGTCATTAAGCATGGTCCTGGTGTGCATAGCGGCCTGCACGTTATCGGCGAGAGCAGCCGACCGGTTCATTACCGTGGCGTCGACTACCTCCACGGAAAACTCCGGCCTCTTCCACTATCTGCTGCCACTGTTTCAGCAGGATACTGGCATTGAGGTACGCGTCGTGGCAGTTGGCACGGGGCAGGCCATTGAACTGGCGCAGCGTGGAGACGCGGACGTGTTATTCGTCCATCACAAGCCGTCCGAAGAAAAATTCATAGCCGAAGGCTTCGGTGTGGCGCGCTTTGACGTGATGTATAACGATTTTGTCATGGTTGGTCCCAGCGCCGACCCTGCTGGCGTGAAAGGCCAGACTGATGTCGCTGCGGCCCTGGCACAGGTGGCGGCCAAGCATGCCATCTTCGTCTCACGGGGAGATGACAGTGGGACACACAAGCTAGAATTGAGCCTCTGGAAGGCTGCCGGCGTCAATGTCGCGGCAGCGAGTGGTACCTGGTATCGTGAGGCAGGGGCTGGCATGGGGGCAACGCTGAACACTGCCAGCGGTTTGGATGCCTACTCCCTCACAGACCGGGGCACCTGGATCAGTTTCAAAAACCGCGGCAATTTGCGCATCCTGGTCGAGGGGGATAGCCGTTTGTTTAATCAATACGGCGTCATGCTTGTGAACCCTCAAAAGCATCCGCATGTGAAAGCGATGGACGGTCAGACGTTCATGGACTGGCTGCTCTCTGACAAAGGTCAGCAGGCGATTGCCGCGTTCCGTATTGAGGGTGAACAGGCATTTTTTCCAAACGCCCGGAAGACTGGCTCCTAACCTTCTCCGTTCAGGGACTATTATACGTCACATGCCCCCGCCCGTCGCGAGTGCAGCAGTAGATGATCCTATTGCCCCCCTTGCAAAGGGGGGCGGGAAAGTTGCAGAGACCCCTTGCTCAGGCCCTATGGCAACTCGGCAACAACCTTACCCATGGTCGAGACATCATAGCCCCCAAGCGCTTCGACTTGCTGCTGAAAGGTCTGGCTCCGTATCAGCGCCAAGAGTGGCTGGAGCAGCTCGCTGTCGTAAAATTCCCTGGGCATGACGAGGTCATACTGTTCGTTCCGTAATGGGACGAAGTCCATCCCCAGCGCTCGCGCCGCGGACAGCACACCGAGTCCGACATCGACCCGTCCTCCTGCCACCGCCGCGGCCACGGCCAGATGCGTGAACTCCTCACGTTCGTAGCCCGAGATGTGGGCCGGTGCGATAGCCTGTTGGTTGAGCAGGTAGTCCAGCAATACCCTGGTGCCCGAACCCCGCTGGCGGTTGACGAACGTAATCCCGTCACGCGTCAGATCGGCAAGGGTCGTGAGCGACTTGGGATTACCAGGTGGCACGATGAAGCCCTGAATGCGGTGCACCAGATGGACCACGACGAGGGCTCGCCCGGGCACGTAGCGGCGGATGAAGGCGAGGTTGTATTCCCCGGTTGCTTCGTCCAGGAGATGCGACCCTGCTAGATGCGTCTCTCCCCGCTGCAACGCCAGGAGCCCACCGAGGCTGCCGACATTGGAAGACGTCAGCGTCATATTGGGGTTGCCACGGCGCAGTTCGGACGCCAGGAGATCCAGGGTGAGATCATGGCTACCAATGGCAACAATGGTACCATCGAGGCTCTCGGGCGAGCGCAACAGCTCAACCGTCACTTCCTGGCCGGCGTCGAGCCCTTCGGAGAAGCGCGGAATGATCACCAAGCCATCGGCTCGTACGAGCGACATGATGACTCCGGCACCGCGTTGAATGGGCGTCGCCACCATCTTCGTGCCTACACGCCCCAGCCGGACGCGCAGATATTCGTCCTCACCTGTGGGCGACAGCACCTTCCGGCTCATATGCGCGCTGATCTTAGGGCGCATGAACGGCGGCAGACCCAGCTTGTGCTCGATAAGCGGCTTGATGAAGAGTTCGCAGGTCAAAGCTGCTGAGACAGGATATCCCGGAATGCCGACCACGGGCTTCTGGCGTACGACACCCAGCACGACAGGGTGCCCGGGTCGCACGGCGACACCGTGGACTACGAGTTGCCCAAGGTCGGCCACTGCTCTGGCGGTGTAGTCTTCGGAACCGGCCGAGGAACCGGCGTTGACCACCACAATGTCCGACGCTGCTGCCGCGGCCAGGATGGTTTGCTTGAGGCGCTCATAGTCGTCAGGAATGGCAGGCCAGCGTGTCGCTGTGCCACCCCATTCCGCAATCATGGCGCCAAGCATGAGGGAGTTGAACTCGACGATGTCGCCCGGTTTGGGCTCGGCACCGATGGGGACGAGTTCCGTCCCAGTCGGGATGACGGCAACGTGCGGTGGCCTGCGCACCGCCACTGCCGTGAGTCCGGCAGCCGCACAGGCGGCAAGATCCTGTGGTCTGAGGCGATGACTCCCCGGTAGGACCAGCTCGGTCGCCACAATGTCTTCTCCCAAAGGACGCACGTGCTGGTAGGGGGCGACCGGAGCCTGGATCTCGATGGTAGACGCATCGACCTCATGGATGACCTCGATCATGATGACCGCGTCGAATCCCGGCGGCATGGGGTCTCCGGTATCGACCCACACGGCTTGCTCGCCTATCTTCAGGCGCAGGGGAGACGTCTCCATAGCCCCAATGGTCTCGCGCGCGCGCACCGCCACACCATCCATCGCCGCCGCGTCATAATGGGGCGAGGAGCGTGCAGCCCAGACAGGCGACGCGGTAACGCGCCCATGCGCCTGGTCCAGGGCCAGCGTTTCCGCCTCTGCCAGCGTGAGCGCCCCTGCCTCTGCCAGGGCCTCGTAGAATTTTTGCAGAGCCTCAGCGAGCGGAATATCGCTGAGATAGTACTGTCGCGTATGTGTATGCATGATCGCCGCCCTAGTCATACAGCTGCACGGGCACCTCGGCTCCAGCGTACAGCCCTCCCTGGTCCAGCGGCACCACCACTATGCCATCGGCCCGGATCAGGGTATAGATAAGGTTCGATTTCCCGAAGACAGGCTCGGCGTGTAACCCGCCGTCTGCGTGAGACAGGCGCACCTGCACGTGGTCTTCACGTCCCGTGACCGAAGGGATATTCTTGGTCAGGCGCGCCTGTACGGTCTTGGGTTGCGGCGCCTGGGTACAGCCGGTGAGCGCATACAGGGTAGGCCGCACCAGGAGACGGAACACAATCATCGCCGAGACCGGGTTGCCCGGCAGACCAAAGGCTGGCTTATCCTCAATCAACGCCATAATCGTGGGTTTACCAGGCCGATGCGCAATCCCGTGGACCAGGACACCGGGAGGGCCAAGGCTGTGCAGTACCTGCACGGTCATATCCCGGCTGCTCACCGAACTCCCGGCGGAGAAGATGAGCATGTCGGCCTGTGACAGTCCCTCTACCGCCATCTGGCGCTGCGCCTCGTAGTCGTCCTTGACCACTCCCAGAGAGACAGGCACGCCACCCGCCTGTTGCACCAGGGCTGCGATAGTGTATGTGTTGATGTCACGGATCTGCCCAGGAGCTGGTGCGCTATCGGGTGAAACAATTTCGTCGCCCGTTGACACGATAGCCACACGCGGACGACAACGCACCTTGACCTGAGTTATGCCAAGCGCCAGCAGACCGCCGATATCCTGAGGTCTGAGCAGAGCGCCGGCTGGGACAATGACCTCGCCGCTCCGTACGTCCTCACCCACCTGGACGACATTCTCTCCAGGCGCCACAGGCCGCAAGACCTCGATTGAGGTGGTGTCGATCATCTGCGTATGTTCTACCATGACTACAGCGTCAGCACTGAACGCCAACATCCCACCCGTATAGGCGACAGCGGCCTGGCCAGTTGCCAGTGTAATGTCCGGGGCCTGTCCCATGCGCACCTCACCGACGACCTCCAGGTAGGCCGGCAGACTCTCCGAAGCACCAAAGGTATCGCGGGCACGCACGGCATACCCGTCCATGGTTGAGCGTGGAAACGCTGGCAGATGCTCGGGGGCGAGCACCGCTTCAGCAGTCACGCGGCCCAGTGCCTGGTATGTTGGGACGATTTCGGTTGCTACACGCCTGTGCAGACGCTCGAGCAAGGTCCGTAGAGCGACGTCTGGGGCGAAGACATTGAAAAATTCCGGCATAGCACACATGTTCCTCAAGGAGCGTTGCGCAGTCTCCATGTGGACGACCAAGACACGACTTTATGGGATGCTATTGTAGAGGCTCTGCAGCCTTGCCGTCAATCGGCGTGAGACCATGGTTGACGGGTGTATGAGAACATTGTACGGTCTAGCGCGATGTTAACCGTCCCGTCAGGGAAAGGGCAAGACCTGCAGTGCCCTGCCGCATATATCAGAGGCCACATGTCTCAGGAACTCTCCGGTCGTCTGGTGCGATGGAGCCTGGTGCTCCTGCTGGCCTGGCCACTCCTCGGGTGGGCGGCAACTTCAGACACATTTGATGCGGTGCACTACCATATCGACGTCACCTATGACGCGGCCACCCACACGCTCCGGGGGATGGTCTCCTGTACGGCTGTCTGGCGTGGAACTTACCCGCTGGGTGATCTGTATTTTTTTCTCCCGCCCAACACCTTGAGCCGACCTGACCCGCGGGAGCCTGCCGCCTTTAGCGATCTACGCTATCTATACGGCTTTGATGCGGCCACGCTGACTGTCTCCAGCGTCAGCGACGAGGCACAACGGCCGCTGGCGTTTGCGCTGCACGACGACCGCGCTGTCCCTGTGGGACGCGTACCTGATCGCGCCCTCTTGCACGTGCGACTGCCACGACCGTACCACCCTGGCGAACGTGTGCAGGTCGGCATCGCGTTCGCCACACACCTACCGGAGGCGAAAAACTGGGGGCATTATCGTGGCATCGTGGCGCTAGACGGTTTGTGGTATCCCACGCTCGTGCCCTATCGCCAGGGGACCTGGGTGTGGGGGCTGCAAGAATTTGTCCATGCCCACTATACTCTGCGTTTGACTGCAGCGGCGGACCAGCACGTGCTCGCCTCGGTGCCATGGACCTCGACCACCCAACAGCACGGCTGGCGAACGTTGACCGGCAGTGCCGGACCGCTCTATCACCTGGGTCTGAGCCTGAGCACACAGGGGCACAGTGAAGAGGATCTTGCCCACACGCCCCCACTACGTGTGGTGGTGCCTGCCGCCGATGCCCCTGAGGCTTCCCACTTGCTCCAGACCATGCGCCTCGTCCTGGCATTGTATCGCCAGCGGTGGGCCCTGGCACCGTATGCCCCGTTGCTCACTGTGGTGGTGCACGAACGCGACCTGAGTTTGCCCTTCAGCGCTGTGGCTGACAACATGGTATTCCTCGCACGCGATCTGGTCCGGGTACCGACCCTGCTGGATAAACTCCCTGAATTTGTGCTCGCACGCGGCCTGGCACAGCAGTGGTGGGGACTCCGCACCGCGTATAACCTGCGGACTGAGCGCTGGGTGGGTGAGGGGCTGGCCACCTACATGGCCGTGCGCTGGCTGGAGTCTCTCTACGGTCATGGCCGCACGTTTCTCGCCTGGAAAGCCTCCTGGCTCCCCAATCTGTCGTTTTGGGAACAATACATTGATATTCCCTATCGGCAACTGGTTGCTGATCGTTTGGACCAGCACATGACCACCCCGGTGGACGAGACTCCAGACAGTGAAGGATTGCGCCAGATCTACGAAAAAAAGGGTGCCCTGGTCTACGCCATGCTGCATGACCTCCTGGGAGATCAGGCTTTTCAACACTTTTTAACACGTCTTGCAGAGGTTGGGGACCATATCACCAGTGAGGACGTGCGCCGTGCTGCTGAGGCTGCCAGCGGCAAGGATTTGCAGTGGTTCTTTCAGCAATGGGTCAGCACACGCGTCTGGCTCGACTATGCTGTAGGACGTGTGGAGACCACGCCACACCCTGAGGCGTCGGACCGTCCGATGTATAGCAACCGGGTGGAAATACGCCGCCTCGGGGAAGCCATCATGCCACTCACGATCAGACTGATGGCGCGCGACGGGACTACCTACGACACCGAACTGGACGGCACAGCCCAGACCGCAGTGGTCACCTGGGAAAGTGCTGCCCCCCTCCAGGATGTGCGCATTGACCCGGAGCATAAACTGCCCGACGTGCAGCGCCTGAATGACGTCTACCATGTGCCCTACAGTGTCCGGCCTTTGATCGATTTCCCGCGTCTGGATCGCTATTTACTCTATCCCTTCGTCACGCTGGATAACAATTATATTGATGGCTATCTACCACAGTTACATCTGATTGCGCTGTATCTCGACGAGCAGGCCGCCTCGGTCAGTATAGGGCGCAAAGAAGCGCTCGATGAACTGAGTGTCGAAGCGCAGCTCTTACGGAATCGCTTCCCTGGTCCGGGCATGACCAGCAGTCTCAGTCTGAGAGACCGCCAGGGGGCCCGCACCGTGTCCCTGGAAACGAGCCTGCTACTGCGTGAATCCCATCAGCAATACCTTACCCCCGCCAACCGCTTCAGCCTGGGCTACAACATCGCCTTCCTTGAGCAACTCACCGAGTTTAACGGCGAAGCCGTACCACCCGATTTCGCTCCGACCACAGGCCGGGTGCACAGTATCGTGCTACGCTACCTACGCGATACCCGCATCCCGACCCCCGTCGGTGCTCCCCTCAACGTACTCGCAGAACCCCTGGCGTATGGCTATGCGCTACGGCTTGAGACCGAGATCGCGGCCCGCATCCTCGGGAGCACAGAGCCCGATTTTCAACAAGTGCGCGGGGAGGTGAGCGATTATCTCCATCTCTGGAATCAAACGTCGCTGCAACTGCGCCTCTTTGGCGGCTGGAGCGCTGGCACCTTGCCCCTGCAACGCAAATTGTCACTGACCGGTATCGATACCGTGCGGGGCTATCCGTACCGCCTGCAGTTCCTTGGGGACCGTCTGCTCGGCGGCACGCTGAGTCTGCGCTTCCCCGTACTGCCTGACGTGCGGGTTGATTTTCCTGGACGTTACTTGAACCTGCGGAGTTTCCAGATCGCACCGTTTGTCGACAGTGGCTGGGTGTGGAATCGCGAGCAAAGTATCACGGACGTGAGCCCGCGCTCGAGCGCCGGTCTCCGCCTGATTGCCGGTTTTGGCTTTGCTTCTCTGCTACGCTTTGAGGTGGTGGCCGACCTCGCCGTGCCCGTGGACCAGCGTGGCCGGCACGAGGATGCCGGCTTACACGCCTGGGTGCGCCTACAAAGCACCGTAGGCGGTGGGGTGCACTGAACACCCCAGCGCCACCCGCCCTGGTGCGCTGAGCCACCCTGCAGTGCGCACCAGGGCAAGGCGTTGAGCGGCGCCGCAGGGTGGCTCAGCGCACCAATCACTCCCCCTCTCTCGCAGCCTCCAAAATGTCCGCAGAGACCTTGGCGAGGTCTCTGTGCAGTCTCTGCCCTTACTACAGTATGTGTTCAGCGTATTGATTCGCCTGCCCTCGCTTACGCTGGATGGGGGCAGCCGGCAGCGTGGGGCCCGCATTTGTACCCTGAATCATGACATATATACGCAATGCTTAGTGATAGCTGACAAACGACAGCAGGGCCATTGTTTACAGTTGAGCGAGAAAGAGTTACAAATATGTTCATCAGGTATAGAATCTTGTATTTCAATTCTATCTCGACATAATTTCAATTATGCCTTAAAGTATTGTCAACATCTCTGTAAAGGTCTATGGCAATATGGCAGCCAACATGTGTCCTATATATACTATAGGAGGTGCATGAAATAGTACTATTTGGTATTTATATCTTGTAGAGCAGCCTATGGAAGCCGTAGTCATACCGCATCCATCTCAACGTCAAGGGGGATAGGTCGGTACTTTTTGTGGCTTCTTTAGCGAGGCGCGGTAGCAGTTTCTCGAGCTGCCAGATACGTACAGACAAAAAGAGAAGGCTGGCGATCAAGCTTTGGCGGGCACAATCGCCAGCCTGCATCCCCACGAGGAGTAGCCCTCATGGTGTCTCAAAGAGTAACAGAAATTGATGGTTGGGGCAATCTTGTCTGCTCCCTGGTAGGCATTCTTGGCCTCTCTCCGAGCTCCGGAGAAGGTCTGGGAATGCCTTTTTTCTTCGGCCCCGCGGTTGCCCATAGGGCAGCCCCCACAAGACCACGCCTGTATCCTTCGCTTGTCTTCTCGCACACCAGCCGGCAAGATGCCCCTCTTCAGCGCGGGTTCCTCATGAGGCAGATCATGGGGCATCGCCTCGGTTCGGCCGTTGTCGTCTGGTTGCTCGCTCTAGGCTGGACGACGAGCAGTTGGGCGCTGACTGCCGTACCGCGGACCTTTGCTGAGTTGGTCGGGCTCGCGGACTGGGTGCTCATCGGGACTGTCGCGCAGGTCACCAGTGCAGTAGAGGCTCAGGGGGAGCGGATTTATACCTATGTCACGCTCACAGAACTCGAGATAATCAAAGGCGAGTGGCACGATACCGAGTATGTGCTCCGCGTCAGCGGTGGGGTGGTTGACCAACGGGGGGAGGTCTACGCTGGGCTCCCCCAGTTTGAGGCAGGTAGACGTTATATCCTCTTTATCCAGGGGAATTTCTCCGCTCTCTTTCCGGTCGTCGGCTTGCACCAAGGGGTATTCCGCGTAGAGTGGGACCCAGTGCGCCAGCAGACGGTGGTTCAGTCACTCTCTGACCAGACGCGCGCCCCGCCCCGTGGCGACTCACCGCTGGGGCAGCCGCGGGAGGCCATACTCCCGGCGGCAGGCGTGACGGTCGAGGTCTTCGTCCAGCACATCCAGGCGCAGCTCCGTGCCCTGTCCCAGGAAGGTCCGGACACAGGGCGCACGGACCACCCGGAGGGGCTTTCCCATGAGCGCTAGCTCCACACGGGTGCTCCTCCTGTTCCTGGCCGCAGCGCTGGGTCTCACGCCGCAGCTCGCCCAGGCCTTTGCATTTGATACGGCCATGGAGCCCTCCTCCGTGTTGCAGAATCAAACCACCGGGAACCCGATCGTCTGGGTGCTGCCTCAGGTCACGATGAGCGTACACTTAGGCAGCGTGCCCCCAGGGACGACGCTGGCCAATGGCACCACCAGTTGGGACACCAATGCCGCAGAGACGTTAGCTCTCTGGAATACGGTCGTGCCTAACTTTTTTACGATGGATACCACGGCGGCTGACCCCTGTGATCGGCACAATGGGGTCAATACGGTCATGTTTGCGCCCGATCATTGTGGGGATAGCTTCGGTGATGTGGTGGCGTTCACCCGTAAGAGCTATCGACTACGGTCAGGGCCCTTCTTCCTGGAGGAGGCCGATATAGTATTGAATGCGAATCTCTGTTGGAACGCCTATGCTGGTCCACTGCACTTGTGTGAAAAGCCACTGGATCTCACTCCTGCTATCGATATCCAGCGGGTCCTGCTCCACGAATTGGGGCATGTGCTCGGGCTGGAACATCCCGACGATGCGGGGCAGAGGGTGGTGGCCCTCATGAACAGCCACCTCTCCGACGTTGATACGCTCATGCAGGACGACCGCGACGGTGCCGTGTTTCTCTATTCCCAGCCGTCCCTCACCGCATCCGTGCAGGCGAGCACTGAGAGCGGCAGCGGTGGGGGCTGCACACTGCGCCCGGGTACGGGTGTCGACCCCACCCTGGGAGGTGTGCTCCTGCTCCTGGCCGTCTGCCGGACGTGGATACGCACCAGACGAACGCCAGCCCAACCTTGCCAACAGTGACTCTGTTGGTGATTGCGGCTGCGAACAGTTATGGAGGCCTCCTGCCTGGGGTGTGGGTCTCGGGGGGCATAAGATGCCCCGTCCCGCTCAACGTGCTGGGTGAACGGCATGGCACGATACAAGGGCGAGTCCCACGTCCTACGGCTGTAGGCGTGTACGGTTAAAACAGCACCTGTCTCTAGTTCCAGCGGATAGAGGCACTGCCGGCTCTGGTCTGCGAGCCTCCAGTCGACTTCCCCGTCTACCAAGACCAGTAAATCATAATCAGAATCTGCGCGGAGTGGCTACCGAGAGCCCCGTGGACCAGTACCACCTCATCTCCTCAATCTCCAAGACATTGAAGCGCGCAAAGACCTCCTGCACCTGGGCCTGCAGCGCTGCGTCGTCGATGCCAATAGCCATATCGCGCGGCACCAGTCGCAAAGAGGTTGCACGGTTCAACGCTACGCATAGACTCTCTGGAGTGATCGGCTCACGCCGACTCATAGCGCCAGATGAAGAACTCAATGACATTGAAGATACCCACAAGGGCCAACTCGACAACAGGACGGGCAAGATTGAAACATCGACTCACTCTACTATAGAACAGAGGCTCTCACATCGTGCGCAAAATCCTCTGCTTCCTGATCGCTAACATGACCCTGCTAAGCCTGGCCTCATCCTCCGGCAGCGCCACTGGGCCAGTCAAAGAAGACCCGCCACGCCGTCAGATGATCCTGGACAATTTCGATGGTGACAGGCATGCTGGTATAGTCTGGCATGCTCCGCCAAGTGTGGCCGGCAGCCGGGCACACCTGGCCATAGTCAGTGCTCCGGAACAGGTGGTGCACGGCAAAGCGCTGCATCTTCGGTACTACTTTCCCGCCGCCGCCCGGGCCCTTGCGCCGGCCGGGCTGCATTCCCAAGCTGCCGAACTGCGTGTGCGGCTCTCGCTGCCCGATGTGGATGCGCGCGCCTATGATGCGCTCGTCTTCTGGATCAAGGGCGACGCCACACACGGCTTTGCCCCCACGCTCGAGGTGGGCTTTCTGCGGCGGCATCCAGCGCTCCCCGGCATGTCCCAGGCCGGGAGCTTTCGCGTGACCGGCATCACCGACCACTGGCAGCACGTGGTGATCCCATCAAACTTGATGCTTGGTATGGACGAGTGGACACACCTGAGCGAGTTTTTCCTGCATCTTCATCCACGCTCCTCGCCCACTCCCAGGGGCGCGTATGTCATCGATGAAATCATGCTGGTCACCACTGGTGCGCCAGGACCAAGCGTCACCGATACGGTTCCCACCCCAGCCAAGCAGGCCTGGGAAGTCGCCCTGGGCGGACTGGACACCGTGCCAGCGCGGCTGTGGGAGCGGCTCACTGGCTGGCCGCAGACCGCCCTCATCGCACCACACACGCTCCCGACCGACGACACTGCCTTCCTCTGGCGCCTCGCCCAGGATACCTGGCGCGGGTTAGCCGCCATGACCGACCGCCCCTCCGGCCTGCCCATCGATCATGTGCGCTTTCGCCGCCCGTCGGTGGCCCTCCACGATGCCACTATCGGGGACTACACCAATATCACCAACATCGGCTTGCAGTTCATCGCCATCGCCGCGGCCCATGCGGCGGGCCTGGTGGCGGCGCCAGAGGCGGTGACCAGGCTCGAACAGACGCTTACTACCCTGGAGCGGTTGGAGACTTTTGCCGGGTTCTTCTATAACTACTACGACACGACCTCGCTGGAGCGTTCCAGTCACTACCTCTCGTTCGTCGATTCTGCCTGGCTCACAGCCGGCCTGATCGTGGTACGGAACGCCTTCCCTGCCCTCGCCGCGCGCTGTACCCGGCTTATCACCCAGAGCCATTACAGGTTGTTTCTCGATCCTCTCTATGAGGTGATGTTCCAGGGGTACCACGTCAACCTGGCGAGGCCGGCCGCCTATCACTACGGCCTGCTCTATACCGAAGCGCGTCTGGGGAGTCTGATTGCCATCGGCAAGGGGGATGTGCCGGCAGCGCACTGGTTCAAACTCCATCGCACCCTGCCCAATACCCGAGAGTACGCCTGGCAGTCGCAGCCGCCGCTGCACCGCATAGCGAAGCACACGAGGGATCAACTCTATTTCGGTGGGTACTACGCCTGGCGGGGTGTGCGATTTGTCCCATCGTGGGGCGGGAGCATGTTCGAGGGCTTGATGCCAAGCCTCGTGCTAGATGAACAGCGTTATGCCCCCGCAAGTCTGGGCCGCAACGACCGCATGCATGCCGTCATCCAGCGCCGCTATGCCCTGGAAGAGTTGGGCTATCCGGTGTGGGGGCTGTCGCCAAGTGCCTCACCTACCACCGGTGCCTATGGTGAATACGGCGTCAAGCCGCTGGGGACACGTGGCTATACCGCTGGCGCGATCACGCCCCACGCCGCGGCCCTGGCACTGAGCGTTATGCCGAAGGCAGCGGTCGCCAATTTGCGCCAACTGGCGCAGCGTTATCCGCTCTACGGCGACTTTGGCTTCTATGATAGCGTCGACCCGGTCAGCGGTCAGGTGGCCTATCACTATCTCTATCTGGGGCAAGCGATGCTGTTTATTGCCGTGGTTAACCACCTGACCGAGAACGCCGTGCCACGGCTCTTTGCTGCCGATACGATCATCCAGCAGGTGCTTCCCCTACTGCGGCTGGAGCATTTCTTTGACGGTAGCTCGCAGGAGGAAGCGACTGGTTACCAACGCCATCACCGAGGCAAATGAGCAACTCGTTCGTGCCAGCGGTCAGCCGCTCCAGCACCTCCGCCATTGGTACCTCGGCCCCCTGTGCAGTAGGGGTTGGCCTCGCAGGTAAAGGCTAACGCCTTGCCGTTGAGGGGCACGGCGGCGGGGGCATAACAAGCCCTGCCGACTTGCAAGCCGTTCAGGGGGTTGGGCTCAGCCCCCGACTTGCCATGTTGCACGGCCCAGGGACTACGCGGTCAGTACGGGGGGGCGGTATTGACGTTGGAGGGCATGTTAGGCTTCACTTGTCCTGAGGAAGTGGCAGCATGGTACTTTTGTTCTCCAGACCAAGAAGACGTATACGCGCTATCCAAGGGAATGATCTGTGTATTAACCCTACAGCGATACTTGATTTAGCCTTCTGTCTCTCGCCGCTTTCTGTGCGCGAGATACGCGCTGTGATTGCGCCATTGGACCCAAGCCACGAAGGCGAGGACACCCTCAAGCGTCAACGGGCGTAGAGGCAAGGTGATCTCCAGCAATCTCCGGAGCTGTGCCACCGTCAGGGCAGGGGCTTTTTTGCCCCACACGGATTTTCAGGTGCCACAGAAAAAAATGCGCCAACATGGTCGTCAGCATATGGTGGTGCCACCCGGGATATTTCCGCCCTTCATAGTGGTCCAT
>AR_comb_assmDRAFT_11467195_pt1 | contig 13134 bp, 9 predicted proteins | sample ArasoioldDNA_FD_10543 | JGI IMG/M metagenome (IMG submission 10543) | reverse complement strand
GGCAGGGTACCCGAGTCAGGATTTGCACCTGCCTTCCACTTCGCATATGCTCTGCAGTGAAGCTCCCCCTTAAGAATCATTGGTGTTGAGTCACGCCTCCCAAGCCGCGATACTCCCCCTAGCCCCACAACATTCCTCTTCCGAACGCACGCCTGTGTGGCAAATCTGTGTGTTGGGGGCAGCTCTAATCTGGTTGTATGCGCCGGTTCTACGTCACTTGGTCAGTCAGTGGTTCCACGACCCCAACTATTCGCATGGCTTTTTTGTGCCAGCATTTTCTCTATTTGTGCTATGGCACGATAAGGCGCGTCTTTCCGCCCTACCCCCGAAACCAGCCTGGTCTGGCATGTTGCTTCTGGTTGCTGCAGTGGGCATCCTCACGGCAGGAGTCCTGGGGGCGGAGCTTTTCCTGTCCCGATTTTCTTTCTTGCTGGCTCTAGCAGGACTCGTGGTACTCGTGTATGGCTGGAATCACCTGCGTGCAGCAGTCTTCCCGTGGCTCTTTCTCTTGCTCATGATTCCGATACCGAGCGTTATCTTCAATCAGGTCACGTTCCCGCTGCAATTGCTGGCTTCCAAGGTGGCGGGGGGAATGTTGCCCCTGCTGGGGGTTCCTGTGCTGCGGGAGGGGAACGTGATCCAGCTGCCAGCGATGGCGTTGGAAGTAGCCGAGGCATGCAGCGGCATACGCTCGCTTATGTCGCTCGCAACGCTGGCGGTGATTTACGGCTATCTGTTGGAGCCGCGCAATTCCATCCGTGTGATCCTGGCTGTGGCCTCCATCCCGATTGCCGTTGTCGCAAATAGCTCCCGTATCGTCGGCACTGGATTGCTGGTGCAGTACTGGGATCCCGAGAAAGCCGAGGGCTTCTTTCATACTTTCTCGGGATGGCTGATTTTCGTCGTGTCTCTTGGTTTGCTCTTTCTCTTGCATCGGTCGCTGCAAAAGATGTGGCCAAAAGGAGAAGCTCGCTGATGCGGTCTCACGCCCGATTCGTCGCGGCGTTCGTAGTCTTGGCAGGCACCGCTCTTTTCCTGCAAGCTCGCGGCCGGGGAGAGATCATTCCCCAGCGGCCACCGCTCTCCGGTTTTCCTCAGCAACTAGGCGAATGGGTCGGGACGGATGTGGCCATCGACAAGGGGACGCTCGACGTGCTGGGCCCGGGGGACTTCCTGTTGCGGATTTACCGAAATGACTCGCGTCCCCAACCCTACACGGACCTTTTTATCGCCTATTTCCCTACTCAGCGCACCGGAGACACGATTCACTCCCCGAAGAATTGCTTGCCTGGATCGGGCTGGAATCCAATCGAGTCGGAGCGGGTTCCGCTATCAGTGTCCGGGCATCCGCCCTTCGTGGTGAACCGCTACTTGATTGCCAAGGGCAGAGATCGCAAGCTGGTTCTTTATTGGTATTGGGCGCACGGTCGCGCCGTGGCCAGTGAATATTGGGCAAAAATTTATTTGGTCACCGACGCGATCCGAATGAACCGTAGCGACGGCTCGCTGGTGCGCTTGACGACCCCGATGGCTCCGGACGAATCGGCCGAGGTCGCCATGCAACGGCTTTTGCCGGTTGTCCAGGAGATCGTGCCATTGCTCAATCAGTACATTCCCCAATGATGCACGATCGCATAGGATTTCGATTGGAGTATCGGCTTCCGGCCCACCCGATGCGCACTAGCGACATTTTCGAAACAGCGCAATCATCGACTTCGGCGACGATTCGAGCATTTGTCACGAATTTTGGGGAGACCATTTCATGAAGCGTTCCATTACATTCCGTTTCTTGGTTATTACTTCCACGTTGTTAGCGTGCTTGTTCACTTCATGCTCTCGCGACCCCAACGTCCGCAAGCAGAAATACTTTGAAAGCGGACAACGCTACTTTGAAAAAGGCAAGTACCGTGAGGCGTCAATTCAATACAGCAACGCGATTCAGGTTGATCCGCGCTTCGCCAGTGCGCACTATCAGCTTGCCCTGACCTACCTCAAGCTGGGCGAGAGCAACCGCGCCTTCCAGCAACTCAATCGCACCCTTGAGATCGATCCAGAGAATTATTCCGCCCGCATCGACGCCACCAACATGTTGATCGCGAACAAGTATTTCAAAGAGGCGCACGAGCATCTCGACATCCTCACGGTCAAGCAGCCCAACAATCCAGCTGTCCACATGGCACTCGCCAACCTGAAAGCACGGGAGGCGGACCTTCCCGGTGCTCTGCAGGAGATGCAAAAGGCCATCTCTCTCGACCCGAATCGCGCCGAATCTTACCTGAACTATGCCATTTTGCAGATCCAGGCGCAGCAATATGACGCCGCTGAAGCCAACCTCAAGAAGGCTGTGGCTCTCGACCCGCAGGCCATGAATGCGCAACTCACTCTGGGGAGCTTTTACCAGTCTCGCGGCCGCCTGCCGGAGGCAGAGGAACAGTTCAAGCACGCGATTGCGGTAGACCCGAAAGGTCCAGATCCACGTTCGGCACTCGTCCGCCTCTACATGCTGGAAGGGAAAAAGGACGAGGCTGAGTCATTCCTGCAGCAGACTACCAAGGACCTCGCCGAAATTCCGGTTGGCTATCGGATGCTGGGTGACTTCTATTTCGCGACTGGAGAGATCGACAAAGCAGTCGATGAATACGCCAACATCTACAAGAATCATCCCAAGGACTTGCTGGCCAAGAAGAATTACATTCAGCTCTTAATTTTGAAGGATCGCCTGGACGACGCTCGGAAGCTGAATGACGAGATTCTGAAAGCCAGCCCGCAGGACAATGAAGCCCTGATCTATCGGGGACAGATCCAGCTGCGGGACGGACATCTCGAGGATGCCATAAGCGCTCTGCAAGCGGCCCTCAGGAGTGATCCCGATAATGGCGTCGCGCACTATCACCTGGGGATGGCTTTCGATCAGCAAGGCAACCTGGCGCGCGCCGAAACGGAGTGGCGCGAGGCCGTTCGTGTGCGGCCTGACCTGATGGAAGCTCAGCGTGCATTGGCGGCCGTTTCCATCCGCAAACACGACTGGAGCGCTCTCAACCAAATTGCTTCCACCATCATCCAGGCGCAGCCCCTGGCTCCGGATGGCTATGCACTTCGCGCAATCGCTGAGGTCAACCAGAAGGATATTGCCAAGGCGGAGCAGGACATCAATAAGACCATCGAAGTCGCTCCCAAGAATGCCACCGGATACGTTCAGATGGCGAATCTCCGCCAGTTACAAAAGCGGTATAGCGACGCGGAAAAGTTCTATCAGAAAGGGCTCGAGGTCGACCCCACAAACTCTGACGCCCTCAACGGCTTAATGACCAACTACCTCAACCAGAACCAGGTGGATAAGGCCATTGCCGCAGCGAATGCGCAGATCGCCAAGGTACCCAACAGTAGCGCGTTTCACGACTTGCTGGGCACTGTCCTGTTCAATAACAAGAAGGACTACAAGTCTGCCGAAGCCGAGCTGCGCAAAGCGGCGGAACTGGATAAGAAGAATTCCGATGCACTGATCAAATTGGGCCAGGTTCTGGTCAGTCAGGGGTCAGCGGACCAGGCGATCGCGACATACCAGCAGTCTGTCAAAGACAACCCAAACGAAATCTCGTTTTACATTCTGCTGGGCGAGTTGTACGAATCGCAGAAAAAATTCGAAGACGCCAAGAACATGTATCAGAAGGCACTACAGATCCAGCACGACAACCCTGCCGCTTCGAACAACCTGGCCTACGTAATGCTGGAAACCGGAGGCAACGTCGATCTCGCGATGTCGCTCGCGCAGACAGCACGTCGCTTGATGCCAGACAGTCCGAACGCCGCCGACACTTTGGGATGGGCCTACTACTATAAGGGCTTGTACCCTTCCGCCATCGAACTTTTCAATGAAGCGCTAAAGAAGACTCCCAACAACCCAACGTTTCACTACCACCTTGGATTGGCGTACCAGAAATCGGATCAACCCACGCTGGCGAAAGAGCACCTGCAGCAAGTGCTGAAGCTGAACCCGAACTATCCGGAAGCCGAGGGCGTGAAGAAAGCGCTCGCGGAAATTCGAAGCTAGGACTTGAGCAGTCAGCGCTCCGCTCATGCGGTTCGTACTCGATAACCGTTGATCGTCGACCGTTCAGTGCTTTCAAGGCTGACCTGCGATGCCGTCTACGTGACCCAGGCGTCCTTTGGCATCGGCGATCCCGGAGTTTTGGTAGAACCAGTGATTGATCGTGTCTCGCCACACCGCTGCCTGCTCAGCCTGATATTCCAACCGACGTAAGACATCCATGTAAGGCTCCTCGTCCATATGTCCTTGGAGCGTTTTCCATTGGGAGACGTAGGCGGCTGCGGTGGCGGCGCCATCGTAGTGAGTGTCGTAAACGTGCTGAATCACAGTCTTTCCCGAGTGCAGCTTGTATGTGTAGGACAGATGGTGGAAGAAGAGCAAGAGTTCATCCGGACAATCTGCCAGAGGCTCGTAAATCTTCTGCACCGCTGGCGCATACTGTCCGATGAACCCTGTCCCGGTTGCCATGGTTCGATCCATGCCGATTCCATCGTGGTCCGCGCGATGCCACTGTCCCCATCCGTTTCTTTCCGATGAATCGGGTGCGGGATCGTAGTGATTTCCGACAATGTTGGTGAGCGTTCCTACGCCGAGCGACCCCGTGTAGCTCTCATAAGTGTGCCACGAGGAGAGTTGCATTTCGGAGATTGCACGCACGACAAGCGGATCGTTTCCAAACGTCAGCTGCGTCCATTCGTCGATAACGGTGTTTGAACTTAAGTTCGGATTCCACGACAACCGGCCAAAGCCGTAGAGATTCGCCATCGCCAGCGGATGCGCAAGCCAATTCGTGTCCATTCCAATGTTGGCGACGCCGACAAATCCGCCCGTGGGGCGATTAGAGTTTCTGCCGGTAACGAGATCTTTCACCGGCGTTCCTACCCGGCCGACGTGCAGATCGAAATCCAGAACCTCTTTCCACATCGGGACGAGAAAACATAAATGACGCTGCTGCCCCGTGTACTCCTGCGTGATCTGTAGTTCGATGGCTTCATTCGTGTTTAGGAGCCCGCCCAGCAGGGGCGAAACCGGTTCGCGAACCTGGAAATCGATCGGCCCGTTCTTAATCTGGATGACGACGTTATCCTCCAATTTTCCATCCAGCGGATGAAAGATATCGTAAGCCGCCTTCGCACGGTCGTTCTTAAGATTGCGCCAATCCAGATGGTGGTCGTAGACAAAAGCGCGATAGAAAAGCATACCTCCATGAGGTTTAAGGGGGCGCGCAATCGCATTCGCGGCGTCGGCGGGCGACCTTCCGTAACTGGAGGGACCGACCCGCCCTTCGGAGTCCGCCTTCACGACAAAACCGCCAAAGTCGGGGATCTGCTTGTAGATGCTTTCAACTTTCTGCTTCCACCAATTCGCAACGCGAGGATCAAGAGGATCGAAGCTGTCCAGTCCACCAATCTTTTTCGGAGAGCTTAGATCTACAGACACGGAAAGCCGCACTCCCCAGGGGCGAAATGCATCCGCAATACGGGCCAACTGAGGAAGGAAGGTGTCGGCGAGAATGCGCGAATCAGCATTCACATTGTTGATGGCGCATCCGTTGATTCCAACGGAGGCGAGCAATCGCGCATACTCGCTCACCCGCGTCAGGTCTGCTCGGACGTGGGCGTCCTGGAAAAAGATTGATGGGCCCGCATATCCGCGCTCAATCGTGCCATCGAGATTGTCCCACTGGTTGATCCAGCGCAAAGGCGCGGACGGCTGTTGGAGTTCATCAAGGGAAAGAACGTCCTGGTCGCGTGCGATCTTGCTCAGCAGCACAAAGACTCCGTACAAAACCCCCTTTTCAGTGGGGGATGAGACAAGCAGGCAGTCGAAATCCCTGATTCGAGCGTGGCCCAGCCAGTAGCTGTCCTCGCGGATGTGGGATGGAACGGTCATCCCGGGGACTACAGCGTGCAGCTCGGCGAAAGTGCCCAGCACGATTGCGGCACTCTGGGGTTCGCCCGTGGAACGCTGAAGGGTTCGACCCAGCATGCCTTTAACGCCGTGAATTAATTCCTGCTGCGCGGTTCTTACGATGAGGGAATCGCCGAGCGCAATGACAGTGCCCGGCAAACGTTCGTAGTGGGTGGCAGTCGTAGGGGGGAGCACCGCGTATCGCAACCAGGCCTCCGCCCCGGTTTCGGCTTGTCCCTGGAAACAAAGGGCTAAGAAATGCAGAAGAACTGCAATCGTGAACATCCCGCAGTACTTCATGCGACAGATCGAATTCCCGCCAGAATGTCCACAGTCAGTTGATCCAACCGCTCGTATGGCAACCGCTTCCTGGAAATCGCACATCGGTCAAAGGAGTAAGCGAGCAGTGCGGTGGCTCCCTGCTTCGTGAAGCGACCAATGGAGGGCGCACCGTTGTGGTTATTTGAAATCTCCTGCAGGATCGCCTGAATGTCATGATCGGCGTTCCACTGCTTTGCCTTCTCTTTCAAGATCAGGTAGGTGCGCATGCAACCTCGTGCAAAATCTTTCACACCTTCACAGTCTTCGGTGCGATATGCATGTGCATCAAAGTGGCGCGGACCCTGATATCCGACATCTTCCAGGAATTTCACTAACCAGAAAGCCGATTTCAGATTGGCAGATCCAAAGCGCAAATCCTGATCATAGCGCCCCGGCATCTGGTCGTTCAGATCGATGTGAAATAACTTACCCGCTTCCCAAGCCTGTGCGACACCGTGCATGAAGTTGAGGCCGGCCATCTGCTCGTGCGCAACCTCCGGGTTGACGCCCACCATTTCGGGATGGTCAAGGGTCGGAATGAATCCCAGATAGTGGCCCGTGGTCGCCATGTAAATATCGGCACGCGGCTCATTCGGCTTCGCTTCGAGAGCAAACCTGAATCCGTACCCTTGATCGATGTTGTATTCGCACAAGTAGTTCACGGCCTCGCGCAGACGCTTGACCGCTTCATCGGCGCGCCGGCAGGCATCGGTTTCCACCCCTTCGCGTCCACCCCACAGCACGAAGATTTTGGCGCCCAGTTCCACGCCGAGATCCATCGCCCGCATCGTCTTTTGAAGGGCATACGCACGAACTTCAGGATCGTTCGCAGTAAAAGCTCCATCGCGGAACACCGGATCAAAGAAGAGCGACACGGTTGCCATCGGCACGACGATGCCATGTTGCGAGCACGCGGCGCGGAACTCCCGCACGATTTGATTTCGCTCGGCTGCCTTAGCGTCAATGGGCACCAAGTCGTTGTCGTGCAAGTTCACACCCCACGCTCCGACTTCTGCCAGCATCCTGACTATGTCAACGGGAGCGAGGGTAGGACGTACGGCCTCTCCAAACGGATCTCGTCCGCGATTGCCTAGGGTCCATAGTCCAAAGGAGAATTTGTCGTTTGGGATGGGTCGGTACGAATCAGCGGCCACAGCGCTAGTCGCCTTCCTGATCACTCCACTGAGGTTGCCGCCGAATGAGCCCGGTTCCTTTTCCTGTCATGAGAACCGGTGCCGCGTGTACTCTTGGTGCGCATCACAACATCAATCGCAACAAACAGAGAGATCCGCAGTAGATACCACTCGTAGCGGTCAAGTCAAATAGATCGCCGCCGTTGTTCTCCTCATCGAAGCGGCGAGCTGTGTGTCACCAGCTGTGCATGGTCCCGTCTTCCTTGCGATTAACGGGCAGGTAGGCGCGCTGATAGGGAAACTTCGAAGCTTCAGTTTCATCAAGATCGACGCCCAGACCGGGACGATCCCCGGGATGCATGAGTCCGCTTTCGAACGTATAGGCATGCGGAAAAACTCGGTCCGTCTCGACCGAGTGCCGCATGTACTCCTGGATGCCGAAGTTGTGCACGCTCAAATCAAAATGCAGCGCAGCTGCCATGCAAACGGGACTCAGATCAGTCGCTCCGTGAGATCCGGTTCGCACCTGATACATCTCGGCGAGATTGGCAATTTTTCTCAAGTGCGTAATGCCGCCTGCATGGACGACCGTGGTGCGAATGTAATCGATGAGTTGTTCTTGAATGAGCTGTTGGCAGTCGTAGATTGTGTTGAACACCTCGCCAACCGCCAGGGGTGTGGTCGTGTGCTGGCGAATCAGACGAAAGCTTTCCTGCAACTCTGCTGGTGTGGGATCCTCCATCCAGAAAAGATGAAACGGTTCCAAGGCTTTGCCGAGACGAGCGGCCTCGATTGGAGTCAGCCGATGATGGACATCATGCAGAAGATGCAGGTCGGAGGGAAATTCCTTTCGCAGGCGCGCAAAGAGGTGGGGCACGAAGTCCAGATAGCGTTCTGATGACCAGACGTTTTCGGGCGGAGCGTCTTTTTCTGCGGGCTCGTAATAAAGTTTTCCTCTCCCAACTCCATAGGTGCTGGTCAGACCTGGAATTCCTGATTGTGCGCGCACCGCCTTGTATCCGAGTTCGACGTAATGCCGCACAGCTTGCACGGTCTCTTCAATATCGGTGCCGCTAGCATGTCCGTAGACAAGAGCCGCTTCCCGTGAAGCACCACCCAGCAACTGATACAGAGGAACGTTCAACACCTTCGCCTTGATGTCCCACAAGGCAGTGTCGACCGCTGCGATGGCCGACATCGTCACCGGGCCACGGCGCCAATACGCTCCCTTGTAGAGATACTGCCAGAGGTCCTCGATGCGGCGGGCGTCGCGGCCAATTAATAGGGGCACGACATGATCGGTGAGATAGCTAGCCACGGCCAGTTCGCGGCCGTTGAGCGTTGCGTCACCCAGGCCGTAGACGCCTTCTTCGGTGACGATCTTCAGCGTCACAAAATTGCGGCCCGGACAACAGATGTTTACTTTGGCATCTACAATCTTCATCGTGCGATTCCCAGATTAGTTGCCGGCGAGATAGTTGTCGGCGAAAACCAGGAACTGATCCCAATCGAACGAAGTGACCTCATGCTTCCCGCTGCGAATATGAAAGGCAATGGTGTGCAGGATCGGTGAATTTAAGGCCGGCATTTGGTCAGTGCCCAAGTCTTGCTTCCCCAATAAACGATAGACGGGGCCGGCGCCAACACACGCGAGAAATTCTCCTCTTGGATCGGCCCAGCGATCGTCTTCGGCGCCAGTAACATAGACGGGACGCGGGGCATTCAGCGCGATCAGTTCGTGCATGTCGACGGGAAGCTGGTCGACGTGGTCGGCGTACTTGTGAAGATTCCCCGCAAACCAATATGGGAACGCGTCCATCAGGTTGGCAACCGTTTCACCGTAATTCCGGCGCGCGAGCGACGCTCCGCCTTCCCCTGAGCAACTGGAGATCACCATGGCGAAACGCCCATCGAGAGCGCCCGCCCACAAGGCAGTCTTGCCCAGGCGGGAATGGCCCATGATGGCGACTCGCCTGGCGTCGACGCTTTTGTCGTGTTCAAGGTAATCCATCGCGCGGCTCAAACCGTAGGACCAGGCTCCGATCGCTCCCCAATCGTCGGGAGCAGGTGCTTGTCCAGGCTTGAGGAAGAGCGGCCGGATTCCATGGGTAAATCCTTCCTTAAAGTCGGGATCGATATCCTGATAGTAGATGGTTGCGAAGGCATAACCCCGCGCGAGAATCTTCTCGATTTCGAACGACTTGTCCCGGCCGCGAGTATCCTCGGCCGCCTTCGCCTGCTCATGTGTGTTCCGGCTCCAAATCATGGGAAGGATGACTGCTGGATCGCTGATCACCGATTGGTTCCCCGTGAAGTTGAGAGTCAAGATCACGGGCACCGACTTGCGCGCCGCGGTCGGAATGTAGAGAAGCATGCTCTCTTTCGGCCCATCCTTCTTGGAGGTGAGATGGATGGCGACCTGTTTGCGAATCGCCTTGCCGCCGAGGGCCGTCTTACTCTCTTCGGATACTTCAAAGGTGGTCGTCGCCGGCGGATTTGGCCTGCGGCCGAAAACATTGGTGGCGAATAGCTCGAGAATTTCAGAACGGCGGCGGTTCCAGTCCTGCGGAGTGCGAACGGGCTTGCCGTCAGCGAATATCAGCGGGTCCGGAAGCGTGTACCTGCCGACCTTCGATTCGTCGTAATTGGCGGAGTCGACCTGAGAATCCACGCGGATGATCAGAAGAACAAACGCGAGGAAAATGGAGAAGACGAAACTAAGGAATTTTGTCATCGCGATAGGCAGAATAAGCCCAAGGAAGAAAACAACCGATTCTACGCTAACCCACTCAACGACTCCACAGCTTCGAGCCACGTGAAAACAACTTCTGAATCAAGGAAGCCTGGCGCGTCATCTTGTTCCCGAGTCGACATTTTATGAACACCGAATGCAGTCGCATTGCAGATCAATTGGCTTCCGCTGTGGACGGCGAAGCATGGTACGGCGACTCGGTCCGAGCAATCTTGGACGACGTCACGGCGAAAGAGGCCCAGGTGCATCCGATTGCCAATGCTCATTCCATCTGGGAGCTTGTTGTTCACGTGGAGGCCTGGTGCAATTTCGCGCTCGACGCCATACAGGGCATCCCGATTCCTCCTTGGCCGGCGATGCCGAAGGAGCTGGATTGGCCTCTTGTGCACGAGGTGGACGAGAAAGCATGGAACGCGACCGTTTCCATGTTCTTCGAAAACCACAAGAAACTGGTCGAGGCAATCAGGGCTTGTCCTGACGAGCAGCTCGTCAGCGTTGTTCCAGGGAGAACCTACAATTTCTACCGGCTCTTCCAAAGTGCGACCCAGCATGCGATTTACCATGCTGGGCAAATTGTGCTTTTGAAGAAGATGTTGCGGCAGAACTAGAAGCGCGCTGTGTTACGCCGTGGCAGCGCGGAGCCACTTCCGACCAACGCAAAGACAGGGATTACACCCAACTACTTGGCCGCAGTGCCGGACACCATCGCTTGGGTCCTATCCGACGCGGAGAAGCGGTTGGGTTGCGGGCGATAGCCATTTCGGGTGCGCACCCGATAGCTTTTCGCACGACTTCCCACCAGTTTCACCGTAATTCCGCGCCAGCCACGATTTGGATTCGGCTGAGGGTAGTAGCTCAGTGAGTATAGGTGCGCCAGGTCATCGTGGATGGAAGCGAACGCTTTTTTCTCGTCTCTCCAGGTCTTTGCGAAGTAGGCCTTGCCGCCAGTCGCTGCAGTCATGCGGTCAAACACCGCAGTTGACACCGGTTCCAGCTTGGCCTGCTGCGTACTGATCATGTAAATGGAGATCCCCGCTGATTGGGCCAACTCGGCGACATCCTCGGGCGGCACCACGCTGGAATTATCGGGTCCGTTCGAGAACACCACGACCACTCTTCTGCCCTTGAACTGGGCGGCATCTTTCAGCGTCAATAAGAGGGTGTTGTACAGAGCCGCCTCGTCACCGGCAACAGTCGTACGCACCGCACGCAAGATTTGGCCACGATCTTCGGTGAGCGGAGAGGCGCGCAATAAATCGCGGCTGTAGGAATAAAAGGCGATTTTGTTCGCGGTCTCGAGGGATCGAACAAAATCCGAAATCGCATCCTGCGCGAAAACGAAACCGCGATACATATAGTTGCTGGTGTCGAACAGAATAAACACATTGGCGCCCGCGATCATGGCACCGAGGGAAGAATCGGTTGACTCACTGCTCGCCACGTCGTGAGGAGGGTCAGCCGTCGCGTCTGTGCTCTTTCCGTCGCCCGCTGCATCCAGAATGCGCCGTGCGGATTCGTTGCCCTCTGCGAAGGTGGCCAGCTTTTGCGGGATTCCATCCTCCACGATGACGAAATCTTGTGGACGGAGTCCGGTGATGTAGTTCCCTTTCTTGTCCGTGACCGCCACGTTTAATTGCACCAGGTCGACAACCACACGAATATGTGGTTCGCCCTCCTGTGCCGTGAGGCGGACACCGGAATCCGACAGCACGACCAGAACAACTCCGAGAGATACAAGCCATCGTTTCGACATCGTCTTTACTCCACGTGTCCCGTCTGTGCGGGCTGGAAGTCGGACTAAGGAAGCGTACGCCGCTTCCCCAAGAACGCTACGGCTGAGATGCAACTTGACTGGTGGGTGCCGAAGCAATTTTCCCCTGGCGGAACTCCTCCCCGGTCTCGCGCATCGCGCGCAGCAGAGCCGGCCAGTCTTCGAAGTCCGTCGCAAAAATCTTCTCGACCATACGGCGAGTCAGTTCGGGAACAAGTCGGTTGAGGGCTACGGGCGAATATCCTACTTCATCAGCAAGACGCGCCCAATAAAGATTCCCTGAGTCCCACGATTCGGCCAGCAATCGGCTCGAATATCCCGAGAATGCCGGGAACGGTCCCACGTTGATTAATTCCCGAGCGTAGGTCTGCGCCAGGGTCGGATGGGGTACTCCGAAATGCTGCGACAGCCGTTCCCAACTCACTTCGTCAGGATTTTGGCGACATAGGCTATCAAGTTCCCGGCCAGCAGCGCCAAAGGCCGAGCTCTCCTGCGGAAAACGGTTGCGGAACTCGAGGGCCAAATAGAAGGTATCAGCGGGCATCAGGCGCGGCAGGATATCGGGTAAGCGGCGCGCGCGGATGGCATGTTCAAGATCATCCTCCCTTTGCGGAGACATCCGCTCTGAGAGCACCGCCATTACTTTCTCGCGGATGTCATCCTTGTCGGTGGCAGCCTCGAGCAGTTCTTCGCCGGCACGCTGGTAGAGCGCGACCGCATGCACTTCATTCCGGCTTACATCCCACCAGCGGGGCAGCACAGCGCTGGTCAGGAGGCCAGGGACCAACTCCCTCCAGATCAGCGCTTGCACGTTCTCCGGCGCGATGAAGTCCTGTTCCATCTCGGAAAGCACGTAAGGCAGGTCCGCGAGGGATCCGACAAGGTGAGCGCCGCCACCTGCCGGGGAGCCTTCGCCGAATAACTGCGGCGCCTGCCACAGCGTCTTCATGCCTCCCACGGTTTCGGCGGAGAAGTCGTGAGAACGGACGAAGAGCGGATTGTTGTGCAAGGCTTGCGCGCCCGGCGGTTCATAGTAGGCGTAATTCAAGCCCACCAGGGTGTCGCGGAAAAATGAGGCCAATTGCCCACGGGCCTCCTCGATCTGCAGCTTGGATGCGGGGGCCTTGATGACCTTGGTCAAGTCGGTACGCATCTGCAGATCGGTGTGGCGGTTGTTGTAAATTCCGGCGGCCCATTC
>AR_comb_assmDRAFT_10247711_pt1 | contig 13136 bp, 11 predicted proteins | sample ArasoioldDNA_FD_10543 | JGI IMG/M metagenome (IMG submission 10543) | reverse complement strand
AGCGACACCATGATCGCGAACGCCATCGTCAGGCCGAAGCTCTTCATGAACCGGCCCACGATGCCGCCCATGAAGCCGACAGGGACGAAGATCGCGACGAGTGACAGCGTGGTCGCGAGCACCGCGAGCCCGATCTCCTTGGTGGCGTCGATGGCCGCGAGGAACTGGTCTTCGTGCTTTTCCTCGATGAAGCGGTAGATGTTCTCGAGGACGACGATCGCGTCGTCGATCACGATGCCGACCGACAGCGTGAGGGCGAGCATCGTCATCAGGTTGAGCGTGAAGCCCATGTACCAGATGAGACCGAAGGTGGCGATAATCGATGTCGGGATCGCGATGGCCGAAATGATGGTCGACCGCAGGTTGGCCAGGAACAGCATGACGACCAGCGCGGCGAGAATCGAACCCACCACGAGGTGCTCTTCGACGTTGTGGATGGCGGCCTCGATGAACTCGGACGTGTCTCGAACGATGCGCGCGCTATAGCCGGCGGGCAGCCGTCCTTTGAGCTCGTCGAAACGCGTGCGGACGGCGCGTACGACCTCGACGGTGTTGGTGCCAGACTGGCGGCGCACCTGCAGCAGCACGGTGCCGGCCCCGTTGACGTTCGCGACGGTCTCGGGTTCCGCTTCGCCGTCCTCGACGCGGGCGACGTCGGCGACGCGAATCGGGTGACCCTCGCGCGCGCGAATGACGATCTCGCCGAATTCGCCGACGCTCTGGATGCGGCCTCGCGTGCGCAGCGTCACGGACTGCTGTCCCTGGTCCATGCGGCCGCCGGGGATCTCGATGTTCTGCGCCTGTAGCGCTCGCGCGACGTCGGTGACCGTCAGGTTGTATGCGCGGAGGCGCGCGCCGTCCAGCCAGATGTTGATCTGACGCTGACGTCCGCCGAGCACCAGCACCTGGCCGACGCCGCTCACGCTCTCGAGCTGCCGACGCAGCACCTTGTCGGCGTACTCCGTGATGTCGCGGATGGGACGGTTGGCCGAAAGCGCAAGGCTCAGGACGGGCGCGGCGTCCGGATCGAAACGGTCCACGCGCGGCTGCTGGATCGTCTTGGGCAGCAGCGGCAGGACACCGTTAATTTTGTCGCGCACTTCCTGCGCCGCGACGTCCGGATCCTTTTCGAGCAGGAAGCTGATCATCACCTGCGACACGCCTTCCGACGAGATGGAGCGCAGCTCGTCGATGCCGCTGATGGTGTTGACCGCCTCTTCAATCTTGTCGCTGACCTCGGTCTCGATCTGCTCGGGCGCGGCGCCAGGCTGGACGGTGGTCACCACCACCGTCGGGAAGTCCACCTTGGGAAAGCGATCGACGCCGAGAAGCGTGAACGAAAACGCGCCGACGACCGTGAGCGACAGGATGAGGACGCTCGCGAAGACCGGACGCCGGACGCACAGCGAAGCCAACCATTGCATAGATCACCTAAGCCGCTAGAAATTGCAGATTGCAAATTGCAGATTGCAAATTGAAGTCGATCACGACTGCACTTTCATCCCGTCCGCAAGCTGTCCGACGTTTGTTGTCGCCACGCGCTCGCCCGCCTTGAGTCCGCTCGTTACCTCGACGCGGTCTCCGACCGTCTGGCCCACCGCGATGATGCGTTCGTCCACCTTGTCGCCGTTGACGACGTACACGCGGCTCGTGCCGCCGCTCGTCAGCACCGCGGACGCGGGAATGACGATGCCGGAGGCGCGGTCGTGGCGCTCGATGCGCGCGGTCGCGAAGAGACCGGGCTTCAGCTCCGCCTTCGGGTTCGGAACGACGGCTTCTATCGTCAAGGCGCGTTGATCGGCCTGCAGGGACGGCGACACGAACTGCACTTTTCCGGTGAACTCGCGTCCAGGATACGCATCGACCGCGAAGTTCACCGGTTCGCCGACCGACACCGCCGAGATGAACTGTTCGGGAACGGTCAGGCGCACGCGCAGGGGATTGGTGCGCACGACGACCGCGACGCGCGTGCCGCGGGTGACGTAGTCGCCGACGGACACGACGCGTTCGGCGACGGCGCCCGTGAAGGGCGCGCGGACCGTCGTATCCGCGAACGCCTTGCGCGCCAGCGCGACCCGGGCCCGGGCGGCGAGCAGCGACTGGAACAGCTGTGACGCGCCGTTCTTCGCGGCTTCGTACTGCTGCCGCGTCGCTTCGAGCTGCGTCCGCCGCTGATCGTACTCGGACTGCGAAACGACCTTTTGATCCAGCAGCGACTTGATGCGGTTGAACTCGCTCTGCGCGAGGTCGTGCGACGCCTTCGCGTTCTGGACTTCCGGCACGGCGTTGACGTCGAAGGTGCCGCCGCCGCTGATGCCGAGACGGGCTTCGATCTGCGCGGCGTTGGCTTCCGCCTCTTTCAGCTGGGCATCGGTTTCCTCCGACGACAGCCGGATCAGCTCGGCGCCTTCGAGCACCGAGGTCCCGCGTTCGACCGGCGCGGCGATCACGCGGCCCGCCGTTTCGGCGGCCACGCTGGCCTGCTCTTCGGCCATCAGGGATCCGGTGGCGCGAATGAATCGGGAAAGTGGCTGTTCCTCGGCCGCGACAGAGGCGATGGCCACGGTCTTCGGCGCGGCGGCCGTTTCGTTGGTCTTGGCGTCGCCGGCGCTGCAGGCCGTCCACACAAACGGCGCGGTCGCCAGGCCGGCCAGCAGAAACACGGTGATACGTGCGCGATTCATCGGTGCTCCTCGACGGTAACGACGTCCTCGTCGGCGACCGGAGTGTCGCCGAGCGGACAAGCGGTGGTCAGAATCGGTTGAAGGCTGATGCCGGCCTTGAGGCCGGCCAGGGTCAGGTCCAGGATGTTTGCGGCCATCTTGTCGGCGTCTTCGCCTGGCGCGAGACGATCCGACACGCGCGTGACCGCAACGCCGAGCACGCCGGCGAAGAGCGCCCGCATCGCGGCAGCCGGGTCGAGCCCCGCGGGGAAATCGCTCGACGAGATGCAGCCCGCAATTTCGGCGAGGATGCTCTGCTTCATGGCGCGCGCAAACGCGAACCGCTCGAACTCGCGGCTGATGCGGGGCACGGATCGGTCGACGAACATCAGCGCGAAATACTGCGGCTGCTGGCAGCTGAATTCGTAGAAGCGCCAGAAGATCGCGCGCACGCGCTCGACGGGCGCGAGACCCGCCAGGCGATCCCCTGCGGCCTGGCCACCCAGGAGGCGGAAGCCCTCTTCCGCGAGCGCGTAAAAGATGTCGTCCTTGCTGGGGAAGTAGCTGTAAATCGCGGCGGGGCTGTACTCGATGCGTTCGGCGATCTTTCGAATCGAGACGTTCTGGTAGCCTTCGGCGACGAACAGCTCGCGCGCCGCGTCGAGGATGGCGCGCCGGACCGCCTCGCGGTCCCGTTCCTGTCGTTCTCGGATGCCCATAAGTGCTTGATTGCTAGTTGTTAGTTATTGGTTGCTAGTTGTTGGCGGTGGTTGTTGGTTGTTGCTCGTGCGATGGCCTTGATCGCGATCGGTTATTTGCTCGAGTCTGAACAGTGTTTAGTGAACTAACGTTGTTAGACGTTGAAACCGAACTTAGGTTTCATGATCAACGAAGTTATTTATTTGCAATGAGTTATACGGCTAGCTTCAGAGCGGCCAGACCGAGAAGATAGGTGACAGCCGCCGCGACCAGCGTCACGCCGAATCCCCAATTCATCGCGACGAAGATGGCGAGCGTGGCGCCCAGTACCGAGAGGGCGCCATTCAGACCCCAGGCCCACGGGACCAGGTCGGGGTCCCGGCGTTGGACGAGCCGAAGGCCGGTCGGCATCGGAATCCCCAACACGACGCCGATGGGCACGAGCGCCGCGATCGCCACGGCGATGCGCCACGCCCGAGACAACGGAATGGCCCAGTTCACGAGCGGCGTGACCACAACCACGACGACCAGCGCGATCGCCGCGACCGTCCCGAGCGCCACCATGGCCGATTGCGGAAGCGTTCGCTCGTCGAACGTCCGGCTCCACGCCGCGCCGAGGCCGGTACCGAGCAGCAGCGAAAAGAGCGTCACGGTCAGCGAGTACACCGGATGGCCGAGCAGCAGCACGAACCGTTGAAGGACCGAGACCTCGATGAGCATGAAGCCCATCCCGAGCGCCGAAAAATACATCAGCCAGGCAAACCATCCCGGCGGATGCACGACGCCGCGATCGGCGAGCGCGAGCGGGCCCACGACGAAGAGGACCACGAGGCCTGCCGCGATTCCCAGCAGCGTCAACAGCGCGCTCAAGCCATTCCCAAACAGCATCGAGCGTCCGAACGCCACGCCGAACTGATCCTTCAGCTTCGTGGTGTGAAAAAAGAACGGCCGGTCGTCCGTCGTCGGACGGATATCAGCCGAGTACGCAGCGTAGAAGCTGTCGCGATCGGGCGCCGTGACCAGCCGCGCGTAGTCGCTGGTCGAGGTGCCATCCACGTCCTCGCCATCCGGCGGCGGAGCGGAGCCTGGCGCGTACAGGACTTCGAAACCAAGCCGGGAGGCCGCGCTCCGGACCGACTCCACCTGGGCCTTGGTAAACGGCGCGCGCCCGAACAGAAACGTCGCGACCTTCTCGTACCGCACGATCATCAGCCGGTCGTCCACGCGCCAGCCCCTGCGCGCGCAGGCTTCCTGTGCGAGCGACACGAGCCGCAGGCCGTCGAACACCCAGCGCGTTATCGTGAGCATGCCGTTGTCGGCGAGATGATCGAGGTAATCGTCGAAGGCATCGACCGTGTACAGAGTGTTTTCCGTCAGCGTGTACGCACCCGCGGCGGTCGCGGCCCACGTATCGACGAGCGACGCCTGGATGACGTCGTACCGTTCGTTTGCCCTCCGCACGAAGCTGCGGCCATCGTCGATCGCGATGTGGACACGCGGGTTGGAATAAATGCCGCCGGAGTATTCCCGGAACTGACCGCGCATCACGTCGTTCGCGATGATTGGGTTGATCTCGACACCGTCGACGGCGCCGGCGCCGAAGATGAGGGCGGACGCGAGATCGCGCCCACCCCCAGGTCCGATGACCAGCGCGCGGAAGCCCGGAGTCTGCAGGTGATACGCGAGCGCCGTCAGTTCGAACCGCAGGTACTCGGCGTTCGATAGGTCCGCTCGAAGCTGGAGGATCGGCGTAGACGCTGCCGAATCGATGTCCATGAACCTCGTGCCCGGGCGCGGGCCGGAATAAGCGGGGCTTAAGGACCAATCTCCGTGCTCACGCTCGTACACGCCTATGCGTGAAAACGAGTTCCATTTGCTGAAGAGAACGCGGTCGCCCTTATGGCCCTTCGTGTCGACGACGTCGAAACCGGCGCGGCCTGAAAGTTGTCCAGCGAGCGCGATGGCGAGCATGACGGCTCCGACACCAAGCGCCCGCCACTGCCACGAGGGCGGCGCGAACATCACCGCTGCGACCACCGCCATCGCGGCGGCCGCAAGTACGACACCGGGTGCGCCCAGCCGATCGAGCAGCGGAATCAGGAGCAGGCAGCCCGCCGCGGCGCCGAGCAGGTCGGCCGCGTAGACCGCGTTGATGCGATCCGTCAACCTCGAGACCGCGAGTGTGACGACGAGGCCGCCCGTGAAGAAGGGGAGCGCAGCGAGCGCGTAGATCGTCAGCATCATCCGGAGGTTGTCTGGCGAATAATTCAGGCCGACGCGCAACCGCACGAGGAAGAACAGCGAGGCGAGCGTGCACAGCGCGTACACGAGGGCGGTCGTCGTCAGGAGATGACTGGCGGGCCGGGATGCCAGCCGCCGTCGCCAGACATACGCGAACACGCCACTGGCGCTGATGCCGAGCAGAGCGATCGAGATCGCCAGGAACGCGAAGTGGTAGTACATGATGACCGAGAAGATGCGCGTGAGCGCCAGTTCGGTCATCAGCAGCGAGGCGGACACCAGCCCGACACCGGCGAGTTGGACGGCGAACGGCCTCGTCGACTGCACAGCGAGAGTGTACCATTCGCCCGACATGGCGATTGCGGGCGCGAGGCTTCGTGTGGCATTCGTCGCCGCGTCGGCGGCGTGGGCTGTGGCAATCCCATCCGCTGCGGCCGCCTCAGCGGCCGCGACCCCGACGATCCCGCTCTATCTGTTTGCTGCGACCGTTTACGCGATTGGCGGGGCGGTTTGTCATCAGCTTCCCGACCGATCGTTTTTTGCCTGGGGACGGCAACTGCCGGTCTGCGCGCGCTGCGCAGGCATCTATGCGGGAACGGCGCTCGCGGCGGTCATGTTCGCGATCGTGCGTTCGTCGCGCCGCGGCCGACCAGGATGGTTTGCGAGCCAGGCCTCGAGGCGTCGTGCAGGAGCGGTCGCGCTGGTCCTCAACGCGTTGACGCTCGCATATGAATGGACGACGGGCGCCGCGCCGTCCAACGCGATCCGTGCGGTTGCGGGCTTCAGCCTCGGCGCCGTCGTCGCGGCGCTCATCGTTTACGATGTAAACTAATTGATCGTGCGCGCAACCGCCGCCGAACAGACGCAATCGGGCGGCCTCGTCCTGCTGTGCCTGGCGTCCTGGGCCCTGCCGGGCGCGGGCCACATCTGGCTGGGGCGCCGCGTCAAGGGCCTGATTTTCCTCGTCGCGTTGCCGCTCATGTTTGCCATCGGCTTGGCGATTCACGGCCGCCTGTTTCCGTTCGATCTTTCCGAGCCCTTTGTCGCGCTGGCGGCCATCGCAGACCTTGGCATCGGCCTGCCGTACTTCATCGGGTCGGCGATGGGATTCGGAGTGGGAGACGTACGCGCGGTCACGTACGAATACGGGAACGCCTTTCTGATCGTGGCCGGTCTGCTCAATCTGCTCGTGGTCATCGACGCATACGACGTCGCGCTGGGGCGGAAGTGACCAGTCACCTCGCGCTGATGGCGCTCTTCGCTTTTTTCGTGTCCCTCGTGTTTTCGCTCATCGCCAAGGACGACGTGCGCGAACAGCTTCGGCTCGGCGGACTCATGTTCGCCGGCTTTCTGGTGTCGGCGCTCGTGATCGGCTGGCTGATGTACCCCTTGCCCCTCTGACGTCATGGCCTTCGAGAATCTGCTGCTCGAGCGCCAGGACGCCGTCGCCACCGTCACCGTCAACCGGCCGAAGGTTCTGAACGCGCTGAATTCAGCGACGATTGACGAGCTCGCCCGCGCGATGCTCGAGCTCCAGAACGACGAAGCGATCCGGGCCGTGATTCTCACCGGGGCGGGAGACAAATCCTTCGTTGCTGGCGCCGATATCAACGAACTGGCCGTCCAGACGCCAACCTCGGGTCGTGCGCATGCGCAGACCGGCCAGCGCGTGTTCGATCGCATCGAGACGCTGGGCAAGCCCGTGATCGCCGCGATCAACGGCTATGCCCTCGGCGGCGGGTGCGAGCTGGCGATGGCATGTACGCTGAGGATCGCCGCGGACACCGCGAAACTCGGTCAGCCGGAGGTCGCGCTCGGATTGATTCCTGGATATGCCGGCACCCAGCGCCTGTCGAGGCTGGTGGGCCGGGCGCGGGCCATGGAGATGATTCTGACCGGCGCGCAGATTTCCGCCGACGAGGCGTACCGCATCGGCCTCGTGCATCGAGTCGTTCCGGCTGCCGAACTGATGACGGCGGCGCACCAACTCGCCGGCCGTCTGGCGGCCAGCGCGCCCATCGCCATGCGTTACATCATCGATGCGGTCAACAGGGGCGCGGAGATGCCGTTCGCCGAAGCGTGCGATTACGAGGCGACGCTGTTCGGCCTGGTCACGTCGACCGCGGACATGCGCGAGGGCACCTCGGCGTTTCTGGCCAAACGCAAGCCGGACTTCAAGGGCCGCTGATCCGTGACCACGATCGAACACACACGACAGGACGCCGGTCGCCGGATTGCGCTTGTTGTATCGAAATTCAACAGCTTCGTGACCGATCGGCTGCAGGCCGGGGCTGTCGCGGCGCTCGAATCATCTGGCGTGTCGCCGGGCGATATCACGGTCGTGCGCGTCCCCGGCGCCTTCGAGATTCCGCTCGCGGCGCAGCACGTTGCCGAAACGGGCCGCTTCGACGCGGTCATCTGTCTCGGCTGTGTAATTCGCGGCGAGACGCCGCATTTCGAGTACATCGCGTCCGCGGTAGCCCAGGGACTGACCGCCGCGGCGGCGGCGACCGGCGTGCCGATGACGTTCGGCGTGCTGACGACCAATTCGGCGGAGGAGGCGCTGGCTCGAGCGTCAGACGGTCCCGCCAACAAGGGTCACGAGGCCGCGATCGCGGCGCTCGAAATGGCGGACGTCGTCGCGCAGATCGTTCGACGGGCGTAGCGGGAACAATCCGGTGAAGAAGGACGTCAGGCATCGCGCGCGCGAAGCGGCGCTGCAGATCCTCTACCACGCGGAGGTTGGCCGCTCGGACGTGGAACGGGCTGCCGAGACCTTTTTCGCGCACCAGTGGCCCAACAGCGAGCCGCCGACCGACGAGTTCCGCGAATTCGCCACGACGCTCGCCCGCGAGACCACGTCTCGGCTGACCGCCATCGACGCCTTGATCGCCGAGACGACGGAGCGGTGGCGGCCCGAACGCATGGCCATCCTGGATCGTCTGATCCTGAGGATGGCGATCTGTGAATTGATGACCGATCCGGGGTTGCCCGCGGCCATCGTGATCAACGAGGCGCTGGAACTGGGACGCACGTTCAGCACGGAAGAGTCGGTGGGATTCATCAACGGCATGCTGGACGCGATCCGAAAGAAACTCGAAGCCCGACGACAGGCCTGAGCCGTCTATGTCCGTTTCACTCGAAGAACAGATTCAGCAGCGCCGCGCGAACCTGGCCGAACTGCGCAGTCTCGGCGTCGACACCTATCCGAGGCGTTTCGACCGGCAGCATACGGTGTCGGAGCTGATCGACCGTCACGGCACCCGCACGCACGACGAGCTGGAGGAAACGCACGCTCACACGGTGACGAGCGGGCGCATCATGGCCATCCGCGCGTTCGGCAAGGCGAACTTCCTGGTGTTGTCCGACGGCCACGCGCGCATCCAGGTCTACATTCGGCAGGATTCGCTGCCGGAGATCGACTTCAAGATCTATAAGCTGCTCGATTTCGGTGACTGGGTCGGCGTCGAGGGGCGGCTGTTCCGGACACGGACGAACGAGCTCACTATCTGGGCGTCGCACCTGCAATTCCTGGCCAAGTGCCTGCTGCCGCTGCCGGAAAAGTGGCACGGCCTGACCGATGTCGAAGTCCGCTACCGACAGCGCTACCTCGATCTCATCGTCAATCCCGATTCGCGCCGCGTGTTCGAGATTCGCAGCCGCGTCATCGCGGCGGTCCGCGAGTTCATGACCGCCCGCGGCTATCTCGAGGTCGAAACGCCGATGATGCAGCCGATCGCCGGCGGCGCGCTGGCCCGGCCGTTCGTGACCCACCACAACACGCTCGACATGCCCCTCTTCATGCGGATCGCGCCGGAGCTGTATCTCAAGCGCCTCACCGTCGGCGGCCTCGAGAAGGTCTTCGAGATCAACCGGAACTTCAGGAACGAAGGGATTTCGACGCAGCACAACCCCGAGTTCACGATGATGGAGTTCTATGAAGCCTACACGGACTATCAGGCGTTGATGACGATGACCGAGGAGCTGGTCGATCACGTCGCGCGATCAGCAGTGGGCACCAATCAGGTGACGTTCGGCGACCATCAGATCTCCCTCAAGCCCCCGTACGCGCGGCTGTCGCTTCGGGCCGCGGCGGCGGAGGCCGCGTCGGCGAAGCTGCAGCGGGTCGTGACTGAGGGCGACCTTCGCGATCGAGACAAGGCGGCAGCCGTCGCCGCAGCACTGCACATCGAGATCGAGCCGAAATACGGCGCCGGCAAGATCGCGACCGAGATTTTCGAGAAGCTCTGCGAGGATCGGCTGATTCAACCGACGTTCGTCTACGACTTCCCGACGGAGGTCTCTCCGCTGTCGAAGCAGAAGCCCGACGACCCCGACACCGTCGAGCGCTTCGAGCTGTATCTGGGCGGATTCGAGGTCGCAAACGCGTTCAGCGAGCTGAACGATCCGGACGAGCAGCGCCGCCGGTTCGAGGCGCAGCTCGGCAACCGCGCGAGCGGGGATCTCGAAGCGCACGCGATGGACGAGGACTACATCCGCGCGCTCGAGTACGGCCTGCCGCCGACGGGCGGGGAAGGCGTCGGGATCGATCGCCTCGTCATGGTGCTCACGAACAGTCCGTCGATTCGGGACGTCATTCTGTTCCCGCTGCTGAAAAAGCCTGGGCCAGCTAGCGTGCACGTCCATGCGGGACTCAAAGAGCCGAAATGATTCTCACAGCGCCTGCGGCCATGCCGAGGAGCGGCCTGTGAAGCTGCGACGGGGCATCAGCGTCAGAACGCGCTGGGGGTGGGGCCCCAGCGCAAGTGGAAGAATGTGAACATCCCCTTCGAGCTCCACATCGCCTTCCGTTACCTGATCGCCAAGCGCAAGCAGGCGTTCATCTCCGTCATCTCCCTCATCTCCACGCTTGGTGTCGCGGTTGGCGTCATGGCCGTCGTCATCGCGCTGGCGATCATGACGGGACTGCAACAGGAACTGCGCGACCGTATCGTCGGATCCAGCCCGCACATCTACGTCTACAACCGCGCCGGCATCACGGACTACCACGCGGAGATAGCGAAGCTGAAACAGGTGCCGCACGTGACCGGCGCCGCGCCGGCGATTCTAGGCCGCGCGCTCGTGTCCGCGCAGACGAGGACGGAGCCATTGCAGGTGAAGGGGATCGACCCCACCCTCGAGCCCGCCGTCACCGACATCAAGAGCGCCATCCTGACTGGCAGCCTGGAGGCGCTCGCTCCGAGAAACGAGGACGATGTTCCGGGGGTGCTGCTCGGCAAGGATCTCGCCGCCACGCTCGGCGTGATGGCCGGCGATTCCATCAATCTGACGACTCCGGAAGGCATCCTGACGCCGAACGGACGGATGCCGTATCCAAGACGGCTGCGGGTGGCCGGGACGTTCAGCCTCGGGCTGTACGAGTTCGACACCACTATCGGCTATGTCACGCTCGACGCCGCGCGCCGCCTCTTCGCCAAGGACGGCGCGGATCTCATCCAGCTTCGCGTGGACGACATCTGGTCTGCTGCAACCGTCGCGCGTTCGATCGAGGCCACGCTGGGCGAGGACTACAGCGCGCAGGACTGGGGATCGATGAATCGTCAGCTGTTTTCCGCGCTGGCGCTCGAGAAGATTGCCGTCTCGCTCGCCATCGGACTCATCGTGATGGTCGCGGCGCTCAACATCATCGCGTCGCTCATCCTGCTCGTCATGGAAAAGAACCGCGACATCGCGATCCTGAAGACGATGGGCGCCAGCGCGAAGAGCGTCACGGCCATTTTCATGGCGCAGGGTCTGATCATCGGCCTGGTCGGGACGGCCGCTGGCGGCGCGCTCGGCGCGATCGCATCAAGGGTGCTGGACAAGTACCGCTTGATCCGCGTGCCCGTCGATGTCTATCAGGTGTCTCACTTGCCCTTTACGGTGGTGCCGCGCGACTTCGTCATCGTCGTGACCGTCGCGATTCTCGTCTGCTTCGTCGCGACGATTTACCCGTCGCGGCAAGCCGCACGGCTCGATCCGGCACAAGCGCTGCGGTATGAATAGCCAGTTGAGACGCGAAGGTCTCCGGCACGTTATTTCGCCACGAAGGCACGAAGGCACAAAGAGAACCCTGTACGACCTGTCCTTCGTGTCTTCGAGTCTTCGTGGCTGATCGATATGTCTTTCCTGAGAGCTGCCGGAATAGTCAAGAACTACACAGCGGCCGGTCGCTCGCTGAACGTGCTTCGTGGTGTCGACCTGAACGCCGAGCGCGGCGAGATGGTCGCGATCGTCGGCGCCTCGGGGGTGGGGAAGAGCACGCTGCTCCACGTGCTCGGCGGTCTCGATCGGATTGACGCCGGCGATGTCTCGATTGGTGGCACGTCAGTGACCGCCTTGCCGGATGCCGAGCTCGTCGCCTTCCGAAACCGTCAGGTTGGATTCGTGTTCCAGTTCCACCACCTGCTGCCGGAGTTCAACGCCGTCGAAAACGCGGAGATGCCCATGCGGATCGCGCGCGTTCCGATGGCGGAAGCGCGACCGCGGGCCGAAGGATTGCTGCAGCGTGTCGGCCTCGGCGACCGCCTGACGCACCGCCCGGGCATGTTGTCAGGAGGCGAGCAGCAACGCGTGGCCGTCGCCCGCGCGCTCGTGATGCGGCCCGCGCTGCTGCTGGCCGACGAGCCCACAGGCGATCTCGATGAAGCCACTGCAGAGGCTCTTCATGCGCTGCTTCGGGACATGCACAGAGACTTCAATCTCACCTCCATCATCGCTACGCACAACCCGCGGCTTGCGGCCGCGTGCGATCGCGTGCTGCGCCTGCACGAGGGCCGGTTAGTCGCTGCCTGACGATCCGCCTTCGCTCTTGCGAGCTTCGGCGGACGAGTCGCTCGGCTGAAGCCTCGCTCTTCTTCGTGCCTCGTTCGCCATCATCCGCGCGCTCCTTCACGTTCCTTCGCCCTCCAACTCGGCTGCCACTGTGGGGGGCAAACCCTAAGACCGATAATGATTTATGGGGCTGAACGGATTGGGTTTCTGGCGAGCGATGCTTTATACTGTGGTCGTAAGTGCCATGGCCACAACAAAATCGGCTTTCACCTAGGTAGCCCGGATGTTCGAACGGTATACGGAAAGGGCTCGACGAGTTCTCTTCTTCGCCCGCTATGAAGCCAGTCAGCTGGGCAGCATCTCCATTGAGACCGAACACCTCCTGCTAGGGCTGATTCGCGAGGGGAAAGGGCTGACCAGCCGAATCTTCGCGCGTTCGCACCTGTCTCTCGAGAACATCCGGAAGGAAATCGAAGGCCGAACCGTCTTCCGGGAAAAGGTTTCCACCTCGGTTGAGATCCCGTTCAGCGCCGAAACGAAGCGCGTTCTGCAGTTTGCAGCCGAAGAAGCGGACCGGCTGCTGCACAACTACATCGGCACCGAGCACCTGCTGCTCGGAATCCTTCGCGAAGAGCGGTCGGTGGCGGCGTCCATCCTCATGGAAAAGGGGATGCGCCTCAACACGGTTCGCGAGGACATCGTTCAGCTGCTCAACGAGAAGACCACGCTGACGCGGGTCAAGGAAACGCCGCTGCTCGC
>AR_comb_assmDRAFT_10760069_pt1 | contig 13139 bp, 12 predicted proteins | sample ArasoioldDNA_FD_10543 | JGI IMG/M metagenome (IMG submission 10543) | reverse complement strand
CAACACGCGCACAGTCTGTGCGCCATGGCCTGAACGCGATCACTGAAGCAGACATCGTCGCCGTTCACGATGGCGTGCGGCCATTCGTGACGCCCGAAGAAATCGATGAAGTCGTGGTCGCGGCACGCAAATTCGGCGGCGCGATATTGACCGCACCGGTGCCCGATACCATCAAGCGGGTTGAGGAGGGCCGCATCGTTGAAACGATCCCGCGGGATGAACTGCGTCGCGCCCTGACACCCCAATGCTTTCGCTTCGAGGTTTTGCGACGGGCTTTCGAGCAACTCGATCGATTGGAGTCAGCAGGCGCCGAGATCACTGACGAGAGTATGTTAGCTGAGCGTCTCGGAATCGAGATCGTTTCGGTAAAAGGCAACGCCCGAAATGTGAAGATCACCACCATCGAGGACTTGAAGCAGGCGCAAGCGCTTCTGCGATGAATGGAGCGCAGGCATCCTGCCTGCGGTTCGCCGGCATCTTGCCGGAGCGCTCGACTAACTGCGGGCAGGATGCCCGCGACCCGCCGATAGGATGTCGGCGCCCCTATTTCATGTTTCGCATCGGCATCGGTAATGACATGCACCGGCTGGTCGCAGGACGGCCACTCATCATCGGTGGTGTTGCCGTCCCGCACGACTTCGGCGCGGAAGGGCACTCCGATGCTGATGTGTTGACGCACGCCGTCATCGATGCGGTGCTCGGCGCGTTGGCCGAGGGCGACATTGGCGTCCATTTTCCCGACAGTGACCCGCAATGGAAAGGCGTGAATAGCTTCAAGATGCTCAGTCACGTGATGCAGCTCGCGCATGAGCGTGGCTTTCACGCGGTGAACGCCGATGCTACGTTAATGCTAGAGCGGCCTAAGTTGCGTGCACACATTCATCAAATGCGCGAGCATCTCGCCGAAAGTTTGGGGGTTGATGTCACGTCCGTGAGCGTCAAGGCGAAGACCGGCGAAGGACTCGATGCCATTGGTCGCGGAGAAGCTGTCGGTGCGCAGGCAATCGTGCTGCTGTCCGACTAAAACCAAGTTGAGGCCACAGGACATCATTCGCAAGAAGCGTGATGGCGGCGAACTGTCGCGCGACGAGATCGGCTTCTTCGTCAAAGGCGTGACGAGCGGCGATGTCGCCGACTATCAGATTTCTGCCTGGCTGATGGCTGTATTTCTGAACGGAATGACCGACGCAGAACAGTCGTCACTCACCGAAGCAATGCTTCACTCGGGACAGATTCTCGATTTCTCTGACATTCCGAAACCGAAAGCCGACAAGCATTCAACCGGCGGCGTGGGCGACAAAACCTCGCTTTTGATCGCGCCCATGGCCGCGGCCGCCGGAGTTTGTGTTCCGATGATTTCGGGCCGCGGACTTGGTCATACCGGGGGCACGCTCGACAAGCTGGAATCAATCCCTGGCTATCGTGTGAACTTGTCGTTGAAAGAATTTCGCACCGTCCTTGACGCCGTCGGCTTTGCGATGAACGGACAGACCGCAGAAATTGCTCCGGCGGACAAGAAGCTTTACGCCATGAGAGATGCAACCGCAACGGTCGAAGCGATCCCCTTGATCGTCGCGTCGATCATTTCAAAAAAAGGCGCCGCGGGTTTGGGTTCGATGGTAATCGACGTTAAAACGGGTTCGGGTGCATTCATGCGCGAGCCGGCGAAGGCGAAACAGTTAGCGCACGCGTTGGTGAAAACCGGTAACGGGCTCGGCATTCGGTCGCAAGCATTAATCACCGACATGAATCAACCGCTCGGACGCGCGGTTGGTCACTCGCTTGAAGTTCTCGAGTGCGTAAAGCTGCTTCGTGGCGAAATTGAAGAAGGAGCGCGACCGGTGCTCGATCTCTCGATCGAATTGGCGGCGCGGATGGTTCTGCTGGCGAAATTGGAGCAGGACATCGAAACCGCGCGACAGCGGGTCAGAACCGTTCACAATTCCGGCGCAGCTTTAGAAACGTTTCAGCGTAATGTCGAGGTACAGTCCGGGGACCCGCGTGTCGGTGATAACCCGCAAAGCACTCTCCCGTTGACAGATAAAGCGTTTCCGGTAGAATCGCCGCGCTCCGGATTTATCACTCAAGTTAATACGGCTGAGGTCGGCTATGCAGTTGCAGAGGCCGGCGGAGGCCGAGTCCGAATCGAAGACACAATTGATCCCAAAGTGGGGTTTGTAAGCGAAGTCAAAATTGGAGACGAAGTGCGCGCTGGCGATAACCTCGGCGTCGTGTTCTGTGATAATCCAGATCGCGCCCAAGCAGCCGCCGCACGCATTCAGGCTTCTTATCAGATCGGCGACCAAGCTTCGCCAAGCCTGGAATTGATCAAGGAAGTGATCGACAAATGAAATTTAAAGTAGCCATCGCACTATCGGTTCTCGCGCTACTGGTTGGCGGCGGCGGCGCATGTAACCGCGTTAGTTACAGCGCTGACGATCCACACAAGATTCGCGTTGGTATCGTCTTTGATATCGGGGGTAAAGACGACCGCTCTTTCAATGCAGCCGCTTGGGTTGGCGTAAAGTGCGCCGAAACTGGTCATCATCCTGACGGGCAGCCGTGCCTGGATGAGCAGGGAAATCAGAAGCAGTCATTCGACATCATTGTTCGCGACGTTGAGCCCGGCAATCCGACTTCGATTGAGCCGGCGATGCGCGCGTTCGCGGAACGCAGCTATGATCTGGTTATCGGCGTCGGTTTTGCGCAAGCCCCGATCATGGAGAAGGTCGCGAAGGACTATCCGAATAGTCATTTCGCAATCATTGATGGCGTGATTTTCGAAGATGACGGTAAGACCCCGCGATCGAATGTCGCCTCGCTTGTTTTCAAAGAGCACGAAGGCTCGTATCTGGTCGGCATACTTGCGGCGAAAACAACGAAGACGAACACCCTGGGATTCATCGGCGGCATGGACATCGGCTTGATTCACCGGTTCGAGGGCGGATTCGAACAGGGCGCGAAATCAGTCAATCCGAATATTCAAGTCATTCAAAATTACGTCGGCGTCACGGACGCCGCGTGGAACAATCCTGGCAAGGGGAAAGAGATCGCGCTCGCCCAGATCAATAAAGGTGCTGATGTGATTTTTACGGCGGCCGGTAACTCAGGTCTAGGCGCTTTTGACGCGGTCGAGCAATACGGCCGCGATGCGAGCGGGCGCGCAACACATTACGTCATCGGCGTCGATTCGGACCAAAACATGGTTAAGCCGGGGTACGTGCTCACGAGTATGGTGAAGCGTGTCGACAACGCCGTCTATGACATCGTGAAAGATGTCGTGAACCACAAATTCCAGGGTGGCTTCCACGTTTTTGGTCTGGACAGCGCCGGCGTTGGCTACGTTGTCGATCAATACAACCGGGATTTTGTTTCACCGGAAGCGATTAAAGAAGCCGAAGACGCGAAGCAGAAGATCATCTCAAGGCAAATCACTGTGATAGACCGAATGAATCAATAGCCCGGCAGTTGGTCAGGATGACTAATGATCGAGTTGCGCAACATCACGAAGCGTTTCGGTGCAGTCCTGGCCAACGATCGCGTGAGCTTTAGTGTTCCGCCAGGAACGATTCATGCCATCGTCGGCGAAAACGGCGCCGGCAAATCGACGGCGATGCGCATCGCGTACGGTTTCTACACGGCCGACAGTGGTGAGATTCTGGTCAATGGCCAACCTCAACAAATTCGGACGCCGCATGATGCCATCGCGCTCGGTATCGGCATGGTGCATCAGCACTTCATGCTGGTCGAGCCCATGACTGTGGCTGAGAACATTGTGCTCGGCGCTGAACCCGGCAACGCCGCATCACTCGACTTGAAGAAGGCCGCCGCGGAGATTCGTAAGGTCTCGGATGAATTCAAGCTATCTGTCGATCCTCATGCCACGATCGATAGTCTCTCAGTTGGACAACAGCAACGCGTCGAATTATTGAAGGCACTCTATCGCCATGCGCAGTTGCTTATTCTTGATGAGCCGACAGCGGTACTGACTCCGCAGGAGGTCGAAGAGTTCTTCGTCATCCTTCGACGCATGCGCGAGCAGGGCAAAACGATCATTATCATCACGCACAAACTGTCTGAAGTGCTCGCGATTTCCGACAACGTGACGGTGATGCGCGACGGTAAAGTTGTAGGCGAGGTAAGAACCAGCGAAACCAATGCTGCGGAACTTGCCCGCCTGATGGTCGGCCGCGAAGTGCTGCTACGGGTCGAGAAACCGGACGCGAAGCCGGGAGCGCCGGTGGTAAAAGTCGATCGTCTTTCGATCAGCGGTCGCGACGGAACCAAGCGACTGAATAACATTTCGTTGGAAGTGCGCGCGGGCGAGATTGTCGGCATTGCCGGTGTCGAGGGCAACGGGCAGACCGAACTGATCGAGGCGCTCGCAGGTTTGATTCCCGGATCCTACATCACCGGGAAGATGAGTTTTGAAGGTAATGACATCACGAATGCCGACGCGCGCCGCCGAAAGGAACTCGGCATTGCACATGTTCCCGAGGATCGACACCGGCGCGGACTGCTGCTTGATTCAAGTCTGGCTGAGAACACGATTCTCGGCGTGCACTATCGCAAACCGGCAGTGACCGGGCCTGGCGATGTGATTCTGGACGAGAAGGGGATTCGCCGGCGTACCGAGCAGGTGATTCGCGATTTTGATGTGCGTCCTCCGAATCCGGCATTGACGGCGCGTTCACTGTCCGGCGGAAATCAACAAAAGCTGATCATCGGCCGCGAGTTTGAATTGCCCCCGAAGCTGCTTCTCGTTTCGCAACCGACGCGCGGCGTGGACATAGGGGCGATCGAATTCATTCACCGCAAGATCGTTGCTTTGCGCGACGCCGGTTGTGCGGTCTTGCTGGTTTCGGCCGAATTAGAAGAAGTGACTGCGCTTTCCGACCGCCTGCTCGTAATCCATAACGGCGAGATTGTCGGCGAAGTAAATCCGAAAGAGGTTACCAACGAACAGATTGGTTTGATGATGACCGGAGGAAGTAAATGAGTGCCGTCAGGCGCGGCATATTTATAGAACCTGAGAACCCCTTGAATTCAACGGCGCAGTCGCGAAGGCGACGCTTTCGCGACTGCGCCGAGGCAGCCAGGAAGGCGTTGATACTATAAATATTTCGCGCCTGACGACGCTTTGCATACAGATGAAACTTCTCCGCGAAATCCTATTTCCCTTAATCGCCGTAGTCGCCGCGTTCATTGTCGGCGGCATTGTTGTGCTGCTCATCGGTGACAGCCCGATCCAAACCTATAAGCTCCTGATCGGTAGCGCCTTTTCCTGGCCGGATGGAATTGGTTACACCTTGTTTCTCGCGACGCCTTTGATCTTCACCGGTCTCGCGGTCGCCGTGGCGTTTCGCTGTGGCCTGCTGAACATCGGCGCTGAAGGACAGCTGTACGTGGCGGCATTCGCGGCTGCCTGGGTCGGAATAAAGTTCGGTGGTGTTGCGGTCGCGGCGCCGGGTGCACCGCCAATCAACACGCCTTACGCAAATTTGCCGATGCTGATTCTCGTGCCGCTCTGTTGCATCGCCGCCGTCGGCGCGGGCGCGATCTGGGGCGGGATTCCCGGATTGCTGAAAGCGAAGTTCGGGTCGCACGAAGTAATCAATACGATCATGTTGAACTTCATCGCCGTCGCGCTGGTCAGTTACTTTACCCAGTACCACTACAAAATTCCCGGCGACGCGATCATGCAGAGCGCCGAGATCAGTCCCAAGGCCCACATCGCACGTTTAGGGAAATTTATTCCCGGCCTGCCCGAACGAATCCCGCTGAACCTGGCGTTCATTCTCGCGATCCTGGCGTGCATTTTTGTCTACGTGCTGTTGTGGAAAACAAAGTGGGGCTATGAGATTCGCGCCACGGGACAGAACCCTTCGGCCGCCGAATACGGCGGCATCTCGATTCGCAAACAGATCATTCTCGCGATGGCGATTTCCGGCGGATTAGCGGGCATGGTTGGCATTAACGAAGTGTTGGGTTATCGCTATCGTTATTATGACGGCTTCTCGGCGAACTATGGATTTGTCGGGATTGCCGTGGCTTTGCTCGGCCGCAACCATCCGGTGGGCGTCTTTATTGCGGCGATGCTGTTCGCGATTCTCTTGCGCGGCGGAATCTTCGTCGATGCCTTCACGATGCACGTCTCAAAGGACATCGTCGACATGCTGCAGGGAATTGTGATCGTCTTTGTGGCGGCGGAGGCGATGTTCCGTGGGCCATTAAAAAAATTCGGCTTGATGAAAAAAGCGAAAGTTTAAGAATCAATGATCTATCGGTGAACGCGCCAAGTCTGTTTAGCCAACAAAGTACAAAGCACGAAGTACAAAGTACATATTTCGAATGCGTCAATTATTAAACATGTCGCTGCTGTTTTCGACGTTGCGATTGTCGACGCCCCTCGTGCTGGCCGCGATCGGTGGTCTGTACTCCGAAAGGTCCGGCGTCATCAACATCGCGCTTGAGGGCCTGATGTTGGCGGGGGCATTCACCGCTGCGTCCATTACCTTTTACGCGAGCAGTCCCTGGATTGGTCTCGGCGCGGCGATTGTCGCTGGCGTCGCCGTGGCCGTCATCATTGCGCTCGCCTGCATTCGCTTCAAAGCCGATCAAGTTGTCACGGGCACAGGCATCAACATTATGTTTCTGGGGCTGCCGGCGGTGTTGAGTGGTGCGCTATTTCTCTCGTCAGGATCGACGCCGCAAATCCCCAGGGACCAATTGCTGCCTACGATCTACCAGTTTCTCGAGAGAATTAGGCCATCTGTGTTTCCTGATTGGATTCCGAGCTGGCGAATTCTCACCGATGTTTCTTTGATCACACTAATCGCACTTCTCGTCGTACTCTTCACAGCTTATGTCTTGAATCGCACGCCATTTGGGTTGCGGTTAAGGGCGGTTGGAGAAAATCCGGAAGCAGCCGACGCAGCCGGCGTCAGCGTTAATAAGATCCGCTACCTCGGCGTCATCTTGTCCGGAGCGCTGGCCGGAATTGGCGGCGCGTACCTGTCGATTGGCCAGTCGTCACTGTTCACACGAAATATGACGGCCGGTCGTGGCTTTATCGCATTAGCCGCCTTGATTTTCGGCAAGTGGCGGCCGGTCCAGACGATGCTCGCTTGTTTGCTGTTCGGGTTTGCGGATGCATTGACGATTCAAATGCAGGGAGTCGCAAAGCTCCCTTCGGGTGAAGACATCCCTGTGCAGTTCATCCAGATGATTCCCTACGTGGTCACAATCATCGTCCTCGCAGGTTTTATCGGTCAGTCGCGCGCCCCCAAAGCTATCGGAATTCCATACGAGAAGGAAAGGTAAGCGCCGACCCAGTTCGCAATAGCGTCTTCCGAGCTAAATGTTGTAATGTCTTTGTCCGAACAAGATGTCTGCACAAGTCTCAACTACATCTCTCTACGGTCGCGCTGAGAAGGCGGCGCGCCTGATTCGCTCGCGCACTCAGACCGAATCCTCAGTGGCGATAGTGCTTGGTAGTGGCCTCGGCGGGTTCGCGGAAGAATTAGCGAACGCGACATCCATCCCCTACGACGAAATTCCCGGCTTCGCCCGCGCCACCGTTGAAGGTCATGCCGGTCGTCTGATGATCGGGCAAATCGGCGATTCGCCCGTGGCGGCGATGCAGGGACGCTTTCATTTTTACGAAGGCTACTCACTGGAAGAAGTCACGTTCCCGATTCGGGTGCTGAAGCTGCTCGGCGTACGTACCTTGATTTTGACTAACGCTTCGGGCGCCCTGAACGTCGAATTCACGCCAGGTTCGTTGATGGTGATCACGGATCATATAAATCTGATGGGTGTGAATCCGCTGATTGGTCCGAATGACAAACGCTTTGGGCCCCGCTTTCCCGATTTGACTAACAGTTACTCGCCCGAGCTGCAGGACGTGGTGCTGCAGGAAGCGCGCAACATGGGGATGCAAATGTTTCGCGGCGTCTACGCGTCCCTCAGCGGGCCGAGTTATGAAACACCTGCCGAGATCCACATGGTGCGTTCGCTCGGGGCGGACGCCGTCGGTATGAGTACCGTGCCTGAAGCAATTGTTGCCCGGCACATGGACATGCAGGTGGTGGGCATCTCATGCATCACGAATCTGGCCGCCGGCGTTTCCGACCGCCCAGTAGATCACGATCAAGTCATTGCCACTGGTGAGCGCGTCCGCGAGCAATTTACTGAGTTGTTGAGGCGCGTGATTCCCAGACTCTAAAGACCTGTACTCTGGTATTTAGTGCTTTGTACTTTGATGTGATCTCAAAGAAAGCCGTTTATCTGAGAGCGACTCATCAGGCCACCAGGACAAACTAATAAGTACCAGGCACAAAGTACAAAGCACGTCTTTTTATGATTATCGGCATTTGTGGCGGTACCGGCTCTGGCAAGACCACGGTTGCCAATCGGATTCTCGAATCGGTGAGCGCGGATGAAGTTGTCTTTATTCAGCAGGATCTTTACTACCGTGATCTGAAGGACATGCCGCTCGATTATCGCAACGCGGCAAACTTCGATCATCCGGATGCGGTAGACAATGACTTGCTGGTCAATCACCTGAAGAAGCTGAACGCCGGCGAGTCAGTCGAACTGCCGATTTACGATTTTAGGACGCATTCGCGTCTGCCGGCGACGACACGGGTCGAGCCGAAACCGATCGTCATCGTCGAAGGCATTCTAATTTTCGCCGAGCCGCGCGTGCTCGAGCAGATGGATATCAAGATTTTTGTCGATACGCCGGATGATTTGCGGTTTATTCGCCGCCTGCGGCGCGATATCGCGGAACGTGGACGCACGCTTGATTCCGTCATCGATCAATACATCGCCACAGTGCGGCCGATGCATATCCAGTTCGTCGAACCCTCGAAGCGGTTTGCCGACGTAATTATTCCTGAGGGTGGTCATAATCTTGTGAGCATTGATTTGATCAGCGGAAAGATTCGCGAGAGGCTGGCCCGAGACATCAAAGTTGGAGGTCAGATTTGAGCGAGACCGAGAACCTGGTTGAAATCGCCATCAAGGCGCGTAAGTGTTCGCTCGCGCCGTTCTCTAATTTCCTGGTGGGCGCGGCTCTTCGCACCGAAGCCGGGAAGATTTACACCGGCTGCAACATCGAGAGCGCAAGTTATGGCCTGACGGTTTGTGCGGAACGCGTGGCCATTTGGAAGGCACTGTCAGAGTGCGAACGCGACTTCACCGACCTGGTAATCGTGGTGGACACCGAACAACTGACGCCGCCGTGTGGCACCTGCCGGCAAATCATTTGGGAGTATTGCAAGCAGGCCAAAATCACCCTGGCAAATCTGCACGGGCAAAGCGAAGTTGTGGACATTCGCGAGCTCCTCCCAAAAGCCTTCGATGCGCGTTTCCTGAAGGATGCAGGTCATTGACTCTGCAAACCGGATGTCTCTTAATCTTCATATCGCTCCCAGTGCCAGCGCCGGTGGTTTAATCAAACAAGCATTAGACCTTCCTTCCGGAGAACTATTAGACAACGGTGACTCACTTTCTTGTGGCCCACTTCTGCCACTAAGTGGTCTCAATGAATGGATAAGAATTCGCGAGGAATATGCGCGAACACTTTACCCTGAGTTTGAATTCACTTTCGCTGAGTATCGTCGGAACCTCCTGAGCCAAACTGAGATTGTTCGCAACGTGGACTCAATCACTGTTTGGGCAGGCACTGGTCTTGCGGAACAATTATTACTCGTCTGGATCCCACAGTTTCTGCGATTACTCGATGTCGATCCCGAAAAACTTCGTATCATTCAGTTTTCAACTGTGGCTAACAATTTGCCGGAAATACAGTCTATCGGCATACTCAATCCAAACAGACTCAAAGATCATCCACCCGCTAAACCACTCGATAAAGATTCACTCGCACTTCTTGACACAGCCTGGGCCGCGGTCACGGCAAACGAACCATGGTCGCTCGTTGAGTTCCTGACCGATGACGCGAGTTCTCTGCCATTCCTGAAGCGTAGCCTGCGGTGGCTTTTGTATCGATTCCCGGATGTCGAGTCGGGGCTTAGCGCACTGCAAATGCAATTGCTTGCAATGGTCGAAGAGCGCGGTCCTGAAGCAGCGAGAGTAATCGGTTACACCATGTCCCGAACGATAGACTGGTTGGACTGGGTTGGCGATGCCCAGCTATTCGCCTGGCTCAAGCGCCTGGGCGCTCCGTCACTAAAGTATCCGCTGGTTTCACTCATCGGAAACCCACTCAACATGAGGGAGATGGAGGTTCGCATTACCGACATTGGCAAGCGAGTCTTAGCTCAGGAGCACAACTTTGTTGTCTTAAATGGCATTGACGAGTGGGTCGGCGGTATGCATCTTGATTCCGCCGCTGACCGAATATGGTTTCAACGGAATGGCGTTATAGTCGCAGATTACCAATTAAGGCCGGTGTGAGCCTTTTTCACAATATTCGGTCGAACCGAAACATCATGAGAATAAGCTTTGTCCTGTTACTCGTATTTATTTTGGGTGCCGTCTTGCCGTCATCGGCGCAGAGAAGGAAGGTGTCCGTGGACCTAATTATTCGTGGCGGCACTGTCGTCACCGTGGACGGATCCCGTCGCGTCATCGAAAATGGTGGTGTTGCGATCAAAGGTGGCCGCATCGTGGCTGTCGATGACACCGCGGATATCGATCGGCAATATGCGGCGCAGAACGTGATCGACGCCTCGGGCAAGGTCGTCATTCCTGGACTCATCAACGGTCACACGCACGTGCCGATGACGCTGTTTCGCGGCATTGCCGACGATCTCGATCTGCAGGAGTGGCTCACTAAATACATCTTTCCCGCAGAAGCGAAGAACGTCACCGAAGATTTCGTGCGGGTGGGCACACGTCTCGGTTTGGCCGAGATGATTCGCAGTGGCACTACGACCTACTGTGATATGTATTATTTCGAAGATGCGATCGCCGATGAAACTTTCAAGGCAGGCATGCGCGGTGTGCTGGGTGAAACCGTCATCGACTTTCCGGTCGCCGACAACAAAACGTACGAAGCCGGTCTCGCTTATTCCGAAAAATTTATTCAGAAGTGGAAAGGCAACGCGCTGATCGTTCCGGCGATTGCTCCGCACGCGCCGTACACAGTTTCAGAGGCTCATCTAAAGGCAGCGCGCGCGCTTTCTGATCGGCTGGGGGCGCCAATTGTCACTCACATCTCGGAAACGAAACGTGAGGTTGACGACAGCCTCAAAGCGAAGGGCGCGTCGCCGGTCGACTATCTCAATCGCATTGGTTTTCTCAATGACCGTGTGATTGCGGCGCACATGGTCTGGCCCATGGGCGATGAGCTGGGACTCCTGAAGAAACTCGGCGTCGGCATCGTGCACAATCCGCAATCGAACATGAAGCTCGCGTCCGGCACGGCCCCCGTGCCCGAAATGCTGCGGGAGAATTTGCCGGTTGGGCTGGGCACCGACGGTGCTGCCTCAAACAATGACCTGAACCTTTGGGAAGAGATGGACACGGCGGCCAAGTTACACAAACTCATCAGCAACGATCCAAAAGTTGTGACTGCCGAGGAGGCTTTTGAAATGGCGACAATTCGTGGTGCGCGCGCCATGCATCTAGAGAAGGAAATCGGGTCGATCGAAAAAGGGAAGCGTGCGGACATTGTGATTGTCGACCTCGATGCCCTGAATCAGACGCCTTTCTACAACATCTATTCAGATCTTGTTTACGCCACGAAGGCGGACGATGTCAGAACTGTGATCATCGAAGGCCGCGTGATAATGCGCGATCGCCGGCTGCTGACTCTCAACGAAGAAATCATCAAAGCGGATGCGCGGCGTTATCGCGAAAAGATCGTGCAGAGCGTTGGCATCAAGACCCTCCCGGAAGAAGATTAGGAACATTTTCGCCCGCTTTGAGTTTGGGTGACTCGCGCTGCGGCCATACTTGATTAAAAAGTAAGGAATGCTATAATCAGGCCGAAATTCACAGAAACCCATAGAAATGAAGATTTCAGCTCACGAAGAATATGGACTTCGCTGCCTTGTGCAGCTCGCGAGAGCCGAGATGGCCGGTGTGTCTTTGACGCTCAATCAGATCGCGGATCGTGAAGGGCTTTCGGTGGCTAATGCCGGGAAGCTGATGTGGATTTTGGTGAAAGCCGGCCTGGTGCAATCACAGCGCGGGGCAAACGGCGGTTACACGTTGGCGCGTCCGGCTTCAGATATTCATTTGAATGAAGTCATTCGAATTCTCGATGAAGACACTGTCGATCGTTTCTGCAAAACGCACACGGGCGTGCTCGACACGTGCATTCACACCAGCGACTGCGGCATTCGACCGGTTATTGTTGGGCTTCATGAAATTGTGCAGAGCGCTTTATCAGAAATTACGCTGGCTGAATTAATCGGGTCGGAAGAAAACGTCGATGCGCGTTTGCATCAGATACAGAAGATGCAGATTCCGTTGCGATCCATGCGGAGCAACTGAGGAACGGAAATGAGTACAGCGGACATACTCGCAAACAGAGAATACAAATACGGCTGGGTCACGGACATCGAGTCAGAGACCATCCCCCGTGGTCTGAATGAAGACACGGTACGAATGATTTCCGCGAAGAAGAACGAGCCGGAATGGATGCTCGAGTTTCGTCTGAAGGCGTATCGCAACTGGCTGAAGATGGAAGAGCCGCGGCGCTGGCCCAATATCACGTTTCCCGAAGTCGATTACCAGGACATGATTTACTACAGTGCGCCAAAGCAGAAGGCGACTAAGGCGAGTCTCGACGAAGTTGATCCAGAACTGCTGCGTACCTTTGAGAAACTTGGCATTCCTCTTTCGGAACAGAAGCAACTCGCGGGTGTCGCGGTTGATGCAGTTTTCGATTCAGTTTCCGTTGCGACCACTTACAAGGAGAAGCTGAAAAAGGTCGGCGTAATCTTCTGCTCATTCAGCGAAGCGGTGCGAGAGCATCCTGAGTTGGTGCGCGCGTATCTCGGTTCGGTCGTGCCGACTAACGACAATTTCTACGCCGCGCTGAACAGCGCGGTCTTTTCGGATGGCAGTTTCTGCTTCATTCCTAAAGGTGTGCGCTGTCCGATGGAGCTCTCGACTTACTTCCGCATCAATAACTCAGAATCCGGACAGTTCGAGCGCACACT
>AR_comb_assmDRAFT_10249742_pt1 | contig 13139 bp, 8 predicted proteins | sample ArasoioldDNA_FD_10543 | JGI IMG/M metagenome (IMG submission 10543) | reverse complement strand
TGGTCACGCCCGGCACTTCGGCCGACCCTTCATTGAGTTCAGAAGAAAATAATTTTCTGGGAGCTCTGGCTCAGGTCGGTGATCGCGTCGGCTTCGCGGCGCTCGATCTGTCGACGGGAGAATTTCGTGCCACCGAATTTCAGGGAACCGACGCGGCCCGACGTATTCAGGAAGAGCTGTCGCAGCTCAGGCCGAAGGAATTGCTGTACGCCTCGGCGGCTCCCTTGTTTGAGGCCTCCGCAACATCAGGAGGGCCGGCCACTGCGAAAAATGCACCCGACGCCCGGCCGTCGATCAAGCAGGGCTACGCCGAGACAGCGCTTGACGACTGGATCTTCGCTCCGGACCACGCTATTCCAATGCTTGAAAATCATTTTGGCGTGTTATCGCTCGAAGGCTTTGGCTTGGCTGGCAAGCCTGCGGCAGCGTCAGCGGCCGGAGCCATCCTGCACTACGTCCGTTCGACTCAACGCGGCACCCTCGATCACGTCGATCGCATCGGCTTCTACGAGCGCCAGAACTGCCTGGTGCTCGACGTGGTGACCGTTCGCAACCTCGAGTTAATTGAACCTCTGTTCGCCGGAAGTGACGCGGGGATAACTTTGTTCCGCGCGATCGACGCCACCGTCACGCCCATGGGCAAACGACTTCTGCGAGCCTGGATGCTGCGGCCATCCATTGATCGCGGCGAAATTGAAGCCCGTCAGGAAGCCGTCGGAGCACAGGTTTTGAATCTGATGGCTCGCGAAGAGTTGCGCCGCGCGCTCGAAGGCATTCTCGATCTGGAAAGATTGCTGAGCCGGGTCACGCTTGAAACGGCCAATCCCCGCGATGTGCTGGCGCTGGCTTCGTCACTTGGCCACATTCCGGCTGTGCGCAAGGCGATGCCGCATTTTTCCAGCGCAAGGTTCCTGACTCTGCTCGATTCCGTCGACGAACTCGCAGATCTCCGTGCGCGCATTGATAAGACCATCATTGCCGAGCCACCCATCTCGCTCAGCGATGGCGGCGTCATTTCCGCGAACGTTGACACCGAACTCGATGAACTCCGCGACCTGAGCCGCAACAGCAAGCAGTACCTGGCGCAAATCGAGCAACGCGAGCGCCAGCGCACGGGCATCAGTTCTCTCAAGGTGAAGTTCAATTCCATCTTCGGGTATTACCTCGAAGTCTCGAAGCCCAACCTGCACCTGGTTCCGACGGACTACGAGCGCAAGCAGACCCTGGTTAACGCCGAACGGTTTACCACGCCGGAGCTCAAGGAATACGAAGCCAAGATTCTCGACGCACAGGAAAAAATCGTCGAAATCGAGCGTCGCCTGTTCGCCGATCTCCGGTCCTCGATAGCGGCCGAAGCCAAACGCATCCGCCAGACCGCGTTGGCTCTTGCCGAAGTCGATGTCCTGTCAGGCCTCGCGCACATTGCAGCGCAGCGCAACTACTGCCGGCCCACCCTCGAAGACTCTGGAGACCTGGAGATCGTCGGTGGGCGCCATCCGGTAATCGAAGAACAGGCAACGGCGGTGGGCGGCGAGCGCTTCGTTCCCAACGATCTCTATCTCAACTCAACCACGCACACGATTCTCGTGCTGACCGGGCCGAATATGGGCGGAAAGTCGACGTATCTGCGTCAGGCGGCGCTAATTGTCATCCTGGCGCAAATGGGATCGTTCGTGCCCGCACGCTCCGTGCGCATGGGTTTGGTCGATCGCGTGTTTACGCGCATCGGCGCCAGCGACAATCTGGCGCGCGGCCGTTCCACCTTCATGGTCGAAATGACCGAGACCGCCGCGATTCTGCATACCGCAACGCCGAAATCCCTTGTGCTGCTGGATGAAGTCGGTCGCGGCACTTCCACCTACGACGGCCTCGCGATCGCATGGGCCGCCATCGAATACCTGCACGCGCGCACGCGGGCGAAGACTCTATTCGCAACCCACTATTTTGAACTGACCGAACTGGCCGGACAGCTCTCAGGGGTGAAGAACTATCACGTATCGGTGAAAGAAACCGGCGGCGGAATCGTGTTTCTCAGGAAGGTGGACCCGGGCGCCGCGGATCGCAGCTATGGCATCGAGGTCGCCAAACTCGCTGGATTGCCGAACGAAGTGATCGAGCGCGCCCGCGAGGTGCTCATCGAACACGAGAGTGCCGAGCATCAGCTCACCGGGCAGCTGGCTAACGACCAGTCGCGCCCAGCCCCGGCCGCGCAGTTGACCATCTTCACGCCAATTTCGCAGCCGGTTCTGGAAAAGCTGCGCGAGGTCGATCTGAATCGCCTGACGCCTCTCGAAGCCTTGAATCTGCTGGCGGAATTGAAGTCGCAAATCTAACCGCTAATCACAGGAAGAACACGGGAGAGCGCGATCGCAAGCCGCAAAACATCCAGGCGCAAAGACGAGTCGTCGATTCGCGAGCGCGTCGGCCAGCTGCTGATCATCGGCTTCGACGGCACCGAGATGTCCGCTGGCCTCGCTTCCCTCCTCGAACGCGTTCAACCCGCCGGTGTGATCCTGTTCGCGCGCAACATCGTCACCGCCCAGCAGACTTACAAACTTCTAAAGGAGTGCCAGCAACACGTCTCGACTCCCCTATTCCGCTGCGTCGATCTCGAAGGCGGCAAGGTTGACCGCTTGCGCAAGGTGATCGGCCCGGCTCCTTCGGCGGCAGAAGTGTATGCGTCAGGTGCCCGCAAACTGTTCCGGCTGCATGGCCGAGTGATCGGCTCAAACTGCCGCGCCCTTGGTTTCAACGTCGATTTCGCACCCGCCCTCGACCTAGCGTTCGAAGCATCCCGCACAGTAATGGAGTCAAGGCTGGTGTCCGACGATCCTAATGAGACCATTGTCTACGTTCGAGAATTTCTCGCCGGATTAAGCACGGCGGGCGTATTCGGCAACGGCAAGCACTATCCGGGACTCGGCGAAGGCAAACTCGACAGCCACCACGACTTGCCTGTGATCGAAAAGTCGTGGAAGAGATTGTGGGCGGAAGATCTCGTTCCCTACCGAACGCTTCGCTCGCAGCTTCCCTTCGTGATGGTTTCCCACGCCGCCTACCCCGCGGTCACCAAAGAAGCAACTCCGGCATCGTTGTCGAAGAAGTGGATCACCGACATCCTTCGCAAGAAGATCGGCTACCGTGGCCTGATCGCATCTGACGATCTGGAGATGGGTGGCGTGCTCGCGGCCGCGCCGATCGAGCAGGCCGCCGTCGGCCACATCCGCGCGGGTGGAGATCTGTGCCTGATCTGCCGTAAGGAAGAATTCGTTACCCGCACTTACGAAGAGCTCATCCGAACGGTCGAGACGGATCGGTCATTCGCGCGCCGCGCCAACGAATCGATCGCGCATGTTCTCGCGTTCAAGAAAAAGAATCCGCACCTGGCGCGTTGGGCGCCGCCACCCACCAACGAGAAAGTGCAAGCCCTTTCCCGGCGGCTCTGGGAATTCAACGAGCAGGTTCGCCTCGACACCATTCACAACCAGGAGACCGCTTGATCGTCGCGGGCATCATGAGCGGAACCTCCGCCGACGGCATTGAGGTGGCACTGGTGCGGATCTCAGAGCCTCTTTCTTCCCGGACCGGTAAGCGCGTGAAGTCGTCAGGTGGCTCCGCTCGGCGATTCAGACTTCTGGGACACGCGTCGTTCGCTTATCCCAAACGGGTGCGGGAGGCTGTCTTGTCGTTCATGAACGCGCCTGCGGCGAGCGTCGCCGATCTCGCCCGCCTCAACTTTCTACTCGCCGAGTTGTATGCCAACGCCGTGCTGGCAACACAACGTCAGTTCCGCACTCGTGCCGAACTGGTGGGCTGTCACGGGCAAACACTTTTTCATCAAGGAGAGCGACAGCGCTACCTTGGCCGCAACATTGCCGTCACTTGGCAGACTGGAGAAGGCTCAGTCATTGCGGCGCGCGTCGGCGTATCGGTGGTTTCGGACTTCCGTCCGGCTGACATGGCGGCTGACGGAAAAGGCGCACCGCTTGTTCCGTATCTCGACTACATGCTGTATCGCGATCCACGCATCGGGCGCATCGTGCAGAATATCGGCGGCATCGCAAACCTGACGGCCGTTCCAGCCGGTGCCAGCACGCAGCAGGTGACTGCGTTCGATACCGGCCCGGGCAACATGGTGATGGATGCCGTCATGGAGCGCCTGTACAGGAAGCCCTTTGATCGCGATGGCCAGGTAGCCAGTTCGGGCGTGGTCCTTGAACAAGTGCTCTCTCGCCTGCTGCGCGAGCGCTTCTTCCAGAAGCAACCGCCCAAGACCGCAGGCCGCGAAGAGTTCGGCCGAGAATTTTCGCAAGCCTTCATTAAGTTGTGCAGACGCGCTGCGAAACAGGACATCGTTGCGACCGCCACGGCGCTCACCGCGCGATCGATTGCCGCATCCGTCCGCAAATTCGTTCTGCCGAGCAACAAGAGTTATCGCGAACTCGTCGTCTCCGGCGGCGGCGCGAAAAATTCCACTCTGCTCGCCATGCTCGCCAATGAAGTCAAACCACTCGGGCTGAGCCTGCGCCTCTCGGACGAGTTCGGCCTGCCCGCCGCCGCGAAAGAAGCCGCCGCCTTCGCGCTGCTCGCCTACGAGACGTGGCACCGACGGCCTTCAAATGTCCCCTCAGCTACAGGAGCCCGACGTGCCGCCATTCTCGGGAAGATTTCCTATGCGTAGCATGATCCTCTGGCGGAAATTCGAGTTTGCGGCATTGATGCTCGTCCTGATTCTCTCTATATCTTGCTCCTCCCATCCCGATTCCAAGACGCTGGTCATGCTCATCGAGAGCAGTCCGACCAACCTCGATCCCCGAGTCGGGCTCGACGGCCAGTCGGAACGCATCGATAACCTGATCTTCGACGACCTCCTTGACCGCGACGAACACTTGAACGTTAAACCCGGCCTCGCCGACAAGTGGGAAATTCCCGATCCTCTAACTTACGTTTTCCATCTGCATCCGGGCGTCAAGTTTCATAATGGCGCGGCACTCACTTCTCGCGATGTGAAGTGGACATTCGACTCTCTGCTGGCCGGCAAAATCCGCAGCACGAAGTCGGCAGCCTACAACCGGGTGGACCACATCGATGCGCCCGACGACCTCACCGTCGTCTTCCACATGAAGGAAGCCGTCGCGACTCTGCTGTGGAATCTTTCAGACGGTGCCATCGGAATCGTGCCCGATGGAACGCTCAGCGAGATGAGCGATCATCCAATCGGATCAGGGCCGTTCCGCTTCGTCAGCGCAGAGCCCGACAAGGAGGTCGTCCTCGAGCGCAACGACAATTACTGGGGCGCGAAGGCACGACTCGATCGTGTCCGCTTTGCGGTCGTACCCGACATGACCACGCGCGCCCTCGAACTGCGCAAGGGCAGCGCCGACATCGCCATCAACTCGCTCACCCCCGATATGGTCGTGACGCTCGAGCAGGAGCCTCGCCTCGCCATCCTGCGCGGCCCGGGCACCGTGTTGCAGTACATGGGATTCAACTACCGCGATCCCATCCTGAAAGATGTTCGCGTGCGTCAGGCGCTTGCTTATGCGATCGATCGCCGCCCCATGCTCGAATATCTGTGGCGCGGATTTGCGCAGCCAGCTGCCAGCATCTTGCCCCCGCAGAGTTGGGCGTACTCAGCCGATGTGCCCATCTACAACTACGATCCCGAGCGTGCGCGACAGCTTTTGGACTCTGCTGGCTATCCTGCGGCCAGCGGCATCCGCTTCCACATGATGATGAAGACTTCCACCGACGAGAACACGCGCCTCATGGTTGCCGTCCTGCAGCAGCAATTACGGCAGGTGCAGATCCAGCTCGACGTGCGCACCTACGAATTCGGCACCTTCTTTGCCGACATCAGCCGCGGAGCGTTCCAGTTCTACTCGTTGCGCTGGATTGGCGGCAACGAAGATCCCGACATCTTCGAGTACGCATTTCACTCAAGCAAGTTCACACCCAACGGCGCCAACCGCAGTTTCTATTCCAATCCGAAGGTCGACGCGCTCATCAATCAAGCGCGTTCCGGGCCTGACGAACAAAAACGCAAGCAGCTTTATGCGCAACTTCAGCGCATTCTGGCGGAAGACCTGCCCTCCATCAATCTCTGGTATCTCGACAACGTTCTCGTTCACTCGCGGCGTGTGACAAACCTGTCCCTCAATCCGCCAGGCAACTACGATTTTCTGCGCACCGCACAGATTGCGTCCAACTGAGTAGCGCCCTCTGCCAGAGCGTCTCTTCGTGCGTGTTATCCTCGAAAGTTCTCTCTGGGGCCATCATTGCGAATACTCTTCATCGGCGACATCTTTGGGCGGCCGGGCCGAACCATCGTCAAGGAAAAGCTGCCGGCGCTGGTTAAAGATCACTCTATCGACCTCATCATCGCAAACGGCGAAAATTCTGCCGCAGGTTTCGGCATCACGCCGCAGCTCGCGGAGGAGCTTTTTGATTTCGGCATCGACGTCATCACCACCGGGAACCATGTCTGGGACAAGCGTGAGATCGTCGACTTCTTCAAGATGGCCGACGGCAACGCGCACAGCCCGTCCCACCGGCTGCTTCGTCCGGCGAACTTCGCACCCGACCTGCCCGGCCACGGACTCTACGTGGGCCGCAAAGGTAAGGTCCCGTATGCCGTCATGAATCTGCAGGGGCGTGTATTCATGGCATCGAACGAAGATCCTTTTCGGACGGCCGACCAACTCCTGAAAGAAGTCGAAGCGAAAATCATCTTCGTCGACATGCACGCTGAAGCGACGTCCGAAAAAATTTCACTGGGCTGGTATCTCGACGGACGCGTCACAGCGATCGTGGGCACTCACACGCATGTTCCCACCGCGGACGAACGAGTTCTCCCCGGGGGCACCGCCTACATCACCGATGTAGGCATGACCGGGCCATTCGACGGCGTGATTGGCGTAAAGAAAGAACTGGTCGTCTCGAAATTCCTCAACAACATGCCGGTGCGCTTCGAAGCCGCCACCGGTGATGTGCGGCTTTGCGCTGTGGTGGTGGACGCCGATGACTCCACTGGCCACGCTCGCAGCATTCAGAGACTGATGGTCACGTAGCGCGACATGGAAGAAACCACGCAGGCCCGTTCGAACAAACAAACCATCCAGGGCAATTGCTTTCGATGGCGCGAGGCCGACGCTTACCTGTTCGACATCGATGGCACGCTGATGCTCTCGCCTGATCGCACGCATCGTTACGCGCTGCATCGTGCCCTGCTCGATGTGTATGGCGTCGAGACCACCATCGACGGAATCCCCTATCACGGCAAGACCGATCCCGGCATTTTGCGCGCGGCATTGGAACGATTGAACATCCCCGCGGATCTCATCGATCAAAAAATGCCTGCCGCTCTCGACGTGGTACGACGGGACGCCGCCGAAAAAGCCGACCGCTTTCGGCCCAACGTGCTGCCCGGCATTCGCGACCTTATAGATCTGCTGAACAATTCCGGAAAGCTGCTAGGCATCTGCTCCGGCAATCTGGAAGCCGTGGCCTGGCTGAAGCTGAAGGCCGCGGGTCTCGCCGACTATTTTGAGTTCGGATGCTTCGCCGACGAGTGCGAATTGCGCGTCGACGTATTCCGCAAAGGGATGCAGGAAGTGGCAAAGCGTCTCGGCCCCGGTGCCAAGGTCTGTTTCATCGGTGACACGCCCGAAGACGTCCGTGCCGCGCAGGGCGCCGGCGGCCACATTATCGCTGTCGGCACCGGCATTTTTAAGGTCGAAGACCTGGCCACTCATGGTCCCGATGCCGCGGTCCTCACCTGCGCAGAATTGTTGACGCTATAGGCTTCCGGGACCACGAGTCAGGTGTTGGGTGATGAGTGTTGGGTCTTCGGCGCATAGTGACAACTCCACCGCACGCCGTTCGAACCTAAGACCTAAACACCCAAGACCTAGAACGTGCCTCCCACACCAAAGTGCTACTCCGGCAAGATTCCCAGTTCCGATCGTTCCCTTCCCGGATACAATCGTGCCCATGCTGCGTTGGCGATTCCTGGTAGCGGTGTGCCTGGTGGCGTCCCTCACGTGGGCAGCCAACCAGCCACCGACTCCTCCACCAACGACTCTGTGCGCCAACGGAGTGCCGGGCGCGCCCGCCTGCGTCGCCAGCCCACAGGCCCGCCAAGACGCACACAAGGCTTTCGAACACGGCTTGAAATTGCAGAAACAGAACCGGCTCGAAGATGCGTTCCTCGAATTCGAAACTGCCGCGAACCTGGTTCCACAGGATCTGCAGTACGCTACGCTCCGCGAGTTGGCTCGTCAGATGGTGGTCAGCGACCACCTCAAACGAGGCAACACCGCCTTGGCCGATGGCCGTGAGATCGAAGCGCTGGGCGAATTCCGCAACGCACTGCATTTTGATCCGCACAACGATTTCGCCCAGGAACGCCTGAACGACGCTGTCCGCCGCACCACTCCTGTGAGCGGTCCTCGCTTGATAGAACAGTCCGACGAGATCCGCGTGATCCCGAAGGACCTGGCGCAAAGCTTCCACTACCGTGGAGATTCTCGCCAGTTGCTGACACAAGTCGCGAATGCCTACGGGGTCACGGTGACCATGGACGATTCTGTGGTCAGTCGCCGAGTGCGCTTCAATGTGGACGACGTCGGCTTCTATCAGGCCATGCAGCTGGCCGGAGCGGTCACCAAGACCTTCTGGGCGCCGTTGCAGGAAAAACAAGTCATCGTTGCGGCCGACTCGGCGGAAAACCGCCGGCTCTACGACCGCATGGGGCTACGCACGTTCTACGTGCCCGATGCGAGCACCCAGCAGGAACTTCAGGACATCGTCAACGTTTTGCGTACGGTGTTTGAGATCAAGTTCGTCAGCTCGAACACCCAAAAAGGGACGATCACCGTTCGCGCTCCCATCAACGTTCTCGATCCGGCAAGCCGCTTTCTGCAAGGGATGGGAACGTCGCATCCCGAAGTGATGCTCGATGTGCACGTCTTTGAAATCAGCAAAACGCTGATGCACAAATTCGGATTGCAGATCCCCAATCAATTCAACCTGTTCAACATTCCGATTGGCGCCTTGGGGCTGACGCTGGCGGGCGGCCAGAGTATTCAGGACGCCATCAACCAGCTCATAGCCAGCGGCGCGATCAACCAGGGCAACTCTTCCGCCCTGGCCGGGTTGCTCGGTCAGCTTCTTGGCGGCAACGCTTCTTCCATCCTCAGCCAGCCCCTAGCCACGTTCGGCAACGGCATCACGTTGTTCGGCGTTTCCCTGGGAACACTCACCGCGGAATTTTCGATGAACGAAGGCATGCTTCGATCTCTAGAGCACGTCACGCTACGCGCCGCTCAGGGTAAAGATGCCACCGTCAACCTGGGCTCACGCATCCCGATCATCAATGCAAGTTTTGCTCCCATCTTCAACACCTCGGCCATTTCGCAAGCCATCGGCAACGGCTCTTACATCGCACCGATCCCTTCTTTCACCTACGAAGACATCGGACTGAACCTCAAGGTCAAGCCGTCCGTGCATGGCGATTCGGATGTCAGCATGAATATGGAAATAAAGGTGAGATCGCTGACGGGCGCCAGCACCAACGGCGTGCCGGTGATCGGAAACCGCGAATACACGGGCAGCATCAACGTCAGAAACGACCAGGCTGCTGTCGTCGCCGGTCAGATCACCAGTACTGAGCAGCGCAGCCTTAGCGGGATTCCGGGAATCGGACAATTCCCGGTGCTCAGTCGTGCCGCCGCATCGAACTCAAACGAAAAAGATGAGAGCGAGATGTTGATCATCGTCACGCCGCACATCATCAGCATGGCCGAAGGCCAAAGCAGCTCAGAGATCTGGATGACCGGGATAAAGTAAAAGCAGGAACTCACCTGATTGTTGAACTGCAGGCGTCCTCTCCAGCAGACGACGGGCGGGGACACCCGTCGCTCCATCGACTCACTAATAACGGGAAGGACAGGAGTTTACTCGATTTCGGTGCCCCAGGTTCGCGTCCGCCCTTTGGACGTTAACCTGGGTTCATCCCGGACTACTGCTTGCCTGCGAACTCCACCAAGCCCTTCAACACCTCAGGCGGCACGCCCACCACGTTGCCGATGCGACGACCGTTCACGTAAACCGTCGGCGTACCGGTAACTCCAACGGACGTTCCCAGCGCCACCGACTTGTCCACACGGCTCTTGGTATCCGGCTTGGCCGCGCAGACTGCCATATCCGCGCCCTTCACTCCGGCCGCATCTGCGATTGCCGTCAGTTTCTCGTCGGCATTCGATTCCGTCAGGTTCGCCTGCTGATCGAAAGTTCCCTGCACAAACTTCCAGAATGCTTCGTTCGAACTGCGACCCACGCAGTCGGCGTAGTACGCCGCCTTCGCGGCCCAGTTGTGCATCGGCAACGGATAGTTCTGAAACACAAACCTGGCGTTGGGTTCTTCAGCCAGCAATTTGTCGATCACCGGCTGCGCATCCTTGCAATGCGGGCATTGCAGGTCGCTAAACTCCACAATTGTCACTGCTGATTTTTCCGGGCCGCGCCCCGGCCCGTTGATTCCCTTCAGCAGTGCCTCCTTGGCCGGCTCATAGGGCTTGGCTCCGAAAGGCATGATCTCGCCCGTCAGCGCATGTTTCCCGTCCGGTGTCACGTACAACGTGGTCCCGCTCTGGCCTTGGGCGTTGGTCAGCGTGACGTTCACTTCGGCCAGACCTTCAGCGATCGACGGCTTGATGGCCGTGATTTTCCAGGTGACTGTCGAGTCGTATCCAAACGTCTGCTGCAGAAATGCGTTGACGGTCTCCTCCGAAGGCAGATTGGCTGCTTTCTCCTGGGCCGAGAGAGCCATTCCGGCAAAAAGAACTATGGCGACAAGTAGCGGTCTACGGTGCATGCGTTCCTTTCAAATGGGTTGAGATGCAAACATCCCGCGGGCGGGATGCCGTCAGGCCTCCGACTTTGCTGCTATCGGAAAGCGCCTGCCGTATCCAAAAGCTTTTTCCGAAATCTTGATGCCGGGCGCAGCCTGCTGCCTCTTATACTCCGCGCGATCCACCATGCGCAGCACACGCCGAATCAAGCCGAGTTCGAAACCGCGCTCCTTCGCAATCTGTTCCGCCGAATGCAACTCCTCCACGTAGTCTTCGAGGATCGCATCGAGCACATCGTAGGGCGGCAGCGTGTCGCTGTCCTTTTGATCCGGTCGCAACTCCGCCGATGGCGGCTTCTCCAGGGTGGCCTCGGGAATCACCGGGCGCAGGGAATTCACGTAGCGGCTGATGCGGTACACCATGGTCTTGGGCACGTCAGAAATCACCGCCAAGCCGCCCACCATGTCTCCATACAACGTACAGTAGCCCACCGCGATCTCGCTCTTGTTGCCGGTCGAGAGCACGATAGCGTTCAGCTTGTTCGACATGGCCATCAGCAACAAGCCACGAGAGCGCGCCTGGATGTTTTCTTCCGTGACGTCTTCGGGCATGCCACGAAAAACATCGTGCAGCGTAGCCTGCGCGCTCTTGCAAATGTCACCGATGGGCAACAACTCGAAACGTATGCCGAGATTCTTGGCCAACGCACGCGCATCTTCAATCGATCCCGGCGAAGAATACGGTCCGGGCATGCCGACGCCAATCACGTTCTCCGCTCCGACCGCGTCGGCGGCAATGGCCGCCGTCAGCGCAGAGTCAATTCCTCCGCTCAGTCCAATAATCACTTTCCCGAAGCCGCATTTGCGAACGTAGTCGCGCGTCCCCAGCACCAACGCCCAGTACGCACTGGCGTCATCGCCCTCCACCTGCTCGTGCATCTCTCCTTCGAGCGTGACCGAGTCGAAGTAGACGATGTCCTCCTCGAACGACTTCCCCTGGGCGATGACTTTGCCCTCGCGGTCCAACACAAGACTGGAGCCGTCGAACAACAGGCTGTCGTTGCCGCCCACCTGGTTCACCATCACGACCGGAACTTTGTCGGTTCGCGCGATGGTGGCCAGCATGTCGCGCCGCAGTTCCCGTTTGCGCAGCCAAAAAGGCGAAGCCGAAATATTCAGCACAAAATTCCCGCCTGCCCGCACCAGCGCATCCACCGGATCAAACCCGTACAGCCGCTTGTTCCAGAAATGCTTGTCGTTCCAGGCGTCTTCGCAGATCGTCAGCGCCATGCGGTTGCCGCAGAAGTCAAACAACTCCTGGTGCCGCGACGGCGCGAAGTTCCGCATCTCGTCAAAGACATCGTAGGTGGGCAAAAGCATTTTTGACTGGAGAAAGGCTTGCTTGCCGTCCTGCAGAAGGACGGCGGAATTCATCACAGACTTGCCGGTCTCAGCAAGCGCGGGCGTGACCAGCCCGCAAATCACACTGATGCCCTTGGTCTCGGCGGCGATGCGCTCCACCGACTCACGGTTTTTCGAAACGAATGTCGGTCGCTCCACCAGGTCGCGTGGCGGATAGCCGCACACAGCTAGCTCCGGAAATAGGATCAGACCCGCGCCCACCGCTTTCGCGCGGCGCGCAAAATCGATCATCTTGTTTGCGTTTCCGGAGAAGTCCCCAACCGTGGGATTGATCTGGCCAAGGGCAATCTTCACCCTTCCAGTCTAAAGCCGCGTGCCGGAAGTCGCCAAGTTTTGGGACAGGTACGGGCGGAAGTTCGGTGGTGAAGTTGTCCCTGGATTCGGCACGTTGGTCGGACGATTATCACGCGGCGCAGTGCCCTGCTTCGAAGTTCCTGGCAGGCTGTCATCGGTCTCTTCGCCCGCGCGGCGTAGGGTAGGAGCGTTCGGCGGCTTGCCGGTATCCTCGTCTTTCGCAATCTTGGTGACAGGCTCGAGGCTGATTTCCTTATCGACTTTCACGAGCTTCGTGCCATCGACTTTCATGGTCTCGATTTTCACGACTTCGTCGCCCACGAAGCGCACGAACTCGACGTCCTGTGGCGGCTCGCCATAGATCCATTCTTCGTATTCGACGTCCTCTTCGTGTTCGCGAACTTTTTTCGGCGGACGCCCCTTCGCGTACGTCACCATCTCGCGATTCATTCCGACCAACACTTTGTGATTCTCAATCGCCTCTTTGGCCTTGGGAGGAATGGTCTCAAGATAAGCTTCCTCCGTGGACTTCGAATCGAAATCGAGGACGGGCCGCAGCACTTTCTTGAAA
>AR_comb_assmDRAFT_10195647_pt1 | contig 13140 bp, 13 predicted proteins | sample ArasoioldDNA_FD_10543 | JGI IMG/M metagenome (IMG submission 10543) | reverse complement strand
ATCCCAACCGGGCGCTTCCCAACCGGGCGCTTCCGAGGCCGGCGAACTTGTCGGGCCGCCTGCATGGTTGCTCACAGTTTTTCTGGACCTTTTGCGAGCGCATTTCCGCAGTTGTCAATAGGAGGCCCGATTGGAGGGGACCTCTCGACCCTGCAGAGATCTCGTCTGAATAGGAGTTACGCGTGCCACAGCAAGTTCAACTCGAGATAAGCGCTCCCTTTGCCACAGAGGATGCGATTCGCTCGCTTGGTGACAGCGCTACAATCGAAGCCCGGACGATCCGAAAACTGCAGCTCAGACTGCTTCCTTTCCTGTTCCTTCTTTATGTCATCGCGTTCGTGGACCGCATCAACATCGGGTTCGCCGCCCTGACCATGAACAAGGAGCTGGCCATGACCAGCCAGGAATTCGGATTCGCAGCCGGAGTCTTCTTCTTTGGGTACTGCCTTTTCGAGGTCCCGAGCAATCTCCTGTTGCACAAGATCGGAGCTCGCATCTGGATTGCGCGGATCTTAATTACTTGGGGAATCCTGGCTGCGCTGACCGGCTTCGTGCATACTGTCCATCACCTCTACGTTCTACGGTTCTTGCTGGGACTAGCCGAAGCCGGGTATTTCCCCGGCATCGTTCTGTATCTCACATACTGGTTTCGGCAGCGGGAGCAAGCGCGGGTACTCGCGCTGTTCATGACAGCCTTGCCTGTCACCAGCATCGTCGGCGCTCCAATCTCAGGGTTGATTCTGGACCACGCGCACTGGCTGGCATTCAGCAGCTGGCGCTGGCTCCTGATCCTGGAAGGATTGCCCGCTATCCTTTTTGGCCTTCTGACGTACTTCGTGCTTCCCAATCGTCCGTCGGACGCGAAATTCCTGACATCGGAAGAAAAAATATGGCTCGGGGCAAGCTTGCGGTGCGAGGAAGAAAAGAAGCTCCTGCAGGGCCACTATTCTGTTGTTCAAGCGCTGTTGAACCCGCGTGTGTTGTGTCTCGGTATTATCGAAATGGGGATTGTGACCTGCTCGTACACCCTCAACTTTTGGGCTCCACAATTGATCAAGTCACTTTCCGGCCACTACTCGAACACGGCGGTCGGACTCATGGTCATGATCCCATACGTGTTAGGCGCGGTTGTTATGGTCCTGGTGTCGCGCAGTTCAGACAGAAAGTTGGAACGTCGCTATCACGCCGGTATCCCAGTCATGGTGGGAGGAATTGCGCTGCTGTTGATGGGCGTTTTTCATTCGCCGGTTGCCATCGTTGCGCTTTTGTCGCTGCTGGCCATTGGCGCCTACGGTTGGTGCGCTCCTTTCTTTGCTCTGCCTTGCGAATTCTTGACGGGATCGGCGGTGGCTGCTGGCGTCGCGCTGATCAACTCCATTGGCAACATCGGGGGCTTCATTGGACCGTACGCGATTGGAGTAGTGAGCGGTTGGACGGGTGGGATATACGGCGCCTTTGCACTTCTGGGGCTTCCTATGCTGCTCTCCGCAACCGGCTTGTTGCTTCTTCCGAAAGGAGCGAGCAGCGAGAGCGTCGTGGCCAGCCGTTCCCATGGCTTGACTAGATGCGAGGTCGCGAACAGTGCTTCTATGTCCGACTGAAGGCTCACCGGCAGATGGGTCGCAAGCTATCTCGTGCGTTGGGTCAATTTTGACTCGAGTTCTGCGAACTGGTGGACTGTTACGAAACGCGGACAAAATGAAAAAAAATCTTTCCAGGACTTTTCCTGGTGTATGGTGCCTGCAGCTACTCTCGTCGGCTCAAGTTCTGCAAAAAGCCTCCGTCCAGCCCCTTCGTCGGCTTTTATCGGAACCGTTGAGCGCATCCGTTCCCGCCCCAAACTGGAGAACGTTATGCGCAAAGAAATCACACAAACCTCATGGGTGGACTCTGTCAAACGTGTACTCGATCTGTGGCCGTATCTCTTCATTACCATTTCTGTTGCAGGCTTGGCCTATATGGCCTTGAATTCGGCTCGCTGATCTAGCCGCTTAATCAGCCCCAATACTGATTCGCTCGGCGGCAATCCGGTGTGTAGGCTCAGGCCATAATGCTGCGATGTGTATTTGAGAGCAGGATTTTGCTCCGGGCTGAAAACCCTGTCAAGATGAAGTGCCCTCAGGTTTCAATTCACAGGGCTGGATATCAAAATGACTTGACGGCGGTCCTTATCGAAAATTTCAACGCAGCTCAAGAGCATGTCAGCGATGCACAGGAGAGGAGACCAACTATGGCCTTTGCGGCACACCTCATCATTGATGGCAAGCAAGAATTCTTTGCGATGGAATTGTATTACCGGATGTTCCCGCACGAGAAGTCGACGAAGATATGGTTCGATTATGATCTCCTGTCACCGGTACGGATATCAAATCTGAACTATGAGAAGCTCCTCGACACGATGATTGGTATGCGGACCTCTTCCCCGACGATTGACAACTTTGTAATCGTTGTCCACGGCCTTCACGACCAGAAAGACTTTGGTTGGGGCATGGCAATACCGATGGCGGACGGTGCCGCGATGAAGTGCTCCTACGAGGTCCTGAAACCACTAATAGACCTCAGGGATTCTGGCGGTGATCCGGATGATTTCGAGGAGAACTATTCTTATACGAACAAAAATCTGAAGCTGTCGAACGTGAAATACCCGAAGGGCAGTGTAGCGCGCATCCTGGACAAGATGCGACAGCTTCAGAAACTCAAAGTGCGCATCGTAGAACTGCGCGCATGCACGCTGGGAACGAACCCGACTGGTTTAAAGATTGTGGGCGAGAGTCTCGGGGCGCGCTTCATCATAGCGCCAGACGTGCACATGTTTTGGGTGAGCACAGGGGTAAACGGGGCGCTGATTGCCGGTCCTGCTTTTGGAAAGTTGTGGAAAGGGCCACGGCGTTGGCGAAAGTTTGTCAACCCAACGAATGCGAACGCGAAATTAGCGATCGGGGTTGGCCGTGGACCCGGCTTCACGTTCAATACCACTTCCATGACAAATACGGTGGACCTGAAATGGTTCACTGACGCAAAATTGTGGCCGGCCAGCACCTACGTTAATGGTAAATCGCGGCCGACCGATTTCTTCATGGAAGGGATGTTTGTGAGCGATGGTAATTACGCTTTACCTCAGGAACAGGACTACTGCGACCATCTGGTTGAAGTAGGGCCACTCGCAGGTAACCTGATATGAGCGTCCGACCGCGCATCAGGATTTAATCGAATAAGGAGTTGTCCGGGAGTACGTGCACTGGAGCAGCGTCGGTCCTGTGGGGAGCGGCCTTGTCGTGGAAAGGCAATAGAACTACATGACAACAGTGAACACGCCAGCGGCCACTAGCGCAAAACCCCAGGCCAAGTTGAAGTTGAACCAAGCCTTACGAAGAAGAGTGAGTCCGAGCTTACGATAGACGACCCACGCGAGCAGTCCTGAGACAGCTAGATACGCTATGGTGTGGACGACCGTGGCGAGTATTCCAGCTAGAGGGTTTGCGGCAGCCAGGCGATGGTGGGCTGCCACTTGGTCTGCTGCTTCAACCGTGCTGGTGCCCAGCAACACCGGCAATACCATCAAACCGGCGCCATGCGCAGTGGCCATCAGGAACGACCACATCGTCAGGTCTCGGAAACCGACCTGCATGCGCACCCACCGCGGGTGCCAATGCCGAATGAGACAAAAGAGTCCAATGCCAACAAGCAGCGCGGCGACGGAATAGCGGATGACCTGGAGCGGTATCGCTATGCCGAGAAATACTGCTGACACAACTACGAGCGCGACGGCGAATGCGTGGCCCAGGGCGATAGGGACAAGGGCCTTCGCAACGGCGCTACCCTTGCCCTCCTGCATCCCCAATGCCACCGCAAAGAGCCATCCCATGCCAGGGTCGATTCCGTGGTAGGCGCCAAGCAGCAGCATCAGCCACAAGGCGCTCGCAGTCAGCCCTGCATGCGTCATTGCCCGTCCGAGTAGCAATAGGAGTCCGACGACGCGTCGCCCCCTTCGAGCCGCACCTGGTGCGCGCGCAATCCCTCGAACTCCACGAAGAATTTCTCATCCAGGTTCATCCCGCCTTTTGGATGCGCGTCGATCTTCACCATCCAACTCTTGACACCGTCTGGATAGAACTGCTCGTCCCACGGAGAGTAAAGCGAATTGGTGAAATAGATGCGCTTGCCGTCGCGGCTGATCTCGACCATCTGCGGGCCGCCATTGAGCGACTGCTTAGGCTTGTTCGGGTGAGCCGCGCGGCGCACGATGCCGCCGACATGAACCGAACCCGTCTTTTTCGGATTGGCAGGATCGGAGACGTCGTACTGGATGAACTCACCGGTGCCCCAGCACGACACGTAGAGGAACCGGTCGTCGAGTGACAGGTTGATATCCGATACCAGCGGCGGCACCGCCTTAAAGCCCTGCAGCAGCGGCGGAAGCTTCTCCGGGTCCGCGGGTTCGGCGGGGATTTCGATCACCTTGCGGATTGCCCATTTGCCGTTCTTGCCGCCGTTCTCCCGGTACCACATCCAGATGGAGGAAGAGAGGTCTTTGAGCGAAACGACCACACCGACAAACCCGTAGGTCTTCTTGGGATCGTGGGCTGGACGCAGCTCGAGCACCATCTGTTGCTCTGCGCCGAGATCCAGTTCCTGTACATGGCGACGCTTGTCCAGATTCCAAATATGGACTTTGTGTCCGTACTTGCCACCCAGCAGCAGCTCAGGGTTCAGGCCGTCTTTCACCATGTTGGGGGTGCCCCATTCGGAGGTCACCATAGCATCGTGTCCCAAGTGCCACCAGAAATCGTAGGCCAGCTGCTGGGGTCCACGGTCCTGTTCCCACTGCCCCTTCAACTCAAATGTGTTCGCATCCATCAGGAATATCCCGCCAGGGCCATCTCCGCTGGCGGATCCAAGTGCGCTGCCATAGACACCGTCTGGACCACAATGAATGGTGTGGGGAGAGGTGTATCCAGTCTTCTTGACGAATTCTTCCGGCTCGATCACCTTCACGATTTTCGGCTGCTTTGGGTTTTCCTTCGTATCCAGGATATGAATCCGGGACGAACCGATGCCGGGCACGATCAGGTAACGGCGCTCCATGTGCGGATGCGGGGCCTGCGGGCAAAGGCAGGCGCTGCAAGCGCTCCAACCGAAATGGTGCAGCTCATTGTCGCCGCGGGGCAAATCCACTTGTCCTACGAGGTGGCCATACCCGGAAGAATTCGAATCGAGGTCGATTACGCCCATGGCGTCGCGCTTTCCATTCTTGCCTACGTTGAGGAGAGCGACGTAAGCGACACGTTCTGGAGGAGCTTGCATCGCCATACGCGGTGAAGGATAAAACGTTGGATCAGGCAATAAGGACATATTGAATCTCCTTTTGCGAAGAGGCGCTGTGGCAGGGGTTCTTGGAGTGTAACGCACTCGAGAGCTGCAAGCCAAAACCAGAGTACAAGTCGCCCTTCCGCGTTAATGGAAAATACAAGGTCCGACGCTAGCCCAAGCTTCTCGAAAGGCTCTGCAGATCATTCGCCGTAGCCTGTTACTTACCAGGAAAATGCTAGTCTTCTTGGAATGCGGTCCTTGCCCATTCTGCGGTACTCGCTTTTGACGCTGATCCTATTTGCCTCCAGTTTTGCTCAGAACGCGGTCGACCTGAAGCCAACTGCACAGCAGTTGGAGTGGCAAGACTTGGAGATGGGCGCAATTATCCATTTTGGACCGAACACTTTCATGGATCGCGAATGGGGAGACGGTACTGCGGATCCGAAGGTATTTAATCCCGCACAATTCAATCCAGACCAATGGATGCAGGCATTGCGCGCCGCTGGGATCAGGTACGTGATTTTCGTCGCCAAACATCATGATGGATTTTGTCTCTGGCCGACTGCGCAGACGGACTACAGCGTCAAGAACAGTCCGTTCGAGAGCGGGAAAGGCGACGTAGTTGGCAGAGTAGAGGAAGCCGCGAGGAAGTACGGGATGAAGTTTGGTGTCTATCTGTCTCCGTGGGATCGGCACGAGCCCCGGTACAGCAACTCCGCCGAGTACGACAAGTACTATGCGTCCGAACTTGACGAATTGGCGCAACGCTATGGTCAACTTGAGGAATTCTGGCTCGATGGCGCCGGCAGCGGCGGTCACGTTTACAATTTTCCTCGCATCGTGGAGGAGTTGCGAATGTTGCAGCCGAACACACTCGTATTCGCGGACACCGCGCTGTTTGAATACGGCGATATTCGCTGGGTGGGAAATGAAGACGGCGTGATCCCATACGAGAACTGGAATGTCATCGACCGGCATGGATACCTGCGTTGGCGCCCGGTTGAGGCAGATACTCCGCTGCGAAAAAATCATTGGTTCTGGCATCCCAAGGATGAGGCAAGCCTGAAGAGCCTGTCGGAATTGCTGACCACCTACGAACAAACGGTGGGGCATGGTGGTCAACTTGTTCTCGGCATTGCGCCCGATCAACGCGGGCTAATTCCTGATGCGGATGTTCAGCGGCTTAAAGAGTTTGGCGACGCGATCCGCGCGAGATATGGCAACAATCTCGTCGCCAAACAGGTAAAGACGGGTGAGGAAGACGAACAGGCATTCGACGGAAATCCCGACACGTTTTGGTCGGCGCCGACTGGTTCGCATCATGCTGTTCTGGAGGTGAAGTTCGATCATTCCGTTACGTTCGACCGCGCATTGACAATGGAGTGGCTAAACAGCGGACAAAGGGTTCAGTTATATACAGTCGAAGTTTTCCAGGAAGGGAAGTGGAGCGCGGTCACTCGCGGACAGGCCATCGGACACAAGCGCATCGATCACTTCGCGCCGGTCAGTACTTCTCGCGTGCGCTTGCATATCCTATCTTCGTCAGCCGAGGCGCACATCCGTGAATTCCAACTCTTCAATTCGAACAATACTTCTCCGGAAGCAGGCATGAAGTGAAGGCCTAAACTCGATGCACTTCGACTCCACGCTCCAGAACTAAACAGCGACCTTATCGGCAGCGTCGGTGTGTTACTCTTTCGGGTCTTTTGAGCAATTATGGGGAAACAGATCGCTGTCGAAGTTTGCGTCGATTCGGTCGCGTCCGCGGTGGCGGCCGAGCGCGGCGGGGCTCAGCGGATTGAGTTGTGCAGCGATCTGCTGGAAGGAGGGGTGACTCCCAGTGTTGGGCTGCTGGGTGTGGTGCGCTCCAAACTCTCGATTGCTATACATCCCATCATCCGTCCGCGACCAGGCGATTTCTGCTACTCGGATGCGGAATTCGAGAGCATGTTGCGAGACATCGAAATTGCAAAGAGCGAAGGCGCGGATGGCGTCGTGCTCGGGATCCTGGAGGAGGAAGGTAACGTTGATGTTCCACGCACTCGACAGCTAGTCGAGTTGGCGCGGCCTCTCTCAGTCACCTTTCATCGCGCCTTCGACATGTCCGCAGACCTGTTTCGGGCCCTCGAAGACGTCTGCGCGACGGGCGCGGACCGGCTCCTGACATCGGGCGGTGAGCAAGAGTGCTTACAGGGCGTGGACACGGTGGCGCGGCTCGTTGCAGATGCGGGTGGCCGCATCAAGATCATGGCCGGTGGAAGAATCGGAATCCTCAATGCTCCGACGATTGTTGAACATACCGGCGTGACAGAAATCCACGTAGGGCTCGCCACTCCGGTGAGAAGCCCGATGGTTCATCGGAATCCACGTTTGTCACTCGGCAAGGCTCAAGGCCGCGAATACCAGCGGACACAAGTTTCGGAAGAGAGCGTTCGCGCGCTTATTCGAGCCCTTTCATCCCGAACCGAGGCGAAGGTGGATTGAAGAGTTTCGCCCTAAGTTCAACGGGAATTTGTCGAACCCGAGATGTTCCCCGCGCGATAGACAATTGTTGAGAACGGCGATCCACCGCAGTTGACGCGAATTCCTGAGGCTATCGCCAGGGAGCGGCGCCTTGGGCGGCTGAGCATACGTAGAGATCGGGCGTGATTCCAGTCGTCGCTTTATACGCCTGAGTGATCTTCTCGTGGAAAGCCTCGACTGAATTTGCGCGGACGAGCGTAATCGTGCAGCCTCCAAATCCTCCGCCAGTCATGCGCGACCCATAAACGCCATGGCAGGATGAGGCGATTTCAACCAGCAGGTCGAGTTCCTTGGAACTTACCTCATAGTCCTGTTGAAGGCTGCGGTGCGATTCGTACATGAGTCGGCCAAAGCGGTTCAGATCGTCGGCGCGGAGTGCCTGTGCAGCGTCGAGCACGCGCTGGTTTTCACTGATCACGTGACGACAGCGGCGATATACCACGTCGGACAATTCCGTCTGGTGGTTCTCGAGATCTGCCAATGTGACATCACGCAACGCCTGCACGGTCGGAGAATTTTTTCGAAAGACCTTGACTCCCGCTTCGCACTCTGCGCGGCGGCGGTTATATTCCCCGCTGGCCAATTCGTGCTTCACCATGCTGTTGCAGATCACCAGGCGCGCATCGTCAGGAATCGAAAGCGATTGGTAATCCAGTGAACGGCAATCGATCATGAGGGCGTGTCCGGAACTGGCGAACACGGCAATGAACTGGTCCATGATGCCGCAGCGTGTGCCGACATATTCGTGCTCAGCGCGCTGACAGATCTTCACGAGTTCCAGCTGCGGCACTTCGGCCTGGGAGGTAGCGAGCAGCGCCAGTCCTGTTGCCACCTCCAACGATGCTGAGGAACTCAATCCCGCTCCCATCGGAACCTGGCCTTGGATGATCAGGTTGGCTCCCGATAAGTGAACATCTCTGCTTTCGAGAACCGCTGCCACTCCGCGCACGAAGTCACTCCAATGTTTACGAGGAGGTCCAGACAGGGAATCAAGAGATAAGTCGATGGTCTCATGGAACTCGCCGGAACGAATGTGGAGAGTGCGATCCGAGCGGGCGCTGGCGGCGATCCAGGTGTAAAAGCCGATCGCGGCCGGCATCACGAATCCATCGTTGTAGTCGGTATGTTCACCAATCAGGTTGACACGACCCGGCGCGCGGAAGATCATCGGAGGAGCGTGATACGAACGCTGAAATTCGTCCGTCAGCAACTCTGCCGTCGATTCGTAGCTGGTAGGAGAACTCGCCATTCCCGGTCTCACTGTTTCGCGGCCCGAGCATACCGAAGTCACCTTCGGCTGCGGAACGGGCCGCAATGGCATGCCCCGAATATTAGCAGGAGTGCAGGCTCATCGCTGGCACAGAGACGGAAATCTGTAGAGTTTCGCCCGGTTCTACGGTTTCACCCTGAGTCCACTTATCGTGGCAGCACCGACGTACCGGGCGGCATCAAAGCTCTCAGATGAGGCGATCACCAATGAATTTGGCGAGGGCGCTACCGGTTGTGCTGAGTCTCGCTTCCTTACCCTGCATGGTGACCGCTCAGCAGATTGCGGAGTCGGCACCCTCGACGCGACCCTCGCCACTCAGTTTGGAACAAGTCCTCGCGAACCTGGAGCGAAAAGACGCGCAGCGGGCCGCGGCGCTGGAGCAATTCGAAGGAAAACGCATCTATCGAATGCAGTATCACGGGTTCCCCAGTGACAGAGACGCCGAGATGGTGGTGAAGGTCCGCTTCCGAGCCCCGAATTCCAAAGAGTTCACTGTTCTCTCGCAGACCGGTTCAAAGTTTGTCATCGACCATATATTCAAGAAGCTGCTGGAAAGCGAGCAGGAAGCGCTCAAAACGGACAATGGTCACGACATGGCGTTGACCCGGCAAAACTACGACTTCGAATTGGTGGGATACGACAGCAGTTCCGATGGCCCTCAATACGTCATCAAACTCTTGCCCAAGACAAAGAACAAGTTTCTGTGTCGCGGTAAGATCTGGGTCGACGCCAAGGATTTTGCTGTGGTACGGATCGAAGGTGAGCCGGGCAAGAGTCCTTCCATGTGGATCAAGAAAACCGGCATTGCGCACCGTTATGTAAAAGTAGACGATTTTTGGCTCCCCGCCGAGAACCACACTGAGAGCTCAATCAGGCTTGGAGGCAAGGCCATCCTCTCGATCGAATATCGGGACTACAGGATCATTAAAGCGACTCCCGTCGACGCTATCGGGAAGCCTCGTCCCCGCGGCAACACGGTGATGGACGGCGTCGGCGACAGCTCTGCGGTCTTGGCAGGCCACATCGTGCAGCAAAATACCCAATGACCGTGCCCCTAACCATTGCCCCTGGGGTTTAGCTGCATCTAGAATCTCGACGAGAGAAAATTCCGTTCGCTCGATCGCTAACAAAAAATCCTCATGACCCGCTTGTACTGGTCCCGGCTGATTTTCAATCGTTTCACGCCATTCAAACTGATGGGTTCCGCGCTTTTGCTCGTTTCGCTCAAGGGAGCCGGACAACAGTCTGCAGAGCTGGCAAGCTTGCATGGGGCCATTCGTGATGCCGAAGGAAGACCGGTCGCGCAATCCGCCATTCTCTTGCAGCGGAAGGGCTCCGCGGACAGACTAAATGCCCAGACCGATCCCCAGGGAAAGTACAGTTTTCCCGGATTGGCCGATGGTGTGTATAGTCTCCGGGCGTCGAAAATTGGATACGCGGATGCAGAGATCTCGTCAGTATTCCTGAGACCACACGAATCGAAGACCGTCGATCTAACGCTCGGGCTTGTGCAGCAAGGGCAGGGATCGGCTACTTCCACTCCTCAATTCTTCGATCAGCCTCAATTCACGGTGGCCGGCGTAACCGACACCACGAATCTCGGAGGGCACGGTTCCGACACGGTGGTGCGCACGCGGAATTCACTGGCTAAGGACACAGTCTCTCTGGGAGAGCCAACCGTCAAGGCCTCATCCGACGCAGGGCGCGAAAAGTCGCTCAGGGAACTTGCGGAACGCCAACCGGATGACTTCAGTGTCAACCATCAGCTGGGACAGTTGCTGATTTCCAGCGGAAAAGCGCGCGAGGCAATACCTTTTCTGGAACGCGCCACCGCCAAAGAGCCCGCAAATTATGAGAACGCATACGACCTTGCGCTGGCGAACGCCGAGGCCGGCAACTACTCCAAAGCTCGAGATGAAGCGGCGAAGCTATTGGCAACACACGATCGAGCAGATCTGCATCATCTTCTCGGGGATGTCGAAGAGAAGCTCGGAGATTCCTTGGAGGCCGTCCGGCACTATCAGCGCGCCGCCGAATTGGATCCCAGCGAATCGCATCTGTTTGATTGGGGCGCTGAGTTACTGCTGCATCACGCTCCCGAGCCCGCCGTGGAAGTCTTTTCAAACGGAAGCCGCCGGTTTCCCGACTCCGCCCGGCTGCTCCTCGGACTCGGAGCAGCCTATTTCGCTCGCGGTGCTTACGATGAAGCTATCCAGCGGGTCTGCAGTGCTTCGGATTTGAATCCGAACGCCCCGGTTCCTTACCTTTTCCTTGGTCAAATTGAACAGGCCGAGATCGCTCCTTCGAACGACCTGGTCGAACGAGTGCGTCGCTTCCTCACGCTCCAGCCACAGAATGCTGACGCGAACTACTACTATGCTCTCGGACTCTGGAAGCGGCGAAACTCCGTGCCAGAGAAGAACGACATCACGCGAGTGGAATCTCTTCTGAGGGCTGCGATCCAGATCGACCCCAAGCACGCTGCGGCCGCGCTCCAATTGGGAATCGTGCACTCGGAGCAGGGCGCGTATAGTGACGCGATTTCGGATTACCACAAGGCCCTCGCCGCCAATCCTGAGATGGAAGAAGCGCACTATCGTCTGGCGCAGGCATATCGGCAAATCGGGGAGTCTGAGAAGGCCAAAGAAGAACTACGTCTGTACGGCCAATTGGCCAGGGAATCGGCGCAGAAGCAAGACCGCGAGCGTCGTGAGATCAAACAGTTTGTCTATACGCTGCGCGACCAGTCCGCGCCCCAAGTCCAGTGATGCCTTCCAGGGACTTGTCCCGAACCGCCGAGAGTGTATAATCCCGCCCCGTGGATCTGTGGGAAGTTCCCCAACTCAAGCTTGCGAGGAACCATGTCGAACATCCGGGAAGATAATTCGGTCAGTCGTGTCGCTACATACTTCGTATTCGCATTTCTGCTTGCGGCGATCCTCGAAACCATGATCGCGACTCTGGGAAGATAGCCACCCCCGATAGTCTCTAGGCGTGACGCCACGCGCAGGTCGTCCTGCTGCGCCTCCGCTGGGCCCTGTGTTACACTTCATAATTCAAAACAATAGAGTTGCGCGCAGCGCTTTCACCCATACATGCTTTTTTCCAAGGAATATGTGGGCTATTTAGCCCGCGAAGTTACCAAAAAACTGATAGCCGGCAAACTCATCGAGACGGCGGCCGTCCCCGCGGTAACAGAGCGCGTGCATGCTGCCCTGCTCGAGGAGCTTTCGCTCGAAGATCGCATCAACGACGAAGTCAGAGTCATTCTTGAGGCCTATTCGGACGAGATGCGCAACACCGGTGCGAACTATCAGGAGATGTTCCGCAAGGTGAAAACCGAACTCGTGCGCAAATACAAGGCGGTGCTGTGAGACTGAGCCGCGACAAGGTGAACGTACTGGCCCGCGCCGTTTCAGAGGTTCTCAAGCAGATGGACGAAGTGGAGTTCATCGAAGACCCAAACACTATCCGCCAGGAAACCCGTAAGATTATTGAGGAACTGCTCAATCAGGAAGCGCGGATCGACCTCGCGGCCCGGCAAAAGATCGACACCCAGAAGCGAACCATTCTTGAAGGCTCGCAGGAGTGGGACATTCTCTACCGAAAGTACTACAACGAGGAAGTAAAGAAGTTCGGCGTGTAACTCTCCCGTCTACGCGCTTCTTCAGAGGTAATCGGTTGGCCAGTTCCGTCCTCCATATTGAATCCATTGTGAAACGGGCCGCCCATCAGGCCGGATTCGATCTGGCAGGTATTGCTCCCGCCGCCGATTCCTCCGAACTCAAAACATTTTCCGAATGGATTGCCGCCGGACACGCTGGCGACATGAAGTACATGGAAGCCCGCGACCAGCAAGGATCGCTCAAGCGCGGATCGCTCTCGCGAGTAGCTCCCTGGGCGAGAAGCGTGATCGTTTGCGCTATCAATTACAACACCGATCATCCCTACTCGACTGAATTGCAGGATGCGAGCCGCGGATGGATCTCTCGTTACGCCTGGAGTCATGAGGATTACCACGAAGCCGTTCTGCGCCG
>AR_comb_assmDRAFT_10324973_pt1 | contig 13142 bp, 7 predicted proteins | sample ArasoioldDNA_FD_10543 | JGI IMG/M metagenome (IMG submission 10543) | reverse complement strand
CCCGTACGCTTCACTTGCGGGATGACCTTGTAACTCCGCCCCTGGATGCTGAAACGGTTCACGTAGTTTCCGCCGACCAGTGCCGACAGGTCACGGCCAGCCTGACCGAGATCGACACCCTGCGAGCGCAGCTTGTCGCGATCGAATACGACCTCCGCCTGGGGTTGATCGAACTTGAGATCCGCATCGGCGAACATGAACATCCCGCTTGCGAACGCCTTCTGCACGAGCTGGTTGGCCAGGTCGCGCAGCTGTGTCGGTTCAGCCGACGACGCGATGACGAGATCCACCGGGAAGTCTCCGCCGCCCGGCAGCGGCGGTGGCGTGAGCGGGATCACGCGGACACCCGGTATCTTCGACAGCGGTCCCATGGATTCCATCAGCAACTGCTGCGCTGTCTTGGTCCGCTCACTCCACGGTTTGGTGACCATGCCTCCAAATCCGCCGCTCGGAGACGTGATCTGGAAAATGCTCGCCGCCTCAGGAAACGAGTGATAGACGTCGTAAATCTGCTTCGAGAACAGCGCCGTCTGATCGATGGTCGCGTTTGCCGAAGCCTGAACGACGCCAAACACGACGCCCTGATCTTCTGCGGGCGCCAGCTCTTGTTGCGAGAACATGTAGAACGGCACGATCAGGACCGCCACGATCGCCCACAGGACCAGAACCACGGGGCGATAACGAAGCGTGCTGGTCAGCGTCCGCGTATAGAACGATCGAACTCGATCGAACCTCCGGTTGATCCAGCCCGAGAAACCGCGCTCGCTGTCGCCGGCGCGCAGCAGTTTCGATCCCATCATCGGCGAGAGCGTCAGCGCGACCACGCCGGACACGATCACCGCTGACGCGAGCGTAAAGGCGAACTCACGAAACAGCGTTCCCGTCAGGCCGCCCTGGAAGCCGATCGGAGCGTAGACCGCGGCCAGCGTGATGGTCATCGCGATGATCGGACCGACCAGCTCACGTGCCGCTTCGATCGCGGCATTGAACGGACGCTTGCCGCCATGGAGGTGGCGCTCCACGTTCTCGACCATCACGATTGCGTCGTCCACGACCAGGCCGACCGAGAGGACGATCGCGAGCAGCGTGAGCAGGTTGATCGTGAAGCCCGCCGCAAGCATCAGGAATGCGGCACCCACCAGTGAGATCGGGATGGCCACGACCGGAACGATCAACGCGCGAAACGACCCAAGGAACAGGAAGATGACGACGATGACGATGAGCAGTGTTTCGGTCAGCGTCCTCAGCACTTCGTTGATGGCGTCCTGGATGTACTCCGTCGAGTCGTACGGAATGCCAACCTTCATGCCGGCCGGCAGCTGCGCCTGGATTCCCGGAATCTCCTCCCGGACCTTCTTGATGACGTCGAGGGTGTTTGCCGTCGGCAGCACCCAGACACCCATGAACGTTGCCCCCTGTCCGTTGAACCGGACCTCCTGGTCGTAGTTCTCGGCCCCAAGGACGACGTCGGCGACCTCGCCGAGCCGGACGATGACCCCTTTCTCTTCCTTGACGACGAGCTGCTTGAACTCCTCGGCGGTGCGGAGATCGGTGTTGGCCACGAGGTTGACCGACACCATCGATCCCTTTGTTTTTCCGAGCGCCGACAGGTAGTTATTCCGCGCCAGCGCATCCTGCACCGCCGACGGAGAGATGCCGAGGGCGGCCATCCGTTCCGGCTTCAGCCAGATTCGCATCGCGAAGGTGCGGTCGCCCAGAATGTCCGCGCGTTGGACGCCGCTGACCGCGCTCAGCTTTGGCTGAACGACTCGCGTGAGGTAGTCGGTGATCTGGTTCTGATCCAGATCGTTGGACGAGAACCCGAGATACATCGCCGCGAACTGGGCGTCCGCGGTCTCCATCTCGATCACCGGTGCCTCTGCTTCGGGCGGCAGCTGATTGCGTACCTGTGCGACCTTGGCCTGGATCTGGGTCAGCGCGGCGTTGGTGTCGTAGTTCAGCGTCAGGTGCACGGTGATCGTGCTGATGCCCTGCGCACTGGACGACTCCATGTAGTCGATGCCGTCGGCGCTGGCAATGACGCGTTCGAGTGGCGTGGTGATGAACCCGCGCACGAGATCCGCGTTGGCGCCGACGTATACCGTCGCGACCTTGATGACCGCGATGTCGCTGCGGGGATATTGCCGAACACTGAGCGCGCGGATCGATTGCAAGCCGGCGATCAGGATGACCAGGTTGACGACGATCGCCAGGACCGGCCGTTTTATGAAAAGGTCTGTGAACCGCATTGTGAGCTTTCCCTTTTCCGTTTTGTCTGTACTTTTGCCTTCGAACTTTTGACTTTTAACTTTTGAGTTTCACTTGTCTTCCGTTGTCGGCGTCTTGCTGTTGGCCGGCTGCACGTTGTTGTTGATCTGGATCGGCGCGCTGTTGCGCAGCTTGAACACACCTGACGTGACGATTTCTTCACCCGGCTTGATCCCTGACAGGACCGCGATTTGATCGCCTCGCGCGGCGCCCAGCTTCACCACCTGCTGACGCACGCCGCGATACGATTGCCCCTGCGGGTTCTTCATGTCCGACACGACGAACACGGAATCGCCATAGGGCGCGTAGTTGATCGCCGAGGCAGGCAGGGCGATGATTCTTTGTGCCGCGCCGAGCATCACCTGCGCCTGGACGAACATCCCGGGCCGGAGCTTCCCGCCAGGGTTCGCGAGCGTCGCCTGCACCTGCACGTTCCGCGTCGTCTGATCGACGACCGAGTCGACAGCGCTCACACGGCCGGTGAATTGGCCATCACCGACTTCGCCAACAGCGATGTGGACGGTCCGCCCGATCCGCATGTCGGCGGTGTCCTGCTGCGGGACGGCGAAGTTGACGTAGATCGGATTGAGCGACTGCAACGGAACCACCGGATCGCCGCCGGTCAAGTACTGGCCGAGGTTGACCTGACGGATCCCCAGCACGCCTGAGAAGGGCGCACGAATCGTCTTCCGTTCGATCGTCGCGCGGATCTCGCCGATCCGGGCCTCGGCCTGCTTGTACGTCGCCGCGGCCGTGTCGTACTCCGCCCGGGACACGGCGTCCTGCTTGACGAGTCCTTCCATGCGCTCGTGGTTCAACCGCGCGAGTTCCAGCGCGGATTGCGCGCCAGCCAGCTGTGCCTGCTCCTGCCGCGTATCGAGCTGCACGAGGACGTCGCCCTTCTCGACGGTCTTGCCAGAGTCAAACGCAATGCGATCGACGACGCCGGGAAGATCGGCGCTGACGGTCACACCCTGTACGGCAGCGACCGTCCCAATCGCGTTGATCGAGTTAGCCCACTCCTCTTCCGCCGCCACAATCGTCGTGACCGCGTCCGGCGGCGGCTGCATTGCCGCAAACTGTTCCGCCATGGCCTGGAACTGCTTGAACTTTATGAAGCCCAGACCCGCTATGAAGGCGACCATCAGGGCCACCATGAGAATCATCCGCTTCGCCATGTGTCGATATCCTTCCGTGTGTTCTCTGCCTGTGTTCTGCTGTGTTCTTCTTCTCTTGAATGGCGGGGTCCCCTGCACCCCGCCAAGCTCCTCGCTCGCGGGGGCCATCGCCCCGCTCTGCTCGTCGCGTCCCTTGTCTCCCTTGTCAACTTTGCTTCGTCCACCCACCACCCAGGGCCCGGTACAACTGCACAAGTGATGACAGTTCCTGTTGTCTCAAACGGGCGAGATCGAGTTCGCCCTGAAAAAGATTTCGCTGCGCATCGAGCACCGGCAGATAGCTGTCGAGCCCTCCCTGGTAGCGCTGCGTAGCCAGCTGCGACGACGCGGTGAGCGCTTCAACCAGTCGTTCCTGCTGCGTGCGTTGCTCGGTGGTTTTCGTATACGAAGCCAGTCCGTCCGAGACGTCGCGAAACGCGGTGTAGATGGCGCGCTGATAGTTCACGAGCGCTTCGCCGTGGACGGCTTCGGCGAGCTTCACGTTGTTGCGCGTGCGTCCGGCGTTGAACACGGGCACCGCGGCGCCGAGGCCCGCGCTCGCCAGGACGGCGGGTCCGCTCAGCAGGTCGGAGAGCTGCCGACTCTGCGCCCCGAAGAAGCCCGTCAGGCTAATGCGTGGAAAGTAGTCGGCCTTGGCCGCGCCGATCTGGGCATTCGCGGACACGAGCTGCTGCTCGGCCTCGCGAATATCGGGCCGGCGTTCGAGCAGCGCTGACGGCAGGCCTGCTGGAACCGTCGGCGGCACCTGGAACGACTCGAGCGGCCTCCCGCGTGGAATGTCTTCGGGCGTGTGTCCCAGCAGCAGGCTGAGCGCGTTCTCCGCGAGGGCGCTCTCCCGTTCGATGCTGGCGATCTGTCCGGTCGCCGTGTAGAGCAGCTGTTCGGCCTGGCGCACGTCGAGGCCGCTCGCGACGCCGCTCGCACGGCGCGCTTCGACGAGCCGCAGGTTGTCGTTGGCGACGTCTCGCGTACGCTTGGCAATCTCGAGTTCGAGATCGAGCGCACGCAGCGCGAGATAGGTCTGCCCGACGTCGGCGACGAGTGTCGTGATGACGCCGCGGCGCGCTTCTTCCGTCGCCAGATACTGGGCGCGGCCCGCTTCACTGAGGCGCCGCAGCCGTCCCCAGACATCCAGTTCCCATGACAGGCTGAAGCCTGCTTGTGCGTAGCTGACATCGGTGTCGGTGCCTGCCGGTATCCCGCGGTTCGCACCGACTTGTGACGACCGCGCGGCGATGACATCCGCCGATGCGTCGACGGACGGCCACTGTCCCGCACGAGTGATGCCGTATGCCGCTCGCGCCTGCAGAACACGTTGCGCAGCGATTCGCAGTTCGAAGTTGTCCTGAAGCGCGGTCTTCACGAGACCGACCAGCGTGTCGTCGCGGAACAACTCGAACCATTGAAGATCGGCGAGCGACGCGGCTGAGGGCTGACCCGACACGCCCCGATAGGTGGACGGCGTCCGAACGTCGGGTCGCGCATAGTTTTTCCCGAGCGTGCAGGACGCCGTCGTCGCGGCAAGAACCAATATGAATGAGATATGTATGAGTCTGAACACCGTCCACTCCTTACGCGCTGCGCCGTGAGAGGTCGTCCGCACCCCGGTTGCCAAGCCACAGGTCGTTCTGCGCGGATTCAGCAATCTCTCGAATGAGCACCGGCATCACGCATCCCTTGGCGACGAGGCGCGCGCCGGCCCGATGAAGGGCCTCGAGCACCTCCCGGCCCGCGGCATCCACGCGCCACAGACCAGTGAGATCAACCTTGATGAGCGCTCCAGGGGCCGCAGCCACGATCTGGTCCCAGCAGATGGCGAGCTCCTGGACCACGTCGCCCGTCAGATAGCCTTCAAGCGTCAGCACCAGCTCGCCGTCAATCCCGTGTGTAGTGATTCGAAACATGAGAAAACACCCTGTTATTTGCTAGACGTTGGCACCGACCTGTTTTCGACAACCGACCAACAGCGACGATCGTGCCGGCACGACGGGGAACCTCGCGTTGTGCGATAACGTCAACAAACAGCAGAACTTGCCCTCAGCCACTCCACGGGTTACAACAGAAAGTGCCAATGCCTGACACGCTAGCGGGTTGGCACGCTGCCAACCGGCTGGCACCTTTTGCGGCCTCGAGCGTCTTAGGTGGAGTGGGATCTGAACGCAGTTAGAGAGAAGCGCTATGAAGAGTGTCAGTGATGAGTTTGATGTCTTCGATGAGCGAGCGCACAGGGTTGTAGACGTCGCAAGCGTCCTCGCCTCCAACGCGCATCTCACCGATCTCTTGGCCGTTCTGGAGCGCGAGCGCGATCAGCTCGACCTGCTTCTCGATGTCACCAACGCCGTCGTCACCCACCTCGATACGCGCGAGCTGTTCCGCGCGGTCGCACCGGCGCTGCGGCGCTGCGTGAGTGCGGATGTTGCCGCGTTGAGCCTGTACGATCCGGAGGCCGGCGTGCTGCGTCACCACGTGTGCGACGCCCCCGAGGACTTCTGCAGCCGGTCCAATGTGGCAATGGCGACTGAGAGCACGCTCGACGGATCTGCCTCAGGTCATGTGTTCAAGACGGGGAAGCCCGCTATCTTTTCGCCGGCCGATCTCGACAGCTTTCCCGAGAGCGTCTTCATCCGCGCGCGCGGGATCAACTCGGCCTGCGCGGTTCCGCTGGCGACCGCCCACGGCATCCTCGGAACATTGAACCTTGGGGCGTTTAGCGACGAGGCGTTTTCGGCCAGCCAGTTCCCGCTGCTGACGCGCGTGGCCGGACAGATCGCGATCGCGGTGCGCAATGCCGTGTCGTTCGAACGCATCGAGGAGCTGAACGCGCAGCTCGCGCGCGAAAAGCTCTACCTCGAGGACGAGATACGCAGCGACTATCAGTTCGAGGAGATCATCGGTCGCAGCCACGCGCTGGCTCGCGTGCTGCGTGAGATCCAGACCGTCGCGCCAACCGATTCGACCGTGCTGATCTCCGGCGAGACCGGATCCGGCAAGGAACTGGTCGCGCGAGCGATCCATCAGCTGAGCACTCGCCGCGACCACGCGTTCGTCAAGTTGAATTGCGCGGCGATTCCGACCGGTCTGCTGGAGAGCGAGTTGTTCGGCCACGAGAAGGGGGCGTTCACGGGCGCGATCAGCCAGCGGATCGGTCGATTCGAGCTCGCCAATCGCGGGACGGTCTTCCTCGACGAAGTCGGGGAGATTCCGATCGAGCTGCAGCCCAAGTTGCTGCGGGTGCTGCAGGAGCGCGAATTCGAACGCCTGGGGAGCACGCGGACGCTGCGCACCGACGCCCGCCTGATTGCCGCAACCAACCGCGACCTATCCTCGCTCGTCGACGAGCAGAAGTTCAGGCAGGATCTGTTCTACCGCCTGAACGTGTTTCCGATTACCGTGCCGCCGCTGCGCGATCGGCGCGAGGACATCCCGATGCTCGTGCGTCACTTCGCACAGCAGTTTGCGCGGCGGATGAAGAAGAACATCGAGACCATCCCGAGCGAGACGATGGACGTGTTGACGCGGTACGATTGGCCGGGCAACATCCGCGAGTTGCAGAATCTCATTGAACGCGCCGTCATCCTGTCCACGGGGGCAACGCTCAACGTGCCGGTCGAGGCTTTGAACGGCCTACGGACGACCCCGTCGGGGCTGGTCCACACGCAGACGCTCGAAGACGCCGATCGCCGTCACATCGTCGCCGCGCTCGAGCGGGCGAACTGGGTGATCGCCGGGCCCCGTGGCGCGGCGGCCAGCCTCGGCGTCAAGCGATCGACGCTCCAGTTCCGCATGCGGAAACTTGGGATCGTCCGCCCGACGGCCCAGCATTGAGCCCGCCGCCGCGCGCTTCGGGCTGTGGCGGGCTTGCTTACGACGTCGTAATTCGGCGACATTTTTTGATCACGGCAATTCTTGATCAGGCGTGAAGAGCGGCACTGAAGGCGAAGCGTGCGCCTGATTTGCCGCTCTTTTCCCGCCGTTTCAATCTGAACCCGTTGCTGTGGTGTGGGCATGGAGCTTGCCGTTCCAGTGACGGATGCGGCGGGTTTCCTTATCGGTTGCAGCCCTCGTGCTGCTGTCTGTGACGGTCATTGCTACTGCGGCTTCGGGAACATCAGGCAGTCCACCGCCCCCGCCCGCGCTCCCGAGCCCAGGTACCCACACCGGGGCGGTCGACTCGTCATCACTCCTTGAAAAGAGCCTGCTGGTCACGTGGTATGGCAATCCCTGGTCAGGACGAATGGGAATCCTCGGTCGCCTCGACGACGCGGCGCTGGTGGAGGGCTTGAAGAAACAGGCAGCTGCCTACGCGGCGGTGACCGACAAACGGGTCATTCCCGCGTACGAACTGGTCGCAATCATCGGGCAGCCGCAACCGGGCAAGGATGGCATGTATCGTCGTCGCGAAAGCTACACCGTGATCGATCGCATGCTGCGCGCGGCAAGAGCCGCCGGTTTCAAACTGATTCTCGATGTGCAAACCGGCCATTCGACCGTGCTCGCCGAACTCTCCTACCTCTCACGCTACCTTCAGGAGCCGGACGTTTATGTGGCCCTCGATCCTGAATTCTCGATGGGGGACGGTGGGATTCCGGGCCAGCGAATTGGCACCATGCGCGCCGATGAAGTGAACGACGCGATCGACGTGCTGGAGTACGTACAGGAACGCTATCGGCTTCCACGCAAGGTGCTCATGGTCCATCAGTTCACGATGGCCATGCTGCCCGACAAGGAAAAGATCTGGACGAGCTCGGCGCTCGACATTGTCCTTGTCGCCGACGGATTCGGACCGCCAGCTTTGAAACGGCACACCTACTCGATGGTCCTGAAGCAGCACGCCTTCGCCTACAGCGGCTTCAAGCTGTTCTACATCCAGGATACGGACTTGCTTCAACCGTCCCAGGTCGTCAAGCTGTCGCCCTCTCCGTCCGTTGTGATCTATCAGTAGGAACTTAGACCGGCGCATCCTCCGGCGCGCGCGACGCGTATCGCAGCGGCGTGGTCCAAAGGCTTTCGAGTCCCTCGAGGATGTCCGAGGCCCAGCTGAAGACGTTTCGACCGGCGACGACACGTCTCATCGCCCGCATGCGCATTCGCCGTTCATCGACTGGCATCTCGACGGCCCTCGTGAGCGCAGCGGCAAAAGCATCGACATCGTAGGGATTGATGAGAAGCGCATCCTGCAGCTCCTGCGCGGCTCCGGCCAGCCTGCTGAGCACGAGCACGCCGTCCTCGTCTTCACGCGCGGCCACGAATTCCTTCGCGACGAGGTTCATCCCGTCGTGTAACGAGCTGACGATGCAGAAGTGGGCGAGTCGATAGAGCGCGACCAGGCTGGTCAGCTCCAACGCTCCTCGATGGTAATGCACCGGCAGAGGATGATCGGGAATGCCGTGCCGTGCGTTCAGTTCCTCGACCTTCTGAGAGATCTCCCACTCGATGGCGCCATAGCTTTCGAGACTCGATCGCGATGGCACGCCGATCTGGAGAAACGTGAGCCGGCCGCGTAGTTCAGGCCGCGTTGTGAAAAGCCGATTGAGCGCTTCCAGCCGCTCGGGAATTCCCTTCGTGTAGTCGAGCCGATCGACGCCCAGTCCGAGAATCGGAGCATCGAGGGCGAACATCTGTCGGAGCCGTTCCTGCTCACGAAAGAAAGACCCGTCGATACCGATCGACTGAATGCGATCGTAGTCAACGCCAATCGGCGCAGATGTGATGGTCGTGATCCGGTCGCCCATTCGAACCCGCTCGCCATCGGCCTCCACCTCGAGTCCGAGTTCCTCGTGAACGGCCATGACGAAATTGCGGCGATCGCGATCGAGCTGGAATGCCAGAAGGTCGTTCGCCAGGAGACCCGACAGAATCTCGTGCCGCCACGGGCAGATGCGGAGACGATCCGGATACGGCCACGGAATGTGCCAGAAGAGTGCCGTTCGGACGGCGGGGCGCCGCTTTCGCAGTTCTCCGGCGACCAGGGCCAGGTGGTAATCCTGAATGAATACTGGCGTCTCGATGGTGGGTAATTCCTCATCGATGGCCGCGGCAAAGCGCGAGTTGACTGATTCGTAGGCCGCCCAATCCTCCCCGCGGAATTTTGGACGCACATCGACGAGATGGCACAGCGGCCACAGCCCTTCGTTCGCGAACCCGCCATAGTAGGCGTCGTACTCCTGTCGATCGATCCAGAGACGGCGAAGCTGGTAGGCGGGGTTGTCCGGCGGGACGAGCAGCTTGTCGCCGGCGTCGACGAGCACTCGGTCGGCGCTGCCGTCGCCCGACGCGATCCAGACGCCGTGCCGTTCGCGCATCAGCGCGTCGAGCGCGACCGCAACACCGCCGGTTGCCGGCGTACAGGTGATGGTGCCGTACCGATCGTAGTTGTGCAGATACGGTTCCCGGTTCGAGACGACGATCAGCGGCCGCGCCGCGCTTGTGTCGATCTCCCCGGCACGCGCCAGCCCGACGCGGAACACCGCCGGGCCGATCAATTCGTCGATCGCGATGAGGGAGATGAGCAGCATCTGGATCTGTGCGCCCCACGTCGGGAATTCCGCGGCGAGGACCGACGACAGCCCAACCGTGATTCCAGCCTGGGAGACGAGACCCGTCCAGACATAGGCCCCCGCCTGGCGGTCAATCCCGGACGAGGCCAGCCCAATCGTCACGCCGAATCGGATGAGCGCCACGCGTACGGCGGCAAGACCTATTGCCACGAATCCGGTAGCCGCGAGCACGTCCAGTCGCAACGACGTTCCCACGGCGACAAAAAACACCACCAGCACAGGCAACGCGCCGCGCTGAATCGCCACCTTCAAGGCGTCGCCCTGAGGAACCGCGACGTTCTGGATGACGAGGCCTGCCGCCATCGCGGCCACCAGCGGCTCGAACCGCTGCGAGGCACCGACCTGGCTGAGCAGGGCACAGACGCCGAGCAGCACCAGCGTGACCTCGCGACCCCAGTAGCGCAGATACAGCGCGAACAGCGCGCCGACGAGACACCCGAATGACGCGGCTCCGCCGATCTCCCAGGCAAGTTGCGCCAGGAGGTTGACGTCTGACGCTTCGGTCAGTACGCCGCGCGCCAGCTGCATCGCGAATGAAAAAAGAATGAGGGCAATGAAGTCTGCCAGCACCACAATCGCGAGCACCAGATCGCTGAGGCGCCCACGCGCGCCGGTTTCCGCAATCACCGCCGCCGTCATCGTCGGCGAGAAGCTGATCGTGACGATCGTGACCAGTGCGACCATCGCGATCTTCGCGAGACCGGCTGCGTCCGGCGCAATCGGCAGCCACGGCCACGTCAGCCAGGCCACGGCAAAGAGTCCGACCATGGCGACCGAAAGAATCGCGGCCAGCATCCGGGTGACTCCAGAGATGCGGTGAGCGATGCGCTCGAAGTTCAGCGTCAGGCCGGCGATTAAAGCGATCAGCGACGTGGCAATCCCGTTAATCGTGTGCAGCTGGGCGGCCATGTTGCCGGTGATGACGTTCCCGATGTACGGGCCAATCAGCACACCAAACAGCAGATAGCCGGTGAGCCGGGGAAACCGGAAGTGACGCAGGAACTCACCCGTGACCAGCGCAAGAATCAACGTCAGCCCAAGCGCCAGCGCCGTGGTCGACGGCTGACTCACATCGCCGGGACCGATAAGGCGGACGCCAACGACCGCGGCGACGAGCAACGCAACGGCGAGCAGTCGGGTCATGCTGCTGGGTCCGGTTCTCGAATGAGGAGCGATGCCAGGTCTGAGGCGAACGAACCGACGACGACAATCGTGAACAGCGTCGTGGCGATGTCGTCGTGGCCTCGAACCTGTACGACATTGAGCGCAAACGCCAGTCCAACGATGCCAGGCGAGAGAGGAGACGGCTCGTCCGACGGACGGTGCCTGACCAGCCGGCGCGCGAGCAGCCTTCCCGCAAGCTTGCCGGCGATCCGGCACAGCACGTAGAAGGTAATGAATCCGATTAACGCGATCGAGACGTGGAGCTTGGCGCCGGCCACCAGCAGCAGCAGCCCAACGACAGGCCGCTGGAGATAGCCAAGATCCTGCGCGATGCGATCGCGGACGTCCGACCCGGCCGCACGCCAGAGAACCCCGGCGGCGAAGCCAGCGAAGAGCGCCGACGACGAAAGATAGGCAGCGGCACCGCCGAGCAGCAACAAGCCGCCGATCGCGAACACGCGTTCCTCGGTCACCGACGACGTTTTTGACACGAGGAGCCAGCACGCGACGGCGACGGCGAGGATCACCAGCAAGAAGCCAAACGTGAGCGTGGCGATCTCCGCCGGCGTCTGCGCGCGCATGGCTGCGAGCGCCGGCAGTCCGAGCACGATTGGTAACACGTCGTGAGACCCGCCGAGTGCGGTCTCATCCTTTGCCGGCGCTGGTGGTTGCGTCGCCGACGAAGCGGCACAGAGGCCGAGCATCACGGCGAGAAGCCACGGAATCATCAGCGGCGAATCCAGCAAGGCATCAGCGGCGAGCATGCCCGCCGCAACCGTCAGCAGCGTGACGACCGCTTCGATGTTCCCTTCGGCGAGCAACGAACCCGCGCGAAAGCGGCGGACATCCATCTCCATGCCGATGAATGCTCCGAGCGTCGCCAGGGCGGCCGACACCGCCGGATCGAGGACGGTCAAAACGGTGGGCGACAGAATGCCTAGCCCGTACGGGCCGAGCGCGACACCAGTGAGGAGAAGGAGAAACCACGGGCGCGGAGTTGGTGCGAGCCCTTGGGCGAGCTGCAGGCGCGATCGCCAGCGTGGCCGCTCGACGGTCACTCCAATGGCGGAAGCCTCGTCGTGAATGACGTTCGTCTCGAGCATCACGGCTTTCTGGGAATCGCCAGCACCCGATGATCCTGGCCCCGGGTCAGCACGACGACGACCGATCCTCCTGATGATCCGGCAGCGAAGAGCCGCGCGATCTGCGGCGATGACGGGCTCTCCAGGTCATCAGCTTTGGTGATGACGTCGCCGGCCTGAACCCCGGCGCGCGCCGCGATCGATCGCGGGAGGACGTGAAGCACTTCCGCGCCGACTTTCGGCAGCGTCCGCAGAGTGAGACCAAGAACCGGGTCCGCCGGCGCGGGACGCTTGGCTTGGGCAATCACTCGCGCCTGCCGCATCTCGCCCTGTCGGCGCACATCAAGCACGGCAGTGCTGCCATCGGAAAGACCGACAACCTGCATCTCCCACTGTTCAGGAGACGTGACCGCCGTGCCGTTGACACGTTCCACGACATCCATCGCTGACAGAACTCCTGCCGCCGGGCCCGCGGGATCAACCCACGTGACGACGACGCCGGATGGCGATTGAAGCGCCGCAGCAAGCGTCGGCGAAAGCGGCTGCACCTCAGCACCCAGCGACGTCGAGTCCGGATGCGGCTGGCGCGACAAGCGGTCGGCGGCAGCCGTGAGGAGCTCGGCGGGAACGATGGCCGGCTGGTCGTCGTGTCTGATCGCCAGCCCGGCGAATTCGCCCGCGACCGTGAACAGGAACGTACCGGCTCGAAGTTCCACACCATACGGAACGGCCCACAGCGTCCCCGACCAGCGCGAACTCGCGATCGAATTGAGCGAGCCGATGAAGACTGGCCTCAACGAGAGTCCGCCGCCGGAAACGTCGGACGCGATCAGAAACCGCGGATACTGCAGTCCACGCGATGGCCAGACGCTGGCCGGCGGACCATCTTCGGC
>AR_comb_assmDRAFT_10039873_pt1 | contig 13145 bp, 9 predicted proteins | sample ArasoioldDNA_FD_10543 | JGI IMG/M metagenome (IMG submission 10543) | reverse complement strand
AAATCTAATTCAAATTTTTGAAGGCTAAGTAATTGCTGTTTGTTTGACGAAAATATATCTACAAAATATCTAGAAGTCAATCTAGCTGGATACCTTACTTGTTACCTATAAATATTATCGCATAGACTACCTGTGCTAATTGCTGGCAGGCATGTTGACAAATACACACTGTTATTTTTCCATCAATTATTTATCTTCAGGTATCCTACTCTACGTATGGTTGCAGTCTTGTTTATTTTGTAAGTAATTTGCTTTCATTTATAATCACTCCGTCAAAAAATAGTTGAACCCTTTTAACGCAAGGGATATAATCCCGCCCAGACATTGAATCCTGGACCTTATTGTAAGCCACACATTTAAACAGATATTTTCAAGCTATATGTCTATCTATTTTTTGTGATGATTTCAGACCAGTATCATCATTTGTATTAGGAACAATCTCGAGGCCAGGACGTCTTTACTGTCGTAAAAGAGTATGTGCTTTTCTAATTGATGAAACCATGACGAAGATTGGTCATGACAAAGCTTGGTTATGGATTGCCGTAGACCAATTCATAGACAAGTCCTTGGATTTTACATATCTAGACATAGGAATATGATTGTTGTTGAGTCATTCCTAAAATCTTTAATTAAGATTTATGGCAGACATGTGGTTTATAGTGATGGAAGGACATGGTATCCGGAGGATGTATTTCGCTGATTAGAGCATAGATTACATTCTCCATATGAAAAGTGCATAGTTGAAAGAACGATAGAATATCTAAAGGATAGAATTGAAGCATTTGATGATTATTATCCACGTATGAGAGATGGTTTATGAAATCTTAGGCATGTATACAAATGGTTTATCCTGTTCATATTTATGCATAATAGCGTTACAAGTACTAAATTTATTGATCCAAGGAGGTAGAGGTATCTCTTAACAGGACCGCCTAATCTATCCAAACATATAACTAATCGGATACAGCTTATAACATATTAAGAATGAGTCGAATTACAAGAAAATCTACTTCAGCAATTTTGATGATAATAATAATATCTATTCTTTATGCACCATCTCTTATGGTAGGAAAAGATTTTAGTTTAGTAACACCATTGCTTATTCAGGGAAACAAGACTGATTATCAAAATAGTCAACCGTTATTGATTTTGAATCTCCCTCAAGCATATCTAACATATGGAGACGATGGTTTCACAAACCTAGGATTTAAAGGTGTAATAGTTAACAATACTATGATTGAAAACCCTGATTTTAGTTTTCCACTGATTAATGAAGGCGTAAGTCTCCGAAAAGGAATGTCATTTCACATTCCTACTACTTCTTTTATAGGAAATAAAAGTATTGAAGTCAAAAATATTGTAACAGTTATAACTATACTAAAGCAAGACAGACATGGAAATTTTGACATTCATCATTTAGGAAATGAATCCATAGTAGTTCCGAATCGTAGAAATGTAGATGGTAGCGATGACTTCATCTTGAATAATCATGTGAAGGCTGGCGAAAGTTATATTCTATCTCTATATAAGATTTTTAACAGTGGAGTAGTGTCAATTTATCAAACTAGATTGGCTGTAAATTGATAAATACTTCGGTTTGAGCAAATACTGTATGCACTCAAATTAGATAAACCATCTTTAAGTTTGGTCACTTATGTTAACGTCCATCTCTAGAAATCGATGGTGGAATTTTGGTAGAAATGATACGTTAAAGGCCAAATTAAGTAGTGAGAATGTACATAGAGGAGCCATTAAAAAAACCTGACGGAATGAAGAAACACTGGTGTTCCAAAAGCTGGAAATCATATCAGGCTGCAGATATAAACCAGCAGGATGCAAGAGAGTGAGGCCATGTGGACATTCATCCAGTTATGATTATAACTGATATTAATTGATATTCTATTGAATTCTGCTGATGTCACTCAATACTGCAAAAAAATGAAGACATTTATAAGAATACTTCCGAGTTGGATATTTTTGTATAATTCATAATAGAGAATCATTCTTTAAATTTACCATTTTATGTGCTTGGCTGATGTGCACATATATAGCAGAAAAATAGCTAACTTTAATAGTCTAATCTATACTCCTTTTAGAGGCAAATCCGGGATTTTGGATCACTATTCATGTATTTGAATAAGAATCCGTACTGTATCTATTAATAGTAAACCAAGCGTAAATGGACTGCTCTCAACTGTCAATAGACTGGCTAGTTGTACATGATAATATCCGATTAATGGTAACCGAATTAATATTGGGATCAGAACGGTCTAGTATAGATAACTGGCCTCCACGAGTAAATTTATATACATTCAAGAGTTTAACAACTTCTTGGTGTTAATATTTAGACTTGCCTCATTCCAATCGTCCTCTAACCTCTCGTGAATTTAAGATTATATTGGATAGGAACAGGTTCATGGATAAAAAGAAAGGAATACAAGAACTCTCAGCCATCATTAAGGGATTAATTGAAAAACAGAATGGAAGATTTATGGATGACATTAAAGAAAAAGAAAGAACAACATGGTACTTAGATACTAATGCATATGAACTCTACTGTAATAATAATTTTCTGCTCAGAATAAGAAAGGAGAAGAATTCAGAGGAATATGATGTCACACTGAAGTGTAGACACTCAGATCGATATGTCTCTGCTTCATATGATCTTGCGAGTTCTATTGAAGGTATCGATATCAAGTTCGAAGAAGATATAGTTATCCCGTTCATCAGCAAGTTTTCACTTTCAGCCTCTCTGAAGGGTAAACAAATACCACGCTTTAATACTATGCAAGATGTTGTATCTGTATTTCCGGGACTTGATCTAGGGATTGAAACTGGTAAGATGCTCAGCAAAGTAAATAATTTTGAAGTAGTAGAAATATCAAGCAAGATTGGAAAAATCGCTTTTTCAGATGATGCTACTGAGATCGAGCCTGAGCTTAACCTGTGGTATTCATCGATCAAAGAAGACAGGCCACTCATTGTAGAATTCACGTTTAAATGTAAAGCAGCAAAACAAGATAAAGCAGAAAAGATGTTGCTAGAAGAATATCCACACTCTCTTGTCCTAGAAGCTGATTCATTCTATCATTCATTGCAAAAGGATAAGATTGTAGATAAACAAGCCACAAAAACAAAAACAGATCTTGTATATTCGAATAGTTGCAAGCCCTAACTTATCTACCCATTTTGCATGAAATATTTGAGAAACACTATAAAAGTACTAATATGTTTAATGTTCCCACTCAATGTGGTTAGCAGAAACACGCTTTCAATAGAATTATAAACTATCTACAGGCTTCACATTTGTAGTAGTAATCAAACTTATTCGTTCATGTCGCTCTGATTCGATGGGATATGGATACTATGAAAGATGCTTCCCAATTGTAATATCTACAGATCATAACAAAAGACAAGTGCATTTGGAATATTCATTGCAAATGTCAGGCAATATCGTGAATAGTGTGCCCTTTAACTAACAAGTAATTTTTCATCCATAAAATATTTGAATCATTGGATAGAAAGGCTGTAAGATCGATATCATTATTTATTGATTTGACATCATAACACTATTGATCTATAAGTTCGAGAAACGGTTGAAAAACACCATGACACCATTAAAACTGAATATCTTATAAGGATCATCCGAGTTTAATGCAATGGAAGTGCTTGTGTAAGAACATGGTATGTTAGTATCAACATATTATCCAAATTCACTTGACCAAATGATGCTATACAAAATCTTGATAGTATTAAATTTATGATCAAAAGCTTTTTCCATCGAATGCAGGAATCAGAGTTATTAATTTCATTCTCATTACAATAACGATATGTTTTATGATACCTTTTGTACATGTAGAGTCATATTCAATATCTTCAAATGTTGCCAATAGCGAACAAGCCAGTACTATTCCAGGAAAGATAATAGCAAAAGTCCAAAATCCCAAGACTGACACAGTGAAATGGTATTAATTATAATATTATGATGCTGAATATTTGCAGAGTATGCAGTAGCTCCATCAAAATAATGAATTTCAGGTATTTCAAAACCTGGTATCGATATCCAACTAGACCAAATGCTTTAAAAATAAGTAGCAGATGATTCAAAGTCATGACAAACGGTACTTCACAAGATGGAATCAAACAAATATACCAAACGAAACCTGGTGGAGACGAATGGTATATTGGAGATGATCTTACAAATGATAAAAGAGTTGAGATAAAAGGTCATTACAAGAAGCCATCCCAGAATGGTGGATTTCATAACGGAGCTGCTGGCAGTGGAAGTCCTCCTACTTTTAGAGTAGTTGTTTCGCAAAAAAATGGATACAATGAAAACAAGACTCAAGATCTAGCTGAGAATAGAGATCAAGCCGCACAGACAGGCTATCTTCAGGATGACAACGATTGGACTAATTATGAAATGACTGGATATTTTAAAGTAAAACACACTGGTAAGTCAGATCAGCTCACAATGTATGGGAGGGGTGGTAAACATTCTGACGATAATACCAGAGTACAGTGTCAAGGATCTGCGTATAAAGCTAGAATTGCATTTGACGGAAAACCGGATTTAGCAAAGGAATATTATCATCACAATGGCGATGGTTATCAATACTCTGGTAGCGGTCGTGACTTTCCAGATGGTCCAGTACATGAAAACATAGGAAGTATAATGAACAAGTGGATAGGAATGAAGACATGTGTTTATAATCTTCCTAACAAGGATGTTAAGATCGAGATTTGGGTCGATGAATCTATGAGTAATGATGGTAAGACAACCCAGAATACTTGGGATAAAATCTTTGATATTACTGATAGCGGATCAATGGGTAAAAAGGATTTTCCGGTTCAACATTGCGGGGCACCAAGTCCAAGCCAGATAATAAGTTGGGGTGGGCCACAGGTAACATATAGAATAGATGAAATTAGCGATATGGATTTTCAAAAGTTATCAGTTAGAGAAATATCCCCTTAGTTATATTAGAGATACTATTTTATTTCTTTTATCATTCTAAACGTACAAGATCAGAATCCTTTCAATAAGTAAAGTTGACTTGTTAGCCTCTCAAATTCAAGGCATTCCGAGATTTTATTTCCTCTTATAGTTAATATAGAATCAGAGGTGCAGAATTTATTTTCAGCAGCATTAATAGACTTGTTCCTTGCCTGCTAAGTAGAAACAATTGGAGTACCACACATCAAATTTCAGAACAACTGCTACAAACCCGTTTTATGAGTTTATACTATGATTGATTGATTTGGAATTCTTAGCAGTTTGAAGTACTTTAAAGTCACACATACATACAAGCAAGATACCGATAAATCCCCATCCCGATTTAATTCGTTACCTCATTACTATATTTCTAACACTTAAATGATAACTTGTGTAGTGTAGAATTTAAAATAAAAAATCTGTTCCATTATAGCACAGATGAGTGAGTGATTAATTAATAAATTAATATAACTATAAATTATAACTTATTTAGATCAATATTCTTATCTCAGACAGATAGCTCATCTTTTCTAAATCCTGATGTAGAAATTGTCGATAATGAATTAATGCCTTAAATGACCAGAATTTATCAAACCATCACAACCTGAAGAACCCTAGGTATCGTTTTCCACTTTGTACTTGAATATTGGGAATCCGTGTTATACAGTACATAAGGCATATTGATCAATTCTAGGATGCTGTAGTTAAACGTTGGTCATTTCTAATCTAGGACATTTCATACTAAAATATGATTAGTTAGTAACTGCTATGTTTTTGCAGAATTCAATGTGATAAAGTTTATTGTATTTCCAAATTCCAGATAATAAAATGAATGTCAAGATTAGTATATCATTCTGAACTCGTACCAGGTTCAATACAAGACGTAGATATTTTCCATATCCGTCAATCATATTTCTGTAGATCTAGTATGGACTCTACGCTAGACTTATCAAAGTCTATACAACAAAAAGGGCTTTTGCAACCAATTATAGTAAGGGTGAAAGATGAGCACTTTGAAATCGTAGCCGGTAACAGAAGATATAATGCCTGCAGATCATTAGGTTGGAGAAAAATAACATGCTATATTGTAGAATTGGACGACAAGGAAGCTTTCGAGATTTCTCTAGTAGAAAATGTACAACGAAAAAGTCTTGATCCCATCGACGAGGCGCAGGCATTCAAAAAATATGTAGTAGATTTTGGATGGGGAGGAATAACTGATTTATCCAAAAAGATAGGTAAAAGTATTAGCTATATAACGAAACGTATAGGATTACTTGATTTGCCTTCGGAGGTAATTGATTCAATCCTTAATTCTGATATACCAGTTAGTATCGCAGAAGAACTAAGTTCCATTAAAGACCCTGTGAAACAGGTAGAACTCGTTGGCACAATATTGGATAAACATTTATCTCTAAGAAAAACACGCATGCACATTAAAGCCGCAGCAGGTTGTGATCAAATGCGAAATACCGAAAATGATTTTACAAATGTATTAAATTTTTCCAAAAACCAAGAAAGAGTTCTAAAGTCGTTTGACAGATCCATTGTCATATTAAAAGTTGCTATGATGAGATTGGGAGAAGTTATTGAAAATATTGAGGAAAATTGGATATTTTACGAAGTTTTAATGCAGCACAAGAGAATGCTGCATGGGCAAATTGATCTTCTAATAAGTGAAAAGATGAAGTTCAAAAACAGAATATGAAAACAAAATTTTTCGACGCCGAAAAAATACATAGCCATTTTATATTACATATATAGAAGAGCGCAATTAAAAATTCTTCATAATATTTATAGAAAACGGCAAAGATTATCGAATGCGAGATGGACACTCATGACCAGATTGCAATCATCACTTTATATTGAATAGATATTTAGGATAGAATCTGGTAACACTTGTTGTCAATGAAACTATACAAAAAACAGTATAATGATACTAATTGGAAAAAATGGAACATTGATTAATTTCATGATATCGTTAATGAGACTTCCTCAGATAGTATAATCGCGGTAAAAATCTATGTAGAAAAAGCTTATCAAGTCGCATGATCATGATTATCTAGAATTGAAAAACCATTCTTCTGAAAGACCAACCTCTACAATTGGTAGCCAGGTAGGACAAAATGTAGTAAATTATCCACAGTCTTCTTACGTCAATATCGATTATATGTGGCTTTCGATTGAGCCAGACTTCAACACAAAGAGGATAGATTGCAAACAACAATTGAAACTAACGACATTACAGGATCTGGAAAAAATCGAACTTGATTGTGTTTATAATGATAAACGGAAGATAGAAATTCGTCCACCACTTATTTATTCAGACGCAGCATCTCAGCAAGGCGATAAACAATTATCGTTCAAACAAGACAATGATAAACTGGTAATTGATATTGGAAAGAGCAAAGAAGGTACCAAGTTTTCCTTAGTAATCAATTATTCTACTAATGGCAATGTACTTCCTGCAAGCGACCATAGTTCAGATGGCATGGGATTCAACTTTATAGAAAATGATGATCACATAGCATTTCAATGTTGGACACAAGGCGAACCTACAGAATCTAAAAAATGGTTCCCGTGCATTGATAATCCTCAAGTTAAGTTTCCTAGACAAATATCAGTTTCTGTTCCTGAGAATATTGTAAAAATAGAAGATTCTAAAACGAAGTTTATAGTAATCTCTAATGGAAATATGGATATTATAGATGAAGAGGATGAGCAAGGAAGAAAAAAGAAATATGTATGGGAAGAACCACATTCAGATACTACATATGTTACGTCTGTAGTTATAGGAAAATTTGCAGAACTTCCGGAAGAAAACTATGATGGTAGAGTTCCACTGTTGTATTATGTTCCTCCCAATAGAGACGAAGAGGGACGCCGGCTTTTCAAAAATACTGTAAAAATGATGAGCTTTTTTGAAAGATATTTTGGAACAAAATATCCATATGACAAATATTCCCAGGTTACTGTTGAAGAATTTCCATTTGGTGGAATGGAAAACACGTCTTGTACTACTTTGACAACACGCTATTTACCTGACGAGAAAACAACACGAGATTCCAGTACATATGATTATGTTGTTGTTCATGAGCTGGCTCACCAATGGTTCGGTGACTTAGTGACATGTAGGGATTGGCAGCACGTTTGGCTTAACGAAGGATTTGCTTCGTATAGCGAAGCATTATATTATGAAGATATTTTGGGAGAAGATGAATATATCTCTTATATGCTGACAAACGCCGACGGGTATCTCACTAGTACAGAAGAGGGTGTACATACAATACCATTAGTCTATAAGAATTACGAAAATCCGCTTGATATGTTTAGTACTCCTCGTACCTATCAAAAGGGTGCATGCATTTTACACATGCTGAGATCACTACTAGGAGAGGATGATTTTAGAAAATCCTTACAAACATACTTAGATTTATTCAAAAATAAGACGGCAGAAACAGACGATATGAGAAAAATTTTTGAACAAAACTCTGGCAAAAGTTTACAGGAGTTCTTTGATCAATGGATGTATCAAGGAGGACATCCTGAATTGAATGTCACAGTTTCAGTAACTAATTCAGCAGTGAACCTTAAAATTCAGCAAACACAGGTTAATCAATTTAGGTTTCCCCTTGATGTTATGATAGTATTTCAGATGAGCGATGGTACTGAAAAGAAAATAGAAGATACTTTGCTCGTAGATAAAAAAGAGGTAGGAAAAACGTACAACATCCCAGATGGGGCATCTGTTAAAAGAGTTCCTGTCGATCCATATTTCAAGTTACTAAAAAAATTAGATCTGACCGTTCAGAACGCTGGTAATTCCATCTTATTAAATAGTTTAATGAATGGAGAAACGGTAATAGAAAAAATATGTGCAGCAAGGGCTTTAGCTGGTAGCGAGTCAACAGCAGAACTTGTAAATCAATTAAGGAGTGTGATTTTACAGGAGAATCTGTTTTGGGGAGTAAGGTCTGAAGCTGCAAAAACGCTCGGATCAGTGCGAAGTGAAGCATCATATAAAGCTTTAAAACAATGTTACGAAAGCGTCCAAAGAAATCAGAATAAAATAAAAGAATCCATAGTTGAAGCATTGGGATCGTTCTCTAAAGATGATTCATTTGGTCTACTAAAACAGATTCTAGAAAATGATAATGAAAGTGCTAGAGTTCAATATTCTGCTGCAGTTGCAATAGCCAAAAGCGTAAGTGAAGAAAAATCAATTCCATTATTGTTATCTCTTTTGGACAAAAAATCGTTTAAGAATATTGTTGCGAGAGGTGGCATAGAGGGACTAAAAATTGTGTCATTGGAGACTTCAAAAAATGAAACCATGGATACTGTTGAAAGTACACTAATTGATAAGAGTAAAAGAGATAATGATGACCGAATTAGACAAGCAGCCTTGTCCGCATTAGGATATCTTGCTAGATATCATAAAGACCGGAGTAATACTATTGTAACTCATATCAAAAGCCAATTAAACGACGGATCAATCCATATAAGAAATACAGCCTATGCATCACTTGGTAATGCTTCTAGATATTCGCAAGACGCAAAAATAACACAAGATTTAAAGCAGGCTGTACTCAACGAAACCAGTGAATTCGTGAAACAAACAGCGAAAAGGTCAATTGATCTAGTTGAACAAAGTCCACCCCAGTCCCATCAACTTGTATCAGAGAAGTTGTCCTTAAAGGGTACAAACTATAAATTCAAAACAATCCAGGATATGGAGGAAAGGATAGTCATTTATTGATTAAAATTTTTCTGATATCACTTTTCTTTTTATAGCAAAAGAGTCGAATTTCGAATTTCTAGTAAATTATCCATCTATTTTTCATTAACACCCCCACATCATTCATAGCCACTGTCAATCGTATGCTTCATCTTTGTCAGGCCAAGGAATATCTGTTGCCTGTGTATGGTAAACAGAAGACAAATGTATGATAGATTAATTAGATATTATGGGGTTATGTACGCTTGTTATGGTTGTGAAACAGACCCGGATTCTATTGCAATTGTAAAATGATATTCGAAACTAAGATGTATTGTAGTACATTATTTAGCAATATAGAGATGAAAACGATGGCTCAGACGCATTGTTGCTATTAATTATTGTTATTATTAACCTTGCTGACACATATTGCTACACATTAAGTATACTTTCATAAACATCGTTAACCCAACTCAAAAATTATAATCGAATAAAACGCAATAATTCGAAAGTACAAAATAAAATATGCAGCTAAATTATCGATGATAATATTGACGCTCTTTAGTAATTATTATCTCTACTTGTACTTTGTATTATATACTTTATTTGTAATCTATCCTACGAAATTGTCAATTGTCACACGTAAAATATGTACTTTATCTGTATGGGTAAGAAAGAGTATGTGGAACCCGGAACACAAAGCACGTAATAGATACCTGCCATCTAATCTTTCTGAAATGGGCAATTTTATTGTTATTTATTCCAAGAATACTTGTGATTTGATTTGCTTTACATCTCTTCAGCTAACAATTGAGATAAGAAAGCCAAGTTCACTAGCTTACTAATGTGATTCTATGCGAACTCTTTGAAACATTTTGAACAATACTTTTTTAAGTTTCAGACTTTCTATTTACCACAGTCAAAACTTAAGGACGCTTTTTGTGAAGTTAGGTAACAGGGAGATTTGCTCATAATCTACCTTCCTATATGATCTAGATCTAAACTATCTAAGTAAATTACAATATTGTGTACTATAACAAGTCTCTAACTATAATATTACTTAATAAACAACTAATTTCCGTTACATAACACATTATCATCCACGTGCAGCATTAGCTAAATCACCCGAGATTGCAGCGGTCTCTTCAACAACATGAATAATGAAATCCCAAAGCATTATTAAAAGTACTCCGAAGTGATCTATCAGAGAAAATAATCAAAGCCTATTGCGTAATTATAGAATCCTGAGCCAGTGATTAACTGAGTCCATTAAAGATGCAAGGAATATGCGTATTCTCTAGTTCTTATGCCATTTGACGCATTTGACAAGGCTATTTGACGGCGAATTTGACCTATTTGACTGCTTATTTGACTCGCCAAAAAGGGATTATTATTAATACTGTAAGTATTTTCTTTATGTACTAGAAGATAAGTATGCCATCCGCAATACCTGAAACAATAAAATCAAGAGTAGTAAGTCAATGGCTTCAAGGCCTAGGCAGGGATATAATAGCACAGGATAATAACATTAGCACAGGAGCAGTTAGCAATATCACCAACGAATGGAGTATGGCCATTGGAAAACCTGAATCAGACGCAATCCGGGAGTTGGCAAGAGCAATGAATGCTGCTGGTATTACTCCTGCCCAATGTGCAATCGGTTTTAGAACTATAAAGTTGGTAAGCGGGCAGAACATAGATACAGAGGCCGCTACACAACTCATAGGGGACGTATTTATCAAATGTAAAGAATCCGGAGTCTTACCGAGTGAATTTGCTACGTGCATAAAAGATCTTGTCAAAGTTTCAAATGATTATCCAGTTCCACTATCTAAAGTTAAAGAGCACATAGACGAAAAGATAGCCAAAAAGAAAGAATTGGAAAAAGAACTTGAAGATTTGAAGAATGAGATGTCGACTCTAAATAATCAAAAGTCAGAAATCGAAAATGCCCGCGATTTGGCATTGCAACAAAAGAAAATGGCAGATTTAGAAATCAAGTCCTATTCTAACGCAAAGCAAGAACTAGACAGACACAATTTGTCTATCGCTAGAGATCTTGGCAAATTTGCCAACGTTGTTAAATGCATTGCAGAATATGGATACGATCCCAAGAGGGTACTTGTGGAATTTAATAATCTCCAATATCTAGACGACAAAAAACGTGCATTAGAGATATCTACGAAAGAATTGGAAAAGAGTGTTGCGGAACTTAGTCAGCATGAATCTTTATTGCAAGACAAAATCTATTTACATTCAGAAACTCTACCAGTGTACGACGAACTTGCAAGTCTTGGATTCGGTTCAAGTGAGCTAAGAACGTTGCGTAATGTAATCGTAAATATTGCAAACTCCCTTGACGTATACCCTCCATTGGCAGTAAAAAAATTCTTTGAAGACATGGAGACTCAGTACAATACAAAGCTAGGATTTGAACCCCAGATTGAAAATCTCAAATTAGAACTTCAGACGCTCAATGACAAACTAGAGAAAGGATTAAAGAGACTGAAAGTTCAGCCCATGATTGAACCAGTCATCACTACGCTTTTGCATCTAGGTCTTAATGAGCATGATATCCTAAAGATTGCTGAAAGATATCATAATAGTAATCTATCAAGTAAAACTTTTCATGAAGAAGATCTTAAAAAAGAGGTCATACATACCCTGCAGAATATTATGCTGGTTTCTATGACGAATGCGAGTCGGAGCTGCGCACAAAAATCATCCAGAAATGATAAATCAACTATGGCCAAGCAAGGCACAGCATGATTGACAAAAATCGAATGAATTGATTAAATAAGGAAATTGAGATTGCAATTATTAATATGATCAAAATATATTCTCCCATGGTCAATTGAATAAGATTCAATTTCCAAAAATAAAAATAAAAATAACAATTAGCCAATTATGAAAACAAAATCGTCCACAAACTTCAATGAAGATGCAGCCAAGTAGGAAGACATGGGATAACCGTGGAATAAACTTAAATCAGAGACTTATGACCTAGACAAGATAAATGACTTTCAGGAGTGAGTAGGAGGTAGGTAGATTTTGACATTCAGGAGCCTGCCATAACTGACTGGCTGACTGATATTCTGAACTCATATGAACATGCGAGACAAATATGGAAGATTCTTCCAGTGTCAACTAAAAATTTCTTGAAAAATATATAACCAGTAAAACTTGGTTATACATGGTGTCGAACAGAGGTACAACAGCAGTATTTTGTTATATTAGAACATACATAACATCATAGGTTATGGTACCTATAGATGCTGCTGAATTTGATGCACACAAGAATATTAATACAGTGATAGTTCAATTTTTGTGTCATAACAAAGGAAAGGGGTTTTCAGCAAAGGAAATCGCGGATGCGATTGGGATAAAAGAAGATGAAGTCAATCATGCAATGGTAAAACTCAGCTTGACAGA
>AR_comb_assmDRAFT_10717687_pt1 | contig 13146 bp, 8 predicted proteins | sample ArasoioldDNA_FD_10543 | JGI IMG/M metagenome (IMG submission 10543) | reverse complement strand
TTTAATCAAAATGAATTTAAAGAATCTATCGAATGCTATAGCAGAGCACTTCCTTATTTTGACAAAACGAATGATTGGGAGGCGCAGGGAAAGGCGTGGGCCTGGCTGGGGGTGTTGTACACGAACATTGGGGACTATGACAAGGCGGCTTCTTTTACGAGTCAAAGTCTTTTGAAGCGTAAGCAAATGAGCGATTATTCATGCGTTGCACGTTCGCTTCACAGTATGGGGAATTTCTACAAGGAAGTCGGGGCAAATGAAGAGGCCCTTAATTATTATCTACAAACCAAAGCCTACGCGCAAGAGCATTCATTAGACTTCCAGGTAACTCGTTGGAATTTCCTGGCAGAATCGCTTGGATCTTTATTCCGCTTGTTGAAGAAGCCAGACTCGTCTTTAAAATATCTGCAGGAAGCTATACAAACTGACCCTGCTAACCTTAACATCAAGCTTGCCATCGGCGAAACTTTTTTGCTAAAAAAACAATATGATTCTGCATTGGAAATTTTTTTGAATCCCATTGAACATTTTAGAAGAGAAAACAACCGGTGGGATTTGATGAGGGTTTTGCTTGGTGCCGCCAAGGCGTATGCGGCCAAAGGCAACAATATCGCTGCTCTTAATTACTCTAATGAAAGCCTCTCCATTTCACAGGCAGCGGGCATGAGACCTCTAATTATAGAGAACGATACGTTGCTGTCAACATTGTATGCTAACATATCCAAAAACGATAGTGCCTATTATTATCTTAAATCGGCTACTACATTAAGAAACGAATTGTCAAACGACCAATTCTTGTTTAGGCTCGCCACTTATAAAAAGCAAACTGAATTCAATAAGCAACTGGAACAAATTGCGTCATTGGACAAGAACAATAAGCTTCTTGACCAGGCTAATAAAGCCAAAGAAGAAAAATTGAAGCAGGCGTCATTGCTTAAATGGGTTTTTGGCGCTGGCTTGTTAATAGCCTTGTTAGCGACCTTGTTTATTTACAGAAACCTCAACCTCAAAAGAAGGAATGAGCACCTGGAAAACCAAAAGGCCCAATCCGATCTGAAGTTGAAAGCATCGGAACTTGAAATGCAGGCCTTGCGTGCACAAATGAATCCTCATTTTATCTTTAATTGCCTCAGCTCGATCAATCATTTCATTTTAAAAAATGAAACAGATTCCGCGTCGGATTATCTTACCAAGTTTTCACGGCTGATACGAATCGTATTAGTCAACTCAAAAAATAAACTGATCACCCTGGAAGATGAATTGGAAATGCTTCGGCTTTACCTCGATATGGAGCGACTTCGATTCAAGAATTCATTTAATTACAACATCAATTTTATAAATTCTATCGATATCGGTGCCATTTATATCCCTCCTCTCCTGCTACAGCCGTTCGCCGAAAATGCCATCTGGCATGGCCTGATGAACAAAGATGGAGAAGGTCACCTTGAAATAGCTCTACGCACTGAAAACAACTTTCTGATTTGCCATATTATTGATGATGGTGTCGGGAGAAAAGCAGCATCTGAAATAAGAATATCAGATGAGAAAAAGAAATCATTGGGATTAAAGATTACTCGCGAAAGATTTGACCTGTTAAATGAACCAAATGAAGAAAAGACTTTTTTTGAATTTGAAGATTTGTACGATGAAACCGGAAAAGCATCGGGCACAAAGGTTATTCTCAAAATCCGGATGAGGGAAGCAGCGTACTCCCTGGCCTAAACTATAAATGACTGACGAATGATTAAAGCAATTATTGTAGACGATGAACCGTATTGTTGCGAAAGTCTTGCAACTCTTTTGCAGCGATTTTGCCCTGATGTAAAAGTGGCCGACATATGCTACAATGGAGTAAGCGCATTAAAATCTATCAAGGAAGTTACTCCACAGCTTGTATTCCTCGATATTGAAATGCCAAAGATGAACGGCTTTGAATTGCTGGAAAGGTTAGGTGAAATAAATTTTCAACTCATCTTTACCACCAGCTATGATCAATATGCGATCAAAGCGATCCGTTTCAGCGCTCTGGACTATTTATTAAAACCGGTGGACCGGGACGAGCTGCAAAGAGCAGTGCAGAAGGTTGTCACGCGTCTAAAAAATCCTTTACCCGAACAGATCGAAATCTTGTTACAAAAATTAAATTATCCGGGAATACCCGTTGCCAAAATTGCTATCCCCACCGTGGAAGGCTTGCACATGATCCTTGTGGAATCAGTGATCAGCTGCACAGCAGACAGCAACTATACAATCTTGCATTTGAAGAGCAAGCAAAAAGTGATCGCCTCCCGTACGCTTAAAGAAATCGAGGAGATGTTGGAAGATTTTTCATTCGCAAGAGTGCATCATTCGTTCCTTATAAACTTAAATGAAGTAGAAAAATATGTGCGGGGAGAAGGCGGCTATGTGCTTATGAGCGACGGTTCGACGATCGATGTTTCCCGTAGCCGCAAGGAATATCTCTTAAAGAAATTACAACCCAACCGACAATAAAACCATTGATGAACCTCCGAGGCGCTTTCGGACAAAACTTTTTATATGAGAAAGTTAACTGCCCTGCTGTCACTCTATCTCCTACTCTCTATTCATGCAAAGTCGCAAGGTTGCATTATGATTAGAAATATCTCTGGCTTTGGCCAGTACAATTTTACTGACAATGCCTTTTCCACTTCAGAATGGCAACTTAACCTTACGAACCGCTATTTCAAGTCGTACCGCGACGTTAAAGGGACAACAAATTTGAACTTGCCCGATGACTCGGTGCAGTTTAATCGTATTTACAACCTTGATATCACCCTGAGTCGCATACTCAGGAATGGATGGTCATTGTCACTTAGTGTACCAATATTAGCCAACAACCGTTCCAGCAAGCTGGAACACGGTGGTGTCAAAAATCCACGCCATTCAACACAGTCGTTTGGATTAGGAGACATCAGGTTTACTGCGTATAAATGGTTGTTCGCGCCATCGGTTAATCAAAAAGGAAATGTCCAGGTCGGCTTAGGCATTAAACTACCGACGGGAGACTATAAATACCAGGATTATTTTTATCGGAAAGAAGATAGCCTGGTACTCGCACCAGTCAACCCCTCTATTCAGTTAGGTGATGGCGGAACCGGCATCATTACGGAAGTAAACGCATTCTATAACTTAACTAAGGCGTTCAGTTTACACGGTAACTTTTATTATCTCATTAATCCGCGAGATGTTAATGGTACATCCAACCTGTTGGGCAGAATACCCACTACTCCAGCACAAATTAACCTGGTAAAAGCAGGAGGCAATATAAACAGTGTTCCGGATCAATATTCGTGTCGGGCAGGTGTTGACTTCAAGTCAAAGAATTTTATTCTTTCCGCCGGAATGAGAATGGAAGGTATCCCTGTTGAGGATTTGATCGGAAATAACAATGGATTTCGGAGACCAGGGTTTAATCTCTCGGTAGAGCCAGGGATTGTTTATATAATGAAACATGCCTCCATTTATTCTTATGTACCCATAATAGTGTCCAGGGAGACGAAGCAATCTTTTCCAGACAAGAAGGTAACCCAGTTTTCCAACACGTACACTTTAGGGCAGGGCGGCTTTGCCAACTATATAATCTTTTTGGGAGTGCAGCTAAGCTTGTGAACACCGAGCAAGGAATATTGAACGAAGAATGATGAACTGTACTTCGATGTTCGACGCTCCTTGTTCCTTGTTCGATATTCAACAAAAATAACTGCTCTCATAATTGCCCTATTTAGAACTCCAACTTATACACCTTAACACCATCCGTTACATAGACCTCATTATTATATGAAATGGCTGATTCAATGCTTACTGGCAATACACCAATAGACCAGGTATTTGTTGCCGTATTATAGATATCAATTTTATTCTCTCTGGTAGGGAAATTGATAGACCCTCTATATCCGCCGAGAAATAAGATGAAATTATCCTTACTGACAGACTGTATGAACCATGATGCTCTTTTATATGGATGTGCAATGGAACTACTCCACGTATCTATGTCTTTAATTTCAATTGTACAACCCGATGCCCAGTAAATTTTATCAGCCATTGTAATTCCAGTGAGTAAATTCATTGGTTCACTTAAACTAGACGTGGACCATACTCTTGTGGTATTATCGAAAATGTCTATTTTATTAGAAGGATTATTGTACCACCGGTTATTACCCTCGCCGCCTGCAAAATATATTTTATTGTTAACTGTGACAGCCGACACATGAGCTCTTGGTTCACTCAGATATCCATAGCTAAAAGAACCGGTGGCAATGTCATAAATGTCGACGTTCGGAGAAGTTTCGTAATTCATATTTTTTTCTCCGCCTGCAAAGAACACCTGATCTCCAACTGCTCCTGCCGATATATAAGCCCTTGGTTCACTTAAATGAACGACTTTCCAGGTATTGGAAGAGGCATCAAAAATATCGACGTTAGTGTAGTAACTATCGAAGGCACCATCACCCCATTGTCCACCTGCAAAAAATATTTTATTGTCTGCAGCCACAGCGCCAATTGACCAACGACCCTCGCTCAATTCAGCCGTTGACCATGTGTTGTTCGTTAAGTCATAAATATCCACTCTTGGTGATCCCCAACATTCCGGACAATCCAAAGACCCGTCTCCTCCCGCAAAAACAATTTTATTGCCAGCAGCTGCTATAGCCATTCCGTGTCTTGATTTTGAAAGGATACCAATTGGAGTTAATCGTACAGTTATTTCAGGTCTGTTGCTATCATTACAGTCACTTGCTGCTGTCACTGTTACCCGCACTGTGTCCTTTGAAAACAATCCACCAGCATCTATCACTTTCAATTCAAACCGATAAATTCCTTCAATAAGATTTATGACTTGAGTTTGTATTGCATTTGAATTTGAAATATTGAATGAGGAGGGCCCTGAAATTTTTGTCCATGTATAGGTTGTGATGTTATTATCCGGATCAGTGGATCCGCTGCCATCAAGAGTTACACTATTCGCAGGTAAAGCGATACTAGTATCAGCTCCTGCATTGGCAACCGGGGGCCTGTTTGCAAGATTATTGGCGGTTACCTGCACTGTATCTTTTGCTATCAATCCTCCGTCATCAGTTACTTTCAATTCAAACCGGTAAACGCCCGCCACGAGATTTTTTACTTTAGTTACCGAATCATGCGCATGAACGATATTAAAAGAAGCAGGGCCCGAAATTTTTGTCCAGAGCCATTCACTTATCATCCCATCCGGATCATTGGAAGCACTTCCATCCAGCGATATGCTGTCGGTTGGTGAAGTAATAACGTGGTTAGGCCCCGCATTAGCAACGGGTGGTTTGTTACGGTCCCTGCATCCTTCGCATGGTGATTCTTTTTTGCAGGAATAAAAAAATGAAGATGCTACGGTCATGAAAGCAATGGCGAATAAAAGTTTTATTAATCTCATGCAGTTGGACTTATTTTCTTCGAATGATTGCAAACAAAAATTATGACCTGGGTCTGCACCACACCCCAGTTAGTTATGCGAATCGTTGCAGGCAAAATCATAAAGCGTTGCATGTTGCCGATCCTTCGTTCCAATGATCAAGGCATCGAAATAACCCACGGTATTGTCAAATAATTCGCGTGGCGTGCCTCCTATTGTAAACCGCACACCTTCCCCATTATGACCTACAGGTGGTGTGTCAATAATCCTTGCTGTGGGGTAGGCAGCAACCAACTCCTGCATCGTGCAAACATCATCCGGAAATTCAGGAAGTGGAACGATGGCGGCTTCAATATGCCAGATACCCTGCAACGCATCCCATTGCTGCCAGGTATTATACACGATTTGCGGAACGTGGGTGTTATCGCCCTGGAAATGCGGATGCGGATTAAAAAAAATATTAAAATCCTTTTCCTCATCGCCGTTGATATCTACCTGGAGAACCATGATCGTTGGCGAATTCCGGATGACATAGGTACTAAACTTTAATTCTGTTAAATCCGCTAAGCGAGTGCCAGAATATCCACCCCTGCGAAGGCGTATCCTCCTTAGCGTCGGGTCACCAGAGGTCGGCAGGTCCATGGTCACACAACCCCTTATCAAGCGAGGATCGCTGTTGTTTTCAGGCCCGGAAACGATCTTTACATAATCAGACACATCTGAGAAAATCGTACTCCCGGAGACGATGTTGACCTGCTGTTCCTTCCAGCCCTGGGAATAAAAATTATTTTCATTGATCCTTTCAAATTGATACGGCGTTATATCTGGCTTCACCAGGGCCGCGTTAGCCGCTTCGCGCTGATTCCTTTCAAAGGCTGATTGCTCCTCAATTGATTTCTGACAAGCTGAAAAAACAGAAACAGAAATAATCGTAAGCAGCATCCATGTTCTGGAGTCGGTAATAGTTAATGGTCTCATGATTAAATTTTTGAAGGTTAAATGTTGAGGGCAAGTTACCCTGCACCTAAACGAATTATTTTTCATTTCGGCCAACAGTAAGCCAGGCATGGCACATGCTTGCCTCGTTCCCTATCTAAGCCGGTTGTCGACGACATGCGGTTTTCATCGCTATATAAATGACTGACGTCTAAAAAGCTTTTATGTGCAAGCTTTTGAGCACAGAATGGTTTAAATTTATACAGCAACTCCAATGTGTGACAAGGCATGAATTCATATTCTCCGAACAACGTCGACATCGCGTTGCAAGACACATAGTTTTTTGGATTGTATGGTGGTTGTCTTTTATTATTTTTTTTCATTGGCCCATACATACATTTAAAGGATGGGATCTCAAAGGATCGGCACATGGTACTATTCAAGGCCTGGGGCTTCTTAAACTGATTTTAAGAACGCTTTTCATTAATTCTTTGCTGTCGGTCGTCCTGCCACAGATAATTTTTACATACGTTTTAATTTATTGGCTGTTACCAAACTATGTCTATAAAAAAAGACAGTCTTTTATTGTTGTCGGTATGACCATCGTTGCATTGTCAATTTACTTTTTCGTCGCTGCGGGATTCAAATATCTTACGCCTGTTTTCAGTTACATTTCAGGTTTAAGTAAAAGAATTCCACCATTCAGTCTAGCCATGCAGGCCAGTTTAAGGGACCAGGTCACAACTCTTCCAATTGTAGCAGGCTTTGCTGTGATGATAAAACTTATCAAACGCTGGTGGTTAAAGCAAAAAGAAACCGAGCAACTGGCGCGCGAAAAGTCAAAAGCTGAACTGCAACTGTTAAAATCTCAAATCCATCCGCACTTCTTATTCAATACCCTTAACAATATTTACTTTTTTGCTCTTACAAATTCAAAGCAAACACCCGAAATGATAAAAAAACTTTCTAGCATGCTGTACTACATACTGAATGAATGCGATCAGCCTGTGGTGCCTCTGTCTAAAGAAATAAAAATGATTAGGAATTATATGTCTCTTGAGAAATTACGATATGGAGAGCAAATGAATATGGCGATAGAAACAGACGATAACTCTGATAATACGCTGATTGCTCCATTGCTACTAATTCCTTTTGTAGAGAATAGCTTTAAACACGGCACCAGTAAGATGGTTGGCCAGCCATGGGTAAAACTTACGATCTCTATTAAAAATAACCTGCTGCTTTTTTCGATAATAAATAGTCGTCCGCAAACCAATGAGCTAGCATCAACGAAAGGTAACATTGGTTTGAAAAACGTAACGAAAAGATTGCAGCTACTTTATCCTGAAGCTCATGAACTCAATATAATTGAGAAACCAGAAAGTTTTACAGTTGACCTTAAGATAAAACTGGAGAAGACAATTGCTTATTCAGCAGATGAAGATACAAAAACAACGTCCTCGTATGAAATGGCATGAATTTGTTTTTTCCGAAAAACGCGGGAAACGCGTGTTACGCCATGCCCTGTTTTGGCTGGCTTGGTGGCTGTATTTTTCCTTTTGTGATTATTTGTATCAGCAACCTATGAATCCCCCCGTGGTTCAACCGGAATACGTAGTCACCGGTTCCCATATCCTATTAAAAACACTGTCGCTGATTTCAATCTATGCAGTTGCATGCTACGCATTCATCTATTTATTACTACCTGCCATCATGAAACATAAGTGGTGGCAAGCCACCGCAGGCCTATCACTGCTTTGCATGTTTCTTCTTCCTTCGGGCTATTTTATTTATTGGAGTGTTTTTCCGTTTGTGGATTCTCTTTACGCCTCTTATGAGCCGAATAAATTTCCCACCTGGTTTTGGCCGGCTGTTTACCTGGGGTTAATTAATCCGACCAAGGTAGTAGCCGCAGCAGCTATTATTAAATATGTAAAACACTGGTGGGTGAAACAAAAAGAAAATGAAATGCTGGAAAGAGAAAAAATAAATGCGGACCTACAACTGCTCAAAGCACAGGTACATCCAGATTTTCTTTTCAAAACTCTTAACAACATTTATAATCATGCGTTGAAATCATCACCTCTTACTGCAGGATTGCTGCTTAAGCTTTCCGACCTCTTAAGTTATATGCTATATGAATGTAATAAATCGATGGTGCCTCTTGAAAAGGAAATTGCAATGATGAAAGAATATATGCATCTTGAAAGAGCAAAGCTGAATCAAAAACTGGAAATGGAAGTGACTGTAAAAGGAAACAGTAATGGTAAGGAAATAGCGCCCTTCCTGATGCTTCCGTTTATTGAAAACAGTTTTATGTATTGCGGGCAGATGAAGGAACAATCGTGGATCAATATGGACATAACAATTGAAGGTGATTGGTTTTCCATGAAATTGGCGAACGGCATGTCCGAGCAAATTAATGAACAAACGATGTTCAGCGCGAAGCGATTAGCCAATGTGCGGAAAAGACTAAATCTATTATACCCAGGTAGCCACGACTTAAGGCTGACTGCAGAGCAGGAAATGTTTATTGTTTTTTTAAATATCCGACTGGATGATATTTACCCCAATTCCTTTGAATCAGAAAAAGAAAATAAATCCCGGGAAATACCAAGTAATAAGTCGTTGAAAGCCATTTTGAATTATGCTTCAGACTAAAAAAATAACATGCCTCGTTGTGGATGATGAGCCCCCGGCAAGAGAGATATTGAAGCAATATATAGGAGGAGTGGAAGCATTAGAACTTGCTGGAGCATGTACGAATGCAGTAGAAGCTATTTCATTTTTAAAAGATCACCCGGTTGACCTATTGTTTCTCGATATACAGATGCCACAACTTCTGGGCACCAATTTTATCCGCACACTTAAGTCGCCCCCTAAAGTTATTTTCACAACTGCTTTTCGCAAATATGCTCTGGAAGGTTTTGAACTTGATGCGGTGGACTACTTGCTCAAACCAATTTCCTTTGAAAGATTTCTGAAAGGAGTAAACAAAGTTCTGCAGATGAATTTGCCGGTTGATCACTCCCCTTTACCCGTTGTGGAAAATCACAAAGAACCGGCCAATTCTTTTCTCTATTTCCGGGCTGACAGAAAAATGGTCAAGGTGTTTTTCCGTGATATTTTATTTATTGAAGCGTTGAAGGACTACATAAAAATCGTTACGCAAAGCAAAACGATTATTACCAAGTATGTGCTTGCTACACTTGCTGAATTACTCCCTGCAGATGAATTCCTGCGCATCCATAAATCCTATGTCGTGGCCATTAGTAAAATTGATAGTTTCAATGCCGATAGTATCCAAATCGCCGCTCATGAATTACCTATCGGAAGGCTATATAAGTTCGAAGTGTACAGAGTGCTGAATGCATCATCAGCAAACCGTGTCTGATGAAGAGCGTCCCGCTTCTTTTTTTCGCAAAAATGCAAAAAGAATCGCCCATTGAAAATGAGAAAAAAATGGTTAGATATAATAACCTTTATTACACTGCTCACACCTATCTGTTTTCATGCATCGGCTCAAACGGCTATTGTAAAGGGTAGGCTCACCAATGGATCGGAAGTCTTACCGGCGGCTACTATATCACTCGGTCATAAAAACATGTTAACTAACCACGACGGTGACTTTCTATTTTCGATAAAAGCTGGCACTTACCCGTTTGTCATTACACACGCGGGTTATAAAAAATTGGAAGATACCCTTACAATTACTGCCGGAGAAACAAGGATCCTGACTTGCTCTCTCATTGCCGCTGATCAATTGGGGGAAATAGTAGTGCTGGGGTCGCGCTCCCTAATTCAGCGAAGCAACCTCAACACGCCTGTGCCGGTTGACAAATTCAGCGCCCGTTCACTGACAGAAACAGGTCAACTGAGTATTACGCAGATGCTTAATTTTTCGGCACCCTCATTCAACGTGTCCCGCGAAATTCTGAACCAAGCCGCAACCCTTCGTGGTTTAGATCCACAACATGTCTTAATCCTATTGAACGGTGCTCGCTACCACAATATGGCCTGGTTTTACGGAGGAGGCCTGAAAGGTCAGCTGGGCCGAGGTTCTGTTGGTAATGACCTGAACTCAGTTCCATTTTCTGCTGTCGAAAATGTTGAGATACTTCGTGACGGTGCGTCGGCACAACATGGTTCTGATGCAATCGCAGGTGTGATAAACATTCAGTTAAAAAAATCGACGGGGAAGACGTCAATTCAAATACATACAGGACAGTATTATGAAGGTGATGGTGAGAAATTTTCCTTCGGTATTTACAGGGGATTTTCGTTAAACAAAAGAGGGTTCCTGAGTGTGGCTGCGGATTACCGTCGTTTGGCAGCTACTAACAGGGGTGGTACATACGAAGGACTTGTTTACTATAATTATCTAGCCAATTCAACAAATGGCGACAGTGCCCGGATCAAATCAATGGATGACTCGACAATCCGGGCACGAGGGTTCGACCGAAAAACTCCGCTTGAAAATGTTGGAAATTTAGAACAAGTCAGCACAGGTTTTTTAATAAATGGTAGTTACACTTTTACTAAGCGGGCGGAAATTTTTTGGACGGCAGCATATAACAACAGAGGAGTATGGAGAAATGGGATTTATAGGTTTCCAAAAGATACAGCGACCCAGGTGATTTGGGAATTATATCCGGATGGCTTTCAGCCATTGTCAACACCGAAAACAATCGACATTACCGCAATTACAGGCATAAGGGGTAAAACCAGGAATAAATGGAATTGGAATTTCACCGGCGGCTACGGCCAGAATGAATTGAACGGAAAATCATCGAACACGAATAATGCCTCGCAGTATCTGATGGGAAAAAATGCACAGACAAGTTTTTGCACAGGGAAAAACTTATACAAACTGCTAACGACCACCACCGAATTTACGAAGAATGTTACACGCTTACCCTATTACCTTCAATCCTTAAATACAGCCACAGGCATCGAGTGGAGACTAGAAAACTATCAAAAGATGGAGGGCGAAGAAGCCGCCTGGAATAACTATGACACCTTATTGAAAAGAAAGCAAGGTGGCGCTCAGGGTGATGCAGGTAACGACCCGAAATATAATGTAGATCAAAGTCGAAATGTGCTGGCAACATTTTTTGAACTCGAAGCTGAGACACGCGATGAATTTCTTGTTAATGTAGCCGCACGCTATGAATACTACAGTGATTATGGGAGCAATTTCGCGGCTAAGTTTGCGGCGAGATATAAATTTGCTAAGAACTTCTTGATCAGAGCATCCGCTACTAACTGTTTCCGGGCACCCAGCCTTCAACAACAATATACCAGTACGGTTCAGACGGGGTTTAGTACCTATGGAGGCAGTCGCATCCCGGTATTACGCGGCTTATTTGCAAACAATCATGATATCACAAGAGCATTCCACATACCATCACTCACAGCTGAAAAATCGATTAATATGAGTGCGGGGCTCACGGCAACCATTCAAAAACATGTAAATGTTACGGCCGATGTTTATTGGATACAAATAAAAAACCGAATTGTTCAAAGCGGCGACTTTGACACCACCAGTTCAGCTGTGAAGGAAATTCTCGACAAGTTTCCCGGTGAAAAAGTTGAGCGAGTAGCATTCTTTACGAATGCGATTCATACAAGAACCGGAGGGGCAGATATAATTGTAAGTGGCAACTGGAATATCCGGAAATCAAATCTTGACGTAAGCTTAACTGTTAATTTTAATTCTACGCGTCTTTTTGGGGATATCAAAACGAGCGACATAATTCCCGCTGATACATTGAACACCAACATGCTTTTCAATATCGAGGAGAGAACGAAAGTAGAACAAGGTCAGCCAGGAAGTAAGATCATTTTATCTTTAAATTATAAAAACGGAAAATCGCAACTGATTGTTCGCAATACACGATTTGGAAAAACTGCCATCGCCCCTGTTTACCGAAATCCAACCAGGGTCGTTTACGAATCTTTTTCTCCCAAAATACTGACCGATATTAGTTTTACTTACTCACTGAACGCTTGGGCAAAAATTACAGTGGGAGCAAATAATGTGTTTGATGTTTATCCAGATAAAGTGAAAAACTATGATAACTCTAACCAGGGGATCTGGATATACAGCCCCGATGCCGCGCCGTTCGGGTTTAACGGTGGGTATTATTTTCTGAGTATGAATTTTAATTTTTGAACAAATCATTTTTCTGAGTCCAAAAAAAGTAATATCTGCTTGTGGATTTTTACTTAAGAACGGTCTTTTCTATATTGCCTGCGTCGGCACTACTGGAAGAATGATGAACAAGGAATATTGAATGAAGAATGATGAACTGTACTTCGATGTTCGACGTTCCTTGTTCCTCGTTCGATATTCAACAGAGTTTAATTGTTTTGCGCTGTAATGGGTTGCAGCCGTACAAGTTACAGTTACCGACAATGTAGTTTCACCACCCAGAAATCATACCTTCCATGGTTGCCGCTTACATCGCCATCGTTGGAGTCGGTTTGTCCGGCTACAATATAGCCGCCATCCGTCGTGGGTTGAATAGATTCGCCATTATCATTATAAGCACCCCCTAAGGTCCTTCTCCATTCAATGGCGCCACTGCTGCTCAGCTTCGCTATCCAACCATCTTGGCCTCCATGATTACCAATTACGTCGCCATTGTTGGACATAGTGCATCCGGATACAATATAGCCGCCGTCTGGTGTGGAGTAAATGGATTTGCCTATATCATCACTAGTACCGCCCAGCGATTTCTGCCATTGAATGGTACCACTGTTGCTCAGCTTCACTATCCAGGTATCCTTGCCTCCATGGT
>AR_comb_assmDRAFT_10184300_pt1 | contig 13150 bp, 12 predicted proteins | sample ArasoioldDNA_FD_10543 | JGI IMG/M metagenome (IMG submission 10543) | reverse complement strand
GAGAACTTGATGCGCAACGCTTTGGCGATCGCCTTGGCGATCTCAATGTCGGCGGCCGTTACTGCCTTGGCCCAGAATGCGCCCGCCCCTGCACCGGCCCCAGCAGTGGCGCCGCCTCCGGCCCCTGCGCCGGCGAAATCAACGTGCAACAATCCGAATGCGCTTGGCGTCGCGCGCGTGGTTGAAATCGACACCACAGGCGGCCCCGGGTTCGGGTTCGAGCACTTCAAGGCCTACGATTTCCTGCGCGACAAAGAAATCGTGCTCACCTTCGACGATGGCCCATGGCCAGGTCATACGCCGGCCGTGCTCAAGGCGCTCGCTGATCAATGTACCAAGGCGGTCTTTTTCCCGATCGGGAAACACGCCGGATGGCATCCCGAAATCATGAAACAGGTCGCGGCCGCCGGACACACCGTCGGTACGCACACGTGGTCGCACAAGGACTTGTCCAAGTTGAATCAGCAGCAAGGCATCGAAGAGATTGAAAAGGGCATCGCCGCAGTCAGTATCGCGCTTGGCAACAAGCCGGTCAGCCCCTTCTTTCGTTTCCCTGCTTTGCGGCATCCGCCTGAACTGCTGAAGTATGCGGGCGAGCGTAATCTCGGCGTTTTCTCGACCGATATGGATTCGTTCGACTTCAAGATGCGCAAGCCCGACCAAGTCATTGCATCGGTCATGAAGAAGCTCGAGAAGCACGGAAAAGGCATCATCCTGATGCATGACTTCCAGCAGGCAACGGCCCATGCAACGCCGGAATTGCTGAAAAGGCTGAAGGACGGCGGCTATAAGGTGGTGCAAGTGGTTGGCAAGACGCCGACCGAGCCGAAGAAGGAATACGTCGATATGGTGCTCAAGGAGATCGGCGGCGGAATGGAAAGCGCACGCCCCATGTCGAGCGTGATCAAGGACATCGGCAACTAGCTGAACGACATTGCTTTCTGGCCGGCCGCGCGTCTTGCGCGGCCGGCTTTTTTTGTCGCATGCGCCAAAGACCCCGGCCCTGTGCTAACCTGCCCGTGACGGAATTTTCGGCCTTGGGGGTCACGTATGAGCGTACTGATCGTCGCCTTCGGCGCACTGATTGCAATATGGGTTCTGGTCCTGCTTGGGTCGCCTTTCTTCGGGCCAAAGGACCACCACTAGCCGACCTTGTTCACGGCACAGCGCGTCCCGAGAACGCCGTAAAGACCGACGACGCCGTGGTTGCGTGGTCATAGGCGATCCGCGTGGCAACCATAAAAAGCGTCGTCGCGAGCACCAGCTGAAGCGCGCGTTCGGGAATTCGGATCGCGAAATAGCTGCCAACAAAAATGCCCGGCAACGAACCGGCCAGCAGCGAGCCGATAATCGCCCAGTTGACCGAACCCATCATCCAGTGGCCAAGGCCGGCAATCAAAGTCAGCGGGACCGCATGTGCGATGTCCGAACCGACGATCTTGGCCATCGGCATTTGCGGATAAAGCATCACGAGCGCGATAACGCCCAAAGCGCCGGCGCCGACCGACGAAATCGACACAAGGCAGCCAAGCACGGCTCCAGCCACAATTGTGCTAACAGCTGTCTTGTGCGGATCGAGCTCGGAAACGCGCGCGCGATAGACGGCGACGATCGATTTTCCGAATACAAGCACAAACGCGGTCGCAAATAGCGCGACGCTGAGCACCAATGTAATCAGGTTGCGTGCAGCATCGCCGCTGAGGTTGAAATGCGACAGAACCGCCAGCGTAAGAATCGTCGCCGGAATACTGCCGGTCGCAAGCCGGCCCACCACACGCCAGTCGATGCTGCGTGCGAAGCCGTGCACGAGGCTTCCGCCGGTTTTGGTGGCAGCGGCATAAAGCAGGTCGGTCCCCACCGCGGTCGCGGGATGAACACCGAACAGCATGATCAGGATCGGCGTCATCAGCGCACCGCCGCCGACGCCGGTCATGCCAACCAAGAGGCCGACGGCGAAACCCGACAGCGAATACAGCGGATCGATCATCAGAATGACCTCGTCGCGACAGGCCTGCCGCCGCCAATCTAAGCACGGCCAGGCTCAGCAGTCATCGTGACGAAATGGTGGAACGCCCGGCTTGCATGGCTGTTCCTCACAATTTTCTGTAATCTGCGGGATGGCACCGCAACCAAAAAATACCTATTTCGTTCGGTAGAAGGTCCGTACCCCGGAGACGACTTCCGCGTATCATCCACTGGAACGCGCACGTGCCCGATATCGTCACGCTCACGATCAACCCTGCCATCGACATTTTCGTCAATGTCCGCCGCGTCGAGCCGACACGGAAAATGCGCTGTTCGGCACCGAAGCGAGATCCCGGGGGCGGCGGTATCAATGTAGCCCGGGCCGCTCACCGCCTCGGCGGCCGTGTGACTGCGATCTTCCCGACCGGCGGTGCTATCGGAAAACTCCTGCATCGGCTTGTGGACCGCGAAGGCATCGATAGCATCGTGACGCCGTCGCACGTCGAGACGCGGGAGAATTTCACGGCTTATGAGGAATCGACCGGAGAGCAATATCGTTTTGTCTTGCCCGGATCGAAACTGCACCGCGCCGAGTGGGAAACGGTTCTTGAAAAGTTGACGACACTTCCGCAGCGGCCGAAATTTGTGGTCGCGAGCGGCAGCGTCCCGCCAGGCGTTCCCGAGGATTTCTTCGCACGCGTCGCCCGTCACGCCAAAACGTTGGGCGCGCAATGCGTCATCGATACGTCGGGATCCGCACTGAAAGCAGCACTGGTGGAAGGCGTTTCGCTGATCAAGCCCAATCTGGTCGAACTCTCGGACCTTGTTGGTAGCTCGCTCGGCAACGACGATGCGCGGCTGCATGCGTGCCGCAAGCTAATCGAGGATGGGCGCGTCAAGACCGTCGCGCTCACGCTCGGTGAAGATGGCGCGTTATTGGTGACCGCGGATCGGGCTTTTCGCTCTGCACCGATGGCAATCGAGCCCGTCAGCACGGTTGGCGCCGGCGACAGTTTTGTCGGGGGCCTTGTTGCAGCATTGGCGTCAGGCGAATCGTTGGAGCAAGCTTTTCGGGTTGCTGTCGCCGCGGCATCCGCAGCCGTGATGTCCCCAGGCACCGAACTGTGCCGCGAGGAAGACGTGCAGCGACTCCTGCCCGAAGTAAAGATCAGCGAGCTTGCGCGCGCCCCCGCCTGATCAACGACGTACCTTGACCGTCATCGGCGCTCGCATCTCTTCCTGCATCGCTCCGAGCATGCCCATCCAGACGATGAGCGGAAAATAGAATAATAGTGGCATTTTTTTATCTCGCGTTACGGTTCAAGAAAGCAACGCGAATGGCCGCTCAGGGGTTCCTGCAAGCGGGCGGATGATACAGAGCTTCAGATCACATAAAGGCGATCCGGCAACTTGCCGCGACTGCCGTGGGTTGGCGGAAAGTGCTGCGCGAGTTCTTGTCCGCACAATTCGATTGCGGCGATAAACCCGTCCGCAACACGGTCTTCACGTGCATGCGCAATCAGGGCATCAACGGCCGCCTGCCATTTTGATTGCGGGACCCGCTTTGCAATCTCATCATCGGCGATGATGCGCGCATAGCGCTCGGCCAGTGAAACAAAGATCAATATCCCGCAGCGATGGACATTTCGCGCAATGCCGCGGCTGATGAATTGCTCCATGGCGACGCGGTAGGCAATCGCGCGCCTCGCCCTGCGCGGCACAAGTGCGATCCGCACAGCAGGAATGCAAAGCGTCATCAGAAGAACGATAAATACGATGGCTTGCACGGACAGGATTCGGAGGACCGGCATTGAGGTAAAGATCATCAGGAGCCAGGGCGTCACAAGCGCAGCCACCGCCGCAATAAACACCGGAAGGACTGCTGCATGTGAGGATATGGGCGTGAGGACGCAAACGATCTCGCCGGAGGTCTTCTCTTCGGCCGAGCGAATGGCCTCGGTGATACGTTCGTGGTCTTCTCTTGAAATCATCATCACCAGCTCCCGGAAGCGCCGCCGCCGCCCGACGAGCCCCCACCCCCCGAAAAACCGCCCCCGCCCGAATAGCCGCCTCCAGAGTAGCCGCCCCTGCTAGAGCCCGAACTGGCAAGGACATTCAGCACGATATTGAAAAACAACCAACGGAAGGTCGGCGATACTATGAAGAGGATAAAGAACCCAAACAACGCTGCGAGTAGAATCCAGTCCGCAGGGTCGACCGTCTGCTGGTGATCGAGCCGCAGCGACGGGCGTTGCTGCCATTCCGATGCGTCGGTCGTCAGAACCGTGATGATGTCGTCGATGCCGCGTGAAATGCCTTCGCCGAAGTTACCCGCCTTGAAGCGCGGAGCCATTGCATTGGAGATGATCACCTTCGACAATGCGTCAGTGAGAGTCCCTTCCAGGCCGTACCCAACCTCGATACGCACCCGCCGCTCGTTCGGCGCGACGAGCAGCAAGACACCATTGTTTTTCTGCTTTTCTCCGAGCCCCCATTTCCGGAAGAGCTCGTTGGCGTAAGGCTCGATCTCCTGGCCTTCCAATGAGTTTACGGTTGCAACGACGAGTTGAATTCCTGACTTTTCTTCAAGGTCGGCTGACTTCTGCTCAATCGCCGACCGCGTGTCGAGTTGAATGACATTGGCCTGGTCGACGACACGGCCTGTGAGCGCAGGGAAATTGATGGCGAAAGCAGGCGCGATCGCAAAAAGCGCCACCATCAACGCCGCGGCCAGACGCTTTCTTCCGCCACCGGCGGAAAGAATGCTGACCGCGTCCATGCCGATGCCTTAGCGCTGCAGGTGCCTAGAACTTTACTTGCGGCGGTTTGGCCGAGCCCTCGCTGGCCGTGAACTCCGCCATCGGCTTGTTGGACCGGAAGAACGTCGAGGCCCAGAGCACGCCGGGGAACGTTCTGAGTTCGGTATTGTAGGCCCGAACCGACTCGATGTAGTCGCGACGCGCGACCGCGATACGATTTTCCGTCCCTTCGAGCTGCGATTGAAGTGCGAGAAAGTTCTGGTTTGACTTGAGATCGGGATAATTCTCGCTGACGGCGATCAGCCGGCCCAGCGCGCCGCTAAGCTGATTCTGCGCATCCTGAAATTGCTTGACCTTTTCGGGATCGGTGAGCTGCGAGGCGTCAATCTTTACGCTGGTTGCTTTGGCGCGCGCCTCAATGACCGAGGTCAGCACCTCCCTTTCCTGCTTCGCGTAGCCTTGGACGGTCGCAACGAGGTTCGGAATAAGATCGGCACGGCGCTGATAGTTGTTCTGCACGTCCGACCATTTCGCTTTGGCCTGTTCCTCCAACGTAGGAATGGTGTTGTAACCGCAGCCAGCAACCGTCAATCCGAGCAATATGACAGCAAGGACGCCGCGAATGCGCGCCATCGATACGACCATTACAACCTCCCGATTAAATCGAGCAAAAGCGTCGCCACGTAGAGCGACGTTCGAACGCTGAATTATCCGAAATTGGCAGGGTGCGGCGAGTTGGACCAGGGTCCAACGCCCTACACCTTGAAAATCTCGGCGTAGCGCTTCTTGACCGCCTCCCCCTCCGTCAGAATTCCTTCCGGATCCTCCTTCATCAACTTGATGTCGGCGAGCTTACGGATGCCAGGTTTCTCCACGGTCTGGGAATGCGCCGAATATTGACGGGCATCGTCAACAATCAGCTGCTGAGCCTCGCGCGAGTGCATCCAGTTTTGAAAAAGGCGCGCGGCATTCGGATTGGGAGCGGCCTTGAAGACCGCGCTTGGCCCGGTGGCGAGCGGCGTGCCTTCCTCCGGATATACAATTTCGACCGGTTGACCTGCCTCCTTATAACGGATCACAAGGTAGCCCGCCCCGTCCACCATGACTGCACGCTCACCGAGCGAAATTCGCTTCGGCGTATCGGTCGCCGACTGGACCTGCATGACGTTCTGCGCCGCCAGCTTCACGAAATAGTCCCAGCCCAGATCACGGGCGACCTCGAACGTCGAATTCATGATCGTGCCGCTGTAGGCCGGATGCGCCTTGACCAGTTTGCCCTTCCATTTCGGATCGAGCAGATCCTTGAAGCTCTTTGGCGCGTCTTCCTTCTTCACTAGGTTGGTGTTGTAGGCGATCGGAGAAATCAGGATGCGGGTCACAACATTCAACGCTTCCGGATCGTAATAGTGCTTGTCGTAATGCTTCACGACCTCTTCCGGCAGGTATGGTGCGAGCCACCCATTGCGCTTCCAGATGATGCAATGCGCCTGGTCTGATGTGTTGACGACATCGACGCTGTGAATGTTGGAAGAATATTCCTGGGCAATGCGGGTGAAGACGCGCTCGGCGCCCGACCGCTCGACGCGTACGGCAATGCCAGGATACTTCGCCTCGAACGCCTTGCCGAGGCGTTCTGCGAACTGCAGATCCATGGCCGTATAGAATGTAACCTTGCCTTCTTTTTTGGCCGCCTCGATCAGGGCTGGCGTGATCGCTTCCGCCGCGGGTGCCGCAGCAACCCGGACGGCAAAGGCACTGAGACCGATTGCGCCGGCGCCCTTGAGCACCTCACGTTTTGTCAGCTTCCTGGTCATGGGCATCCTCCAATTTTTCGGCCAGTTTCTTATTCAATCAGCCCGGTGGCGCGGATCAGGCATAGTATCAATCGGAATTCGGCACTGAAATAGGCCGCAATTACCGACGTCGTGGCGCAGGAACAGGTGGCATTCGGCACGAACAACGCCGATGATGCCAAGCCAACTATCGGGATCGTCGCGAGATTCCAATGACTAAAGACGCGATGCACGTCGAAACCGACGTTCTTGTGATCGGGTCCGGCGCGGCAGGCATGTATGCCGCGATCGAGGCGGCACGCAGCGACTGTCAGGTGCTTCTCGCCGACCGCAGCCTGATTGGCCGTGGCGGCGCCACGGTGATGGCCCAGATGACCGTCGCGGTCGCGCTCGGCTCCGAGACGCCCGACCATTGGAGCCATCATTACGAAGACACACTCGCCGCCGGGCGCGGATTATGCAACGAACCGCTTGCGCAGCTGTTGTGTGAAGAAGGCTCCGAGTGCATCCGTGCCATGGACGATTGGGGCGTGGGCTGGGCGCGTAAAGGCGGGCGCATCGCGCAAGCAATGGCACCCGGGCACGACCGCCCCCGCTGCGTCTATGTCGACTTTCTCAACACCGGGCCTGCGGTATCGAAGACGCTGCGTACCGTGGTGAACAAAAGCGGCGGAATCCGCAAGGCCGGCGATCTCTGCATCGTCGATCTCCTTCGCAACAAAAGTGATGTCGTCGGTGCAGCAGCGCTGCATCTCGGATCGGGCGCGCCGGTTATTCTGTCGGCAAAGGCGACCATCCTCGCGACGGGCGGCCTGACCCGGCTTTACCGGCGTAACAGCGCGTCCGCAAACATGGGCGGCGACGGATACGCATTGGCTTTGCGGGCTGGCGCTTCGCTTGTGGACATGGAATTCGTCCAGTTTTTTCCCATCGGCCATCTGGCTCCACGATTGATCGGCATGGACCCGATCATGTGGGACCCATTCCGCTACAAGCTTGGCGGCCGACTCCTGAACAACCGCATGGAGGAATTCACGCAACGCTACGGCGTGGCCGAGGACGGAAAATACGTCATCACGCGGGACGTCGGCAGTTACGCGATTCTCAAGGAGGTCGAAGCCGGCCGGGGTTCGCCGCATGGCGGAGTCTATCTCAGCTTTCAGCACTGCCCGGAACGCGCATTGCGCGAAGCCTTCGGGCCAGTGATCGACCGTCTCGCCGCCAATGGCATCGATCTCACCAAGATGCCGGTCGAGGTGGCACCGATCGCGCACTACCACATGGGTGGCATCGTGGCCGACGCACGGATGCAAACTGATTTGCCCGGTCTTCTTGCCGCCGGAGAAGCGGTCGGCGGCGCCAACGGCGCCAACCGGCTGTCCGGCAACGCGATTACCGAGGCGCTCACGTTTGGCCGCCGTGCCGGCCGCAGCGCCGCCGACTATGTCAGCCGAATGCATAGGTCGCCAGATAACGCCGACAACGCACAGGCGGCGATTGCACTGATCACCGCGGATGCGCCGACCCGCAATTTCAATACGGCCGCGATGCAGCAGACGCTTCAAAAGACGATGCAGGACGACGTCGGCGCATTGCGTAGCGAGGCAAGGCTTGGCGCCGCACTCGGCACAATCGATCATCTGACCGACGAACTCGGGGATACTCCGCCAGGCGACGGCAAGCGCTTCGACATGCGGCGGATCGACTGGTTCGACCTGCGCAATATGTTGCTGGTCGCCCGCGCGGTCGCGGAGGCGGCGCTCGCGCGCACCGAAACCCGCGGAGCGCAACAGCGCGAGGACTATCCGCAACTTTCGCCTGATTGGGCGTTCAATCAGACTGTAAACTTGGCGGGCTTGCGCATCGAATTGTCGAGTAGCCCACGCGCAGCTGCGGCGGTGGCATCGTGAGCCAAAGCGCAACCCTCAAGATCTGGCGCGGCCTCGATACGAACGCCGGCCGGTGGGAAAGTTACGTGGTGCCATTTGAGCCCGGCCAGTCGGTGCTCGACGGCCTGCGCTGGATCCGGGCCAATCGCGATCCGACGCTGGCGATCCGTTTCTCTTGCATCAATGCCAATGCCTGTAAGGAGTGCATGATCGAGCTCGACGGCGAGACCGTCTACGCCTGCACGGCCCGCCTGCAGGGACGCGAGATGACATTGGCACCGCTCTCCAACAAGAAGCTCGTCCGCGATCTTGTTACTGAAATCGCGCCGCCTGCGGAGCGTTTTGCAAGCTCATAGCTGTCCGTGCAACCCAAAGGGTGCCGTCATTCCCCAACCGTCGGGTTACGCGAGGGTAGAACAAATTGAAACAACGCCCCATTCCTGCCGTCCGAAGACGCCGATAGCTGCCCGCCATGACGCTCAATAATCATTCGGCAAATGGCCAACCCCAAGCCCGTCCCATGTGACTTCGTTGTAAAAAATGCCTCGAAGACACTATTTAGTCTTGCTGGATCAATTCCCGGTCCCGAATCCTTGATTCCAACAATGATTGCACTGTCCCCCTCCCGCTCCGTTCTCAACTGCAGCGCTCTACGTCCATCTTTCGTATCGTTCATTGCTTCAATTGCATTTTGCAGCAGGTTTATCATGACCTCCTGCAACTGGCCCTTGTGGCCCATTACGAGCGGCAAATCGCTCGCAAGTTCAAGGTCGGTTCTGACACCGTGCGCGTTCAACTGTTCCCGAAGAATCTGCAATGCCTGAAAAGTAATTTCATTCATGTCAATCGGCCCGTGTTTCTTGTCGGCTCTCGTAAACAAGGCACGAATGTCGTTGATGATATGGCTGGCGCGGTGGCTATCGGCGATGATGCTGTCCAGCGCCGACTGCGCCTGTTCAAGATTGGGCTGCGTCTGATTTAGAAACAATTGTGCAGCCTCGCCGTTTGCCGAGATCGCTGTCAGGGGCTGCTTCAGCTCATGGGCCATCGACGCAGTGACCGCCTGCATATTCATCAACTTGTTATCCCGTTCGCGCTCCAGCATCATTTTTGAGTGCGAGAGGTGAGCCTCGTTTGCCCTGCGCTCTGCAAACAAGGCAGCAAGAATCAATGAGCAGAGCGATGCTGTCAAAATGCCGGCCTGGGCGGACAAGATCCGGTGATCAATCAAGAGATGCGGGTCACCGAGGATGCCGATCCCAAACGTTGTCGTCCAAACAACCGCGAGTGCAATCACAAACGCGGCCGCTGCAGCAAAGACCGGTCTGCAGCGCGCGGCAACCCACAACAACAGGGGAAAGATCAATGCAGGAGGCACTACCGCCACCCACAACTCCCGTGGCAACAAGACAATGAGTCCACTCACAACGGTTACAATCGCCACGACCCCGCCGCCTTCGATGGCTTCATTGAGTGGGGGCGGATCGCGTATCGCAGCAACCAGTCCGACCAGGAGTGGCGCAACTGTGATAATGCCAAACGCGTCGGACGCGAACCAGTGGTACCAAATTGTCCAAAAAGATGCGTGCGAATTGTAGAATAGTTGGAAGCCCAATGCTCCGCCGATTCCCGAAATGGCCGTCGCAAGAATTGCCGCTGCAACCAGTGCGATGACGTTACGTGGCCTGTCCATGTTGAATGATGAACCAAAATATCTTTCAATGAGCATGGACACGAGCACCGGCTCTGCGGCGTTGCACAAAGCGAAAACGATAGTGCTCCAGATGTTACGATCGCCCAAAAGATTGGCTACGGCGGTCGCGACCATTGTGCCGGCGACGACCGGCAGCCGCGCCTGCGGCCCAAGACCGATGAGCACGCCGGCGGACACACCAGCGGCTGGCCAGAAAACGGCGACGCCATCAGGGAGAATGAGAAAAAGACTCAGTCGCGCCGCCAGGAAATAGGCGATGCCCAGCGCAATCGCCAGACCTATCGATTCAATCCAGCGACGTGACGATAGAGAAGCGGACTGACTATGAGCGGCTATCCCTTGCGAATATTGCGTCATGAGGGGCCAATACGCTCGCGGGAATACTACTCGGCACGCTTATCCTAGACACTATGGCGCTTTTTGTTGTTGGCCGATAGAGCGCCAACGGCCGGGCATGGTCGCTATGCGGGACCGGGGACCATTCGCTTTACTCGAAAGCGGATATTTGACGACTGGAGTACCTACTTAGCGGGCATGCGCGAGATGCGCTTTCTCCAGCATCACATGGATACCCTTGGCGCCGTTCACCACCTGGGTTACGCGCAAATCGGCCGCGAGGCTGCACAATGTGTAGGCGTCCTCGCGGGATAATCCGGTGCGGGCGCATATGAGCTTGATCATGTCGCGGAGCGCAATCACCACCGCATCGTCGAGATCAGGATCAAACGCCATCGTCATAATATGCGTCGGCGTCTCCGCCATTGGCCATTCGAGTGTCATGTCGCTGCGCACGTGCAATTCAAAAGTACCGATCAGGCCGGTCTCGATTGCCGTAATGCAAACTTCGCCATCACCCTGGGCGCCGTGACCGTCGCCAACAGAGAATAACGCGCCGTCAACATGGATCGGCAAATAGAGCGTCGTGCCGGCAACCAGCTCCTTGTTGTCCATGTTGCCGCCATTGCGGCGCGGTGGCGGCGAAGCAACCGGGCCCCAAGCGTGCGGCGGCGCTGCGACCATGATTCCGAAGAATGGCTTGAGCGGCAATTCGAGACCCCATGGCAGCCGCCCAACCATGCGCGCACGGTCAAGGGGAATGTGAATGATGCGGGCATCTTTGAAATCGTCGGGCAATGCGCCAGCGAGCGGGCGAATCATGTTGTAGCCCCACTCGTAGTGCAGATCGATCGCCTTGATACGAACCTCGAGCACTTGTCCGGCCTTGGCTCCACGCACCGCGACCGGCCCGGTCATGATGTGCGGCCCATTCAGTTTCTGCGGCACGCCGGCATGAATCGCCGGGAGCGCCGCCGGCACGACCAAACCCGAACCGGGATCCGGCATCTGGTAGGGCAAGCCCGACACCGTCGACACAATGACTTCGTCGCCCGGCTCGACCGTCACAAGAGGCTTCAGCGCCGCGTCAAAATAGCCCCAGTGCACGGTGTCCGGCCCCGCATCGAGGCGATGTATGCGCATTCAGATGCCTTTCCAGGAATTTACAAATAGAGCGGGCGAAGGGAATCAAACCCTCGTATGCAGCTTGGGAAGCTCGATGTTTTTTAAGCCTTTCAAACGCTTAGATTCAAAACTGTGCTATTTCCACTCTAAATGATTCAATAGGTTACGTCCCGATTCCAAAACTTTTTCGCGCACGCTGACGTCCGCTTTGCCCCCAAGAGCGGACATTTGCAGTGCACTAACGCATGTCCGCTAAGGGCCAAAAGCGGACATCAGTGGCACTATTCGATCACCTCGTCAGCGCGTGCGAGCAACGTTGGGGGTATGGTCAGGCCGATGGCCTTGGCAGCCTTGAGGTTGATAACGAACTCGAACTTGGTGGGCTGCTCCACCGGTAGATCCTCAGGCTTGGTGCCTTTCAGTATCTTGTCGACGTAATCGGCGGCACGCCGAAACAAGACCGTGAAGTTCGTTCCATATGCCATCAGCCCACCGGCTACAGCGTACTCTCGAATACTATACATCGCCGGTAGACGACTTTTGTTTACAAGGTCAGCCATTCGCGCCGCATGCGGAGAATATGCTGGATCACTCAGCACCATCAGCGCACCAGCTTGCGTGCTTGCAATACCTGAGAAGGCAGGCTCGAAGTCATCTGGACCTCTTACCGCAACGACGCGCAACTCAATTCCCAACCGACCGGCTGCCAGCTGCGTATCGCGTAACATCTGCGCCTGGAAAACTGCGTTGTCCGGATTCCAGATGACCACGACGCGGGAGAGCGCGGGAACGGCCTCTCTCAGCAGCTCAAGCGATTTTCCTACAACATCGGAGCTCATAGCAGCGGTTCCCGTGATGTTAGCACCGGGCCGCGCCAGACTTGCGACCAGCCCGGTCCCGAGCGGATCGGAAACCGCAGCGAAGACGATAGGGATGGTTCTGGTCGCATGCTTGGCTGCCAGCGATGCCTGCGTCACCGCCGTGACAATGACGTCGACCTCAAGCCGGACCAGCTCCTCGGCAAGAGTGGTCAGCCGCTCGAATTTACCTTCCGCGGACCGGCGCTCGACGATGATGGTCTTTCCCTCGATATAGCCGAGCTCTTGCAGCCTTTGCCGGAACGCCTCATCGCGGGGCTGGATCACTGAGGGCGACAGGTAGCCGATGCGCGGGATTTTTTCCGACTGCTGCGCGCTCGCCGCGAGTGGCCAAGTGCCAGCCAAGCCTGCAATAGCTTTGATGAAATCACGGCGTTGCATGTAACCCGTCCCTGAATGCCCGAGACAGGAAATCCTATTCAAATTAACGCCGCGGAGCCATGGCGCCTGGACAGTCCCAATGTCCGCTTTGGGTCAGAAGCAGACATATGCGCCGCAGCAAGCGATGTCTGCTTTACCCCCGATAGCGACCACGAAAGCAGACATCCGGCCGAGTTGCATTCGCTTGGTCTGAGATCAGAGTGCGAACGAAAGCTGTAAAAACGACTGTAAAAACTTCCGCCGGAACACGGCCAAGCATTGGAGCGGGCGAAGGGAATCGAACCCTCGTATGCAGCTTGGGAAGCTGCCG
>AR_comb_assmDRAFT_10010611_pt1 | contig 13151 bp, 6 predicted proteins | sample ArasoioldDNA_FD_10543 | JGI IMG/M metagenome (IMG submission 10543) | reverse complement strand
ACAAAGTCTTTTTTGCACGATGAAAAAGATACCATTCCCGCTATAAACAGTAATGGTATTAATAATGATTTTTTTCTCATAATATAATCAGTACGGCATAAATTAATACCCTGGATTTTGCGGAAGGATGGCTGGGTTAGCATCGATTTCGGGTTGCGGTATTGGCCACGTCCATGCACGGTTTGTTGGGGCTAATGTACAGAAACTTGTGCAATTAGCTCTGTTAATGGTGCGTGTCGTTCTCTTTAAATCGAAGAAACGGTGGCCTTCGCAAATCAACTCTTTTCTTCGTTCATCCTGGATTGCATCTGTTAATGCAGTCCCTGTCAGAACAACTGGTGCGTATCCAGTGATACGTGCTGCCCTCAACGCATTCAGATCTGCGAGAGCTGCTGCTTCATTCGTGCCCCCTTTTCTTGCGTACGCCTCCGCCCTGATGAGATACATTTCGCCGGTTCGAAATGCTTTAAAGTTTACCACACCATCAGGTTTTCCTAATTGCGCCGCTTTCGCTAGATATTTTGATAACACGAGCCTTCCTGAAATGGCTTTGAAGTAAGATGAATAACGAATGTCGTTTACCTGGTCGTAAGACGCAACAAGGGTGGGGTTAGGCCGGTACTGGCTTCTTCCTGTTCCTGCAGGGGCAACCGGAAAAAATACATTTGAGCCCGGTGTACCTTCGCCGGTCTCAAATACACATGACCAAAAAACTTCGGCTACCGAAGCATCGGTCCAAATATCTGGAAAAACAATCCGGCTTGCCAGGGGTCGTGCACTGATCGCCAGTCCGGCGTACTTAATAGCGCTATCAAGCTGGTTGCTGTATAAATACATTCTTGCTAGAATTGCATTTATGGCACTGGCTTCAATATAGGCACGGCTACCACTCGCGTTGATGGCCTTATCCATATTGTTCATGAGTGTTTTTGCTGTCTTTAAATCCTGTTCAATGTGGTCATAATCCTCTTTAACTGTACCACGAGGTGGTTTTTGCTCATAATCATAGACTGTCATGTAAGGAACGCCAGGACTCGTTGAATTTCGATCGTAGGCGTCAACAAAATATCGCATCAGGTCAAAATGAACAAGTGCCCTGATCGCCAGGGCTTGTGACTTAATACGATTAACTGCTCCCTGGTTTTCCGATGCAAACTGATCGATGTTATTTTCAACAATATTAGCCCTGGTAATAATTCTATACGCAGCGATCCATGTATTTTCAATTTGATTTTCATCTTCAGCGTAAGCCCATCTGGAAAACACGCGTTCATTCCCCAATGATTCGGTAGTTTCATTCACGTTGTCGCTCAATATATCCGGCAAACAAACGAACGCGTTGGAGGAACCGTCGGTCGCACCGTAGTAATTTGCGCTTCTAAAGCTGGCATATGCTCCTGTTAAAGCAAATTCATAGTCTTCAATTGAATTCAAATCTTTTCCTTCAAGACTATATTGCGGTGACACATCCAACACTTTCTTGCATGACACAAAAGAACAAGCCAGTAGGAGAATGCCTAAAAATCTTTTCGTTATCATAGTTCGATAATTTATTTTTTAGAGACCGAGGTTTAAACCAAACGTAATCGTTTTTAGTTGAGGATATTGTGCTCCTCCTAATACTCCGGTTACAATCTCCGGATCGTAGCCCAGGAAATTGTGCCATACGTATAGATTCTGACCCTGGGCAAAAACTCTTACGCTTCTTATTTTATATTTATTCAGAAGAGACGCTGGCAAGCTGTAACTGAGCATGACATTGCGCAAACGCAGGTAATCTGTTTTTTCAATGAATCTTGTTGTCTCAGCGTGGAGATCATTAAACGGACTGGGGATATCAGTGATGTCGCCCGGGTTTTGCCATTCTCTCAGCATGGATTTAGCTAAATTGGAATACCAGTAAATAGGGTTTTCAACATTCAACCGGTCATTGTTGTAAACATACCCCCCCACAGCATAGCTGAATAACACATCAAGGGCAACACCTTTATACGTCCACGAAGTAGTAACGCCACCAAAATGCGGAGGATCTGCCGGGCCTACAATTACCCTGTCATCAGGATCATAAATATTGGTAGTTGTTTTCCCATCTTTCTTATAGTACAATGCATCACCGTTCTGAGGATCTACACCGGCATAACGCACCACGTAAAACGAGTTAGTGGGTTCGCCCACCCTATTTATGAATATACCATTGATATTGTCATCCTGGCCGTTCTGATCGAGCAACTTGTTTTTGTTGTACGTATAATTAGCATCAAGCGTCCATCTAAAATCTTTTGTTCTGATGACATCACCAGACAAGGAAATTTCAATGCCACGGTTTTCTAGTTTGCCGAGGTTATTTGTGATGGATTGAAAACCAGAAGTGCGGGACAACTGTCTGTCGAGGAACAGGTCTTCTGTTTTGTTGTCGTAAACTTCAATCGTTCCTCCCAATCTTCCTGTAAACATGGTAAATTCTATACCTGCATTAAACATCACTTTTCTTTCCCATGTCAGGGTTCTTGGGAGATTGATCAACGCAAGGCCGCCGGTTCCATTGTATACGGTTGGACCATATAATTCACGTGGTGCAAAATCGCCAACGCCCTGACTGCCTACAGAACCATAGCTGGCCTTAAGTTTTAATGAATTCAACCAGCCTCTTGTTTTTTCAAGAAAATTTTCTTCACTAACCATCCAGCTAACACCTAACTGCCCGAAATTTGCCCAACGCTTGTCTTCGGAAAGACGTGATGATCCGTCTCTCCTCGCGCCAGCATTTATGTAATACTTTCTTCTAAAACCATATACAGCATCGATAAAATAAGAAAGCAATCCATTTTGCGTTCCTCCTCCTCCCACATTAGGTATATATCCGTTTGTAGGCGTGCCCGGCGTAATACCTGCTTCATTTTTAAAAGGCCCTACTAAACCATAACCATTGAAAGCAAAGTTTTCACTTTTGCTTTGAATTATTTCGTTGAAGATGGAAGCATTAATCTCGTGTTCACCCATTGTACGTTGAAAACTCACCGATGTGGTTCCTGTGTACCGGAAGGTTTTTGCATACGCCCTGTCCACCTCTCCATTTCCCCCTTGTGATTGCGATCCCTGGTCGGTAGTCCTGTCCAAATACGTGAAGGATTCAGCCTGCGCAAGATCGGCACCCCAATTGGTTCTTGCCTTTAATCCCTTTACCCACGGAACATTGAATTCCAAATAGACGCTGCCAACGCCCTTTATCTCGTCAACGTTTCCATTATTTTCCAAAAGCTCCTTTAAAGGATTAGGCTGGCCCTGCAAATAGTCAATCTGGTATTTTCCGTCGGCGTCATATAAATTCATATACGGATTGAACCACCTGATAGCATTTAGAGGACTTCCTATGTATTGATCATTCTCTCTTGTTCCAATCTGTCTTGAATAGCCAAGCGTACCATTGATTCCAACTTTAAAATTGCCAAAAGAGTTGTCCAGGTTTACACGTCCCGTATATCGCTTAAGGCTTGTTGTAATTACGATACCCTCCTGGTCAAAAATGGACCCCGACAGATAAAAATGCGTTTTGTCATTACCGCCGGATGCGCTCAGTTGATGTTGTTGGGTGGTTCCTTTATGAAAAAGAATGCCCTCGATGTCATAATTCAATTTGCTCAGGCTGTCCATTTCTGCCTGTGTCCATCCAAACGGATTAGACCCAACATCCGGTCGATCAAATAATTCGTACTGTATTTTTTCAGCAGAGTTCATCAATTCAAGCTTGTTTGTTGGTAATTGAGACCATCCATACTGAAAATCGTAATCGATTTTTGTTTTGCCGGAAACGCCTTTCTTTGTCGTAATAACAATTACGCCATTTGCACCTCGTGAACCGTAAATAGCCGTTGAGGATGCATCCTTTAATACATTGAATGATTCGATATCGCCGGGATTGATTGTTGAAAAATCACCCGCATTAACCTGAACCCCATCTATGATGTATAATGGTGTATTTGTTCCGTTGATAGATCCTTTACCACGGATGGTGACAACGGCCGCATCGCCAGGCTGACCACTTTGTGATTGGGATAGCAGGCCGGGGATCTTTCCCTGTAGCGCTTTATCAAATGAACCCACAGGTTGTAGTTTGATCTCTTCTCCTGATAACTTTGAAATGGACCCGGCAACCTGCTTTTTATTTTGTGTGGTATAACCCGTGACCACAACTTCCTGCAAGCTACGTTGTGATTGTTCCAGCATGATATTCACGGGGCCAGTGCCGACAGGTGCTTCTTTATCAGCATATCCAATGTTTGTAAAAATTAAGACCGAATTTGCGGGTACTGAAAGCCGGAATTGTCCATCCGGGCCGGTTGTTGTTCCTCTTTTCCCCCCCTTTACATTTACACTCACTCCAGACAGCGGCGTGCCATTTGCGTCGGTTACTCTGCCAGTGACTTCCTTTTGTTGTGCCAATAGAAGCGAACAACTCACCATAGTCATTGTGACCAGCAGTAACAATTTTTTCATAATATCAGTTTTGAGGTTGAATTATTTAAACATGACATAGCGTGTCGAAATTATGCTGCTCATAAAGCTAAAGCATGTAAAACAATTATTTGAACGTGAAATACTAAATCTAAAAGGCAACGAATTTCGTTGCCTTTTTCGATATATTAAAAAAACAAAATTAGTAACCAGGGTTCTGTTGTCCCCTGATATTAGGATTTACATCAAGTTCTGCCTGCGGAATTGGAAATATCCTATGAAAATCATCCGCCGCAATCGGGAAAAGTACAGTTGGAAATTGGGACTTCGTGTGATTGGGAATAGGTAAATTCAAACGCATTAGATCATAGAAACGGTATCCCTCGAATGCAAATTCTTTTCTTCTTTCTGAAATGATGTCATTTTTTAATTGCTGTCCGGATGAGCTATATCCCGCAAAACTTTGATCTCTTAGTTTCGCTACAGAATTTAATCGTATGAGGGCATTTGGTTCATCGTTTGAATTTGCCAACGCTTCAGCGAGAATTAAAACCACATCTGCATATCGCAAAACTTTTATGTCGTCCTTGTCCGCTGCATTTGAGGTGTTGGAGTACTTGTTGTTGAGATAAACTGTATTTCCGGCAGACACTGTAGTGTTTACCAAAATAACCTGTCTTCTAACATCCGTAGACGCATATTGGTTATAAAGTTCGTTTGTAACCCAGGCATCGCCATATCCAACCAACTGGTAAAAAGCAGCCAGGGCGTTTGTTGCCAGATTTCCGGAATTATCGAGGGAGACCTCAAATATTGACTCCACCTTGTTTGTACTCGGAGCCGGATTTGCCCAATAGGATACGTAATTACCGTTAGGCACTAAATTAAAGCCACCATTATTGATTACATCGAGAGCCGCATCTTTCGCATTGGTCCAGTCCCCCATGGATTGGTAGACTCTTGCTAACAATGCCTTGGCCGCATATTTTGTAAAATAAGATGAGTTTAAAACTTTTGTCGAATTCGTAGCTGTAATGGTGAACGACTGACCGACATTATAGGTCATTAAGGTATAAGCCTGGTTCAGATCACTAACTATCTGCGCGTAGACCTCTTTTGTCGTACTTCTCGGTGGCAGAAGATTTTGGTCAAACGTGGTGACGATGGGGATCCCTAGGCCATTTGCATCGACGGTGTATGGTTTTGCATAATTCCTGAGCAATTCAAAATACACCAATGCTCTAACTGCATGTGCTTCTCCTTTTATTTGATCTATGATTTTTGAGGAGGCAATGTCGGCGTTAATGATTTGATTAGCATTTTTGATTGCCACATACAACGCATTCCATGCATCGTTGGCTTCAGCGTTTGCTGCTGTTTGATTATAATCTCTATAAGTCAGATACCTTCCGGAATTACCAAATTTTAAATACACGTTATCAGCCATCAAATCTCCTTTCAGTGGCAATGCCCGGCCAAATGTCGCAGCATTTCTCAAAGTAGCGTACAATCCATTGACCGCGGTGTTCATATCGGCTTCTGAAGAATAGGCCTGATCTACGGGAACCGCATTATAGGGTGGCAGATCGAGGAACTCTTTTTTACAAGCGGACAAAACCTGCAAGAGAGCTAAACAAAAAATAAAGAGTTTATTATTAAATCGCATAGTATTCCTTTTTTAATTTTTTAGAAACCAATGTTTACGCCGGCAGTTATAATTCTATTGAAAAAAACATCCAGGTTGCCGGTACTATTTACACCTGCTTCCGGATCAAGCGTCAGGTCCTTATCATATGTTTTTGTCCAAAGATTAGTGCCTCTCACATAAATGCGTACGCTGCTTAGTTTTATCCTGCTGCTGAGAGCTTCACTCAGGTTATAACCGAGAGTGATGTTTCGTAAACGAATGAAATCGCCTTTGTACAGGAACCTTGTTGAAAAGGAACTAGAGCTGTTTGTAGAACCATAAACATATTTTGGAACATTTGTTATGTCCCCAGGTTTTTGCCATCGTTGCAGGTTTATGGCAGTTTTATTACTGGTGGGATCTACGCCATCAATTGTGTAGAATATCCATTGATCTCTAACAAGGTTTCCATAATTGTAGACGAATTCTGCGTCAAGATCAAAACCCTTGTAAGTAAACGTTGAGCTAAATCCACCAAAATAGCTTGGTGATGCGCTTCCGATTAATTGTCTTTGCGCACTGGCATATGTACCGGTTGCGGTCTTATGTGAGCTGTCTACCCACCAGGACGGGTTACCATTTGCCGGATTCACGCCGTCCCATTCTCTTACATAAAATGTACGGTAGTCATGTCCCTCTCTTAAAATAAAGGAACCATCGATAATGTCTTTACCCCCTGGAAGTTTTTTCACTGTATTCGTGTTGTGAGTGATATTAAAACTGATGTTCCAGGTAAAATCCTTAAATTTTAATGGCGTAGCGTCTAACGTAAACTCATAACCCTTGTTCTGAAGTTTTCCGATGTTCCTGGTAACCGATAAAAAACCAGTTGTTGGAGAAATAGGGTCAGCAAAGATCAGATGGTCGGACAAGCGGTTGTACACGTCGAATATGATCGAAATTCTATTGTCCAGGAAAGAAGCATCTAAACCGATGTCCCCCTGGTATGTGCTTTCCCATTGCAGATCGCTATTTCCAACTACGTTGAACGTTCCCCCGGGAAGACCATTGTAGTTTGAGCCAAATCCATATGTTTGCCGCCACGCGTAGTTACCAATGCCGGATGCATTCCCCGTCAGTCCGTATGATCCACGAAGTTTCAAAGCAGATATGAAGGAAACATTCGATAAGAAATTCTCCTTGTCGGCATTCCAGGCGGCGCCTACTGACCAGAAATTACCGTACCTCTTCTCTTCGCTAAACCTCGAAGATCCGTCTCTGCGGTAACTCCCACTAAGGATGTATTTATCCTGGTAACTTACACTACCGGCTGAATAAAGACCTGCAAAATCGTAATCGGCTATATTATTGCTCGCTGTTTTAACCGTCGCGGCATTAATTGTCAAATACAACGAATTCGGGGGTGGGAAGCCTTCTGTTCTTGTGGAAACATTATACTGTTTTGATTTTTGCGCTTCATAACCCAGTTTAGCGTCGATTCGAAAATTGCCGTCACGTCCTGCTGTCGTAAAATAATCGAGTTGATTCGTGGCGATCCAGTTAAAATACCGGGTGTTATAAGCGTCTCCGGAACCGCCGTATGAAACGCCATCTCCGTGGTATTGGTTCCAGAAACGATACTCTTCTAAATTGTTATAATCAACTCCAAACCGTGAAGTAAATTTCAGGTTTTTCAATATCGCAAATTCACCGCTTATTGATCCTTCCAATTGAGTTGAATTCAGATCGTTTCTATTATACTGAGCGATGTAAAGGGGGTTATACTGGCTTGAAAAATTATTGCCGGTTCGGCTTATGTTCAACGTTCCGTCAATATTGTAAGGGTTTTGAGTTGGTCGTAAGAACGGCAACGAACCTACAGGGTTGGCAAATGCGCCACCGCTGTTTGGTGTGTGTTGAATGACATTAGAACCCGCTGCAATAAAAGTGAAACTCAATCTATCGCTCGCTACGTGTTTATAATTGGTTCGCAGAGAATATCGCTTAAAATCGGAACCTATCACATTTGCTTCCTGGTTAAAGTAGCCACCGGATAAATAGAATTGATTTTTTGCATCCCCACCGGTCGCGGAGAGATTGTATTGTTGCTGAGTACCTTGTTTTGTCACAAGATCCAACCAGTCTGTGTCCACGCCATTACCTTTCCCATATTGTGCGGCAATAGCATCCACTTGCGCTTGCGAACCACCTGAATTGCGAACTCCTTCTTCTAATAATGCGATATACTCCTGGGCATTTAAAAATCGATTACCCTCTGGTAACTCTATTTTACTTGTAAAGCCGGCCTCAGCATCCGCTCTAAATTTGGTTTTCCCGGCTTTTCCTTTCTTTGTTGTAATAACAATAACACCATTAGCTCCTCGTGATCCGTAGATAGATGTTGATTGTGCATCTTTTAAAACAGTTACACTTTCGATATCATTGGCGTTAATGCCCGCGATCGAATTCGCCGTAGTAGCAACTCTGGAAAGATCGCCTGAATTAACGATAATACCATCTACAACATACAATGGATTAGCTCCGGCACTTACTGAACCAGTACCCCTGATCCTGATGTTCTGTGCCGCTCCGGGTTGTCCAGTGAATTGAGGAGCTTGCAAACCCGGAACCTTTCCGCCTAACATTTGGTCGACAGAAGGAAAGGGGCGATTTTCTATGTCCGGAGGTTTTACCGAACTCTGTGAGCCAGTAAGATTTGCTCTTTTTTGAGTACCATAACCTACGACAACTACTTCTTGTAAATCACTTTTAGTTGCGGAAAGGCTAACATCATAAGTGTTGTTGTTCGTGAGGGCAATTTCCCTTTCACCCATGCCGATATAAGAAACGACAATAGTGCGGGCATTAGCGGGAACCGATAAGGAGAAAGAACCATTCGCATTTGTGATAGTTCCAACCGATGTGCCCTTCACTACCACAGAAGCGTTCGCAATTCCACTTCCTTTGTCATCTACTACCTGGCCGGTGATTGTTCGATTTTGTGCTGTTGCAAAAGTGAATGTGCTCAGAAATGAAACAAAGAGGATAATCTTTTTCATCAGCATGTAATTTTGGTTGAAGAATGAAAAATCAAGTCTAAGGCAGCAATTTCCATAAACATGCTTCATACAACCAACTGGTTATTTACTCAATCATGAATTTGAATGAATGAGACAGTGATATTTAAATCTGAAGGAAGGGAGACTAATGAAATTACTCGGGTAATAAAAGAGGCTGGTTTAACAGCCTCTTTATTTAAATAAAATTAATCGACGACCCAAACTCTAATGTTCATTGAGATAATGGTTTCACCACTATCCAACATAAGCAGAAAGTAAAAATCGCGTGCAAGCAGTGTATTTGAGGCAGGTGTTGCAGCAGTGCCCGTTTTCATTTTATACTCGTCGAATGTAGTCGCGAACGTGTACGTCGTTGCATTAACCGGTATGGGTGTATTGGACCATAATTGTGATGTGCCCGTGCCTACTGTTGTGCCATTGTAGATTGCATTATAGTTCGCTGTCGTAGATGCGGCGATCTTTGTTATCTCCTTAATTTTTCTTCCCTTCTCCGGAGGTATTTGAAGTGTAATAATTATTTTATTCTCTGCCTTCGAAGCTTTCACTGTTGGCGTAGGCAGGAAGTCGTACACATTCGAAACAGTGACGGGGACATCCGCAGGATTATCAGTTAGCGAATGAAAACCTTCAGTCTTTTTGCAAGACACGGCTACAACTAACAGAATATATATAGCGGAATAGCTGATAATTTTTCTCATAATTTATTTTTTATAAAGCCCACCAAACTTTTACGTCTGTTTTGGGACGCGGATTAGGTGCATTTGGATTTCTTGTTAATTCATTCGGAGTGTAAGGCATTCTTGCTGGCGTCACGTTTGGATTGTCGCCTACCGGATTTTGTGGCAACGGGAGCGGAGGATATCCTGTCCGTCTCCAATCATTATATGTTTCGATCGCATTGCCAACCCAGGCTATATATTTTTGGAGAAGGACCTGCTGTCGTTTTTCATCCGGTGTTCCTCCGAGCGTAACGACACTAGGGTTCGTGGTGAAGTAATTATCTATTTCTGCCTGAGTCATCCCGGCTTTCAACATGGATGCACGAATACCAGCCTGAAAATAAGCATTTGGATCTCCCGGCGTGCCTAATGTGAGAGCAGCTTCTGCTAAAATAAATTGCACCTGGAAATTTGTCATTAGTCTGATGGGAGCTTCTCCCGAGGTGCCAGTAACATATGCGTTGTATTTGGACCTGTTGGCTTGCGGTGGCGGCGTTATATTTAAAGCAATTCCGTTTTCAAGTCCCACGAAAGTTCCCGTTGGTTTAGTGTAGAATTTGCCCAGACGAACCGTATCATTTAAAGTTCTCATTAACGCCAAAAATCTTGAGCTCAACATCAGGTCTCCGGGCCGATTTACATTATTAAAACTGTAGTGAGGATTTTGATTGCCCTGTGCTGTGCCAAAAGGAACTTCAAAGTCCAGCAGGTTCGAATTAATGTAATTATTGCCCGTAAGCACTGACTCTATTGATGATTTTGCCAATGAAGGATTTTTCTTGGAGATCTGCAGGGCAAATTTCAACAGCAGCGAATTGCCGGCTCTTTTCCATTTTGCTACGTCACCTTTATAGATCAGATCATCATTTGCAGGTCTGAATGTGCTTGGCTTATCCAGGTCTGCCATCCCTTCTTTTACCAGGTCAAACAGACTTTGAATAGCCAGCGATGCACTACCCTGGTAAATGTCTTCTTGCTTATCAAACCGTGGTTGCGGAAATAATAAACCCTGGCCTGCCTGCGAATAAGGAACATCGCCCCACAAGTCTGTAGCCATGGAAATGATATAAGCCTTTTCCAATTTTGCTATTCCGGCATACACGGGATTTGTTGCCTGGTGCTGGCTGATTAAAATTTGCAGATCATTAAGCGTATTTCCGTAGATCTCACCGTTCCATTGGTTGTCAAGTAAATTATCAAGATCAAACCTGTCCTCCTGCAACACCTGGTTTGCGGCTCCCGCATTGTATTGCACTAAAACAGACGCCGCTCTTCCCAATTCGTTTGAATTTGCAAAGGCCATTCCGACGGTTGTCGTCGGCAACAGAGTGGAAGGAGGTACATCTGTGGGATTATTGGGATTTTGATTTACGTCTACAAACTTATCGCACGACCATAGTAGCGATGCGATGACAGATATTAAAAGTAATTTTTTCATTTTAAACCGTTGATTAATTAAAATGATAAGTTTAAGCTAACTCCTACCGTCCTGTTATTAGGCGTACTCTGTAATTCGAGACCCTGGATGTTGCCTGCACCCGCTGTATTTACTTCAGGATCCAAAGGACAATTCGGTGCCACGTAAAATAAATTCCGGGCAAAAACCGAAAACCTGGCACCCGTCAGGTAAACTTTCTTCAAGAGATCGGAAGGAATATTTACACTGAGCGCCAATTCGCGGAATCTGAAAACAGTGGCATCATAAACATTCAAATCATTTTGAAGACCGAAGTTTATCCAATAGACCTGCGATGGGATTTGAATGGTATTGGGAGCATATTTATTATTGGCAGCGTCAAAGATGACTCCGGGGATTATTCTCGGCTGTTCACGATTGACCGCCGTTTCCTTTAAAGTGCCACGGCTTTTTGCAAAACCCGCAGTGAAGGAAACAAGGTCGCCTCCATCTTTATAATCCACCAGCGCGGATAGCGTAAATATTTTATAGGTTAAAGTATTTGTTATACCAAATCTGTATTTGGGATTGGGATCTGCTAATACCTGGCCGGGAATTGCTGTTGCAAAAAAGCCGGTAACCGGGTTGATTATAAATTGACCATCCGGGCTACGGGGAAACTTGCTACCGACAATTACGCCATACGGTTGCCCTTCAACAATGGATGCAATAGATCCAGTGAACTGGCTGGTGCCACTTGTCCCGGCGTACTCCGAGCCCGTACCCGTGAGAGACGATATAGTGATACCAGGTGCTATGGAGACGACTTTATTTCTAATCTGTGTATAGTTGGCGCTAATGTCCCATTTAAAATTTTTCGATGAAACAGGTGTCGCACTCACAACGGCTTCCCACCCCTTATTATACATTTCGCCAACATTGGTTGTTTGCGTAGCAAAGCCGGTCGAAGGTGCAAGGGATACATCAAATATTTGATCCTTGCTTATTTCTTTGAAATAAGAAACATCTATACTTACCTTGTTTTTGAACAAACCTAAATTAACTCCTGCCTCGTATGATGAAGTGAACTCAGGAGAAAGATCTGGCGAGGCTATCCTGGTGTTAGCTCTGAAACCCGATAATGTTGCACCGCCTGCCGTTATTGGCAAATTGATTTGTGCAACATTGTTTCCGAACAACCCGGCTATGTAAAAGTTCTCCAGCTGATAAGGCGGGGCATCGTTGCCCACCTTTGCCCAACTGGCTCTCAGCTTTCCATATGTGAGAAAGTCTGATTGAATTTTGAATGCATCAGTGAAGACAAAGCTCGTCGATATGGAAGGATAGAAGTACGTGTTCTTGTCTTTGGGTAGCGTTGACGATTTATCGCCTCTTCCTGTCAATTCAAGAAATAAATAATTTTCATAGGAAAGTGAAAGTTGTCCAAACAATCCAACTAATCTTCTTATGAAGTTCAGCTCCTGGCTCCCGTTTGTGAATACTGTTGCGTTATTTACATTGTAAAAGCCAGGTATTGTCAATTGGTCACCTTGTACGGTAACATGTTGATATTTACGTTGGTTGACTTCATGGCCAATCAGGAGGCTTGCATTTAGTCCCTTTATAAAGAGATCATTCTTTTTTAAAGTAGCTAGTAACTGGCTGGTTATCTCTTCGCGGTAAAAAACATCTTCCAGCGCCTGGCCAGCTGGCACGCGGGCTGAACTGATTGCAAAAATTTGTTTTCTTCTGTCCGTATAAAAATCTCCGCCCAGCTTATAGCTTACATTAAGCCATTTCGAAAAATCATACCCTGCGTTGACATTGCCAATTATTCTCGAAAGGTGACTGGTAACAGGATTTTCATAAGCATCAAA
>AR_comb_assmDRAFT_10084484_pt1 | contig 13152 bp, 7 predicted proteins | sample ArasoioldDNA_FD_10543 | JGI IMG/M metagenome (IMG submission 10543) | reverse complement strand
CGTGAATGGTCACGGCCGCCGCGAGATGGATGCTCGCTCACACCAATATTCAAACCGCGTCAATGACGTTATTTTCGAAACCGGCATGGACGTTTACTGGTCGCCCAACGCGCTCATGGACAGTGTATTTCTGCCCGCGCGGTTGGCAAATACCTGCCGGTATTGCGTGACGATCTTTGACTTAATACCGCTGGTGATGGAAGAGCATTTTAAGAAGAGCTGGCCGCCCCGGATGTTTGCCAGGTATCGACGCAAGCTCGCGATGTTGGAAACCGACTACGATGTTTTTTTTCATATTTCGCAACATACATACAACGACTTTAGCTCACGGCTCGCAGTGGCCAGGAAACATCATGCCGTAACGCCCCTGGCGGTGGACGATTCTTTTCGGCCTTATCCGTTTCCCAAAGTGCCGGATGCGGAAGATTATCTGCTTTACCCGGGTGGCTTCGATCCACGGAAGAACATGAACGGCGCGTTAGAGGCGTTTGCGGAACTGCACCGGCGTCACGGACACGATGAATCGGTCCGCAGGACAAGATTAAAGTTGGCGTGCCATGTTGACGCTGCAGCTGAAAGGGACATTCGCAAACGCGCGCAACGGCTCGGAATTGACGAAAAACTTCACGTGACCGGATTCGTTTCGGACGAAGAGCTAATCCAGCTTTATCAGAAAGCGCGTTGTCTTTTTTTCCCTTCGCTGTACGAAGGTTTCGGTCTCCCCGTCCTCGAAGGACTCGCCTGCGGACTGCCGGTCGCGGCATCAAACACTTCGTCTATTCCGGAGGTTGCCGGCGACATGGCTTCGTATTTTGATCCCTACGATTCCGGAAACATGGCCGACGCGCTTTATCGTACGCTGCAGGAGCCGCGCGATTTGGCTTCGCGAACCAGGAGACACGAGCACGCGCGGCGTTTCTCATGGGCGAAGACGGCGGCGGCGACACTTCACGCGTGGAATGACACAACGGCGACGTCGACTGAATGAGTTACCGGCGTCTATGTTTAGCTGGTCTAGCTTATGCCGGCGAGGCGAGCCCGATTCGAAACGTTCAACATGTCGCTTTTCAAAACTAAAATCCCACGCGGCCTAAGACTATCCAGGCTTCAGCCTTTTCTCCGGGACAGCGGCATCTTTGTTGCGCTGTTGGGGCTCACGATCGTGATGACGTGGCCCTGGATTCTGAATATCCGCGACGCCGTATCGGACAAGGGCGACCCGTATCTCCACACTTATTTTATGTGGTGGGATTACCACCAGACGCTTCGTTCTCCAACCAACCTGTTCGACGCTTCCATTTTCTATCCGTATCAAAACACGTTGGCGTTCAGCGAGAACGATTACGGCATAGCGGTTCTGTTTTTTCCCCTCTACGCCCTCGGTATTCATCCGCTTACCGTTTTCAGTGTGGCGACCCTCGTGGCATTCGCGTTTTCGGCGTACGGCATGTTTCGTTTGGCGCGAACCTTAACCGGTTCGACAGGGGCCGCGTGGATCGCGGCACTTGTGTTTGCTTTCGTGCCATACCACTTTCAGCGTTTGCCGCAGTTGCCAATGATCTTTGCCGGTTGGATTCCCTTACTCTTTGAATCGGTAGTCCTGTTCGCGCAGACGCGCAGCTGGAAGCGCGCGATTTGGATGGGTATCGCGTTTCTGATGAACGCGCTGACCTGCGTCGTATGGTTCACGTTGACGCTGGTTCCGTTCGCTTTGGCGATTATTTGGTTTTTAGTCTGGTTCCGCGGAAAACCTGACCGGCGGCGATGGTTCCGTGGCGTCGTGACGCTGGCCGTCGCGTTTTTGCTCACGACCGTCTTTCTTTACCCCTATTACGCCGTGCACAAGACGTTTGGATTTTCACGTAGTGCGCTGGATGCAGTGGCGCTTTCGGCTCGGCCTGTTAACTGGCTCGCCGTCAGCGACCGCAACAAACTATGGCAGGGTATGGGAAGATTATTTGCGCATGATGAACTGGTCCTGTTTCCAGGTCTGCTGCCCCCGTTGCTGGCATTTGTGGCTGTGACACTGCTTCGTCCGGTCGCGCAACTGCCTGCTTTGGCAAAGTGGCGACCAGAAAGGTTTCCGATTTCTCAACGCGCGCTCGCAGCGGTCTTGGATGTTCTCGCTTTCCTCGATTTGCTGATTGCGCTGCTGGCATTTGGCTATAACGGATTTCACCTGCGGATTTTCGGAGTTGAGCTTTTAAGATCGTCGCACGCGATGCGCCCGCTCGTGCTGTTCGCCGTTACTGTCTGCATCCGGCTCGCAATCCAGGTTCCTGAATTCCTACGACGTCTCTATCACGGCAAGCAGCTTCTTAACGACCTTCGAGCGAACCCAAGCACCGCGGGATACGTGCTCGCAATCATCTTGCTGGTGACCGGTTTCTTTGGATCCCTGGGAATGAACTTTCCATTTCACCGGCTGCTGTTCGTGATCATTTTGCCATTCAGGAGCATACGGGCGCCGGCACGCTGGTCAATGATTTGCTATGTCGGCCTGGCACTGTTGGCCGGTTGGGGCACGTTGCAATTGACGAAGTGGGTCGGCCGTCGTTTCCCGCGGGTTCCCCAGCGACTCGTATATTTGGCGATCGCGATGCTAATGCTGTTTGAGCAGCGAGTCGCGCCGATTTACTTCGTTAAGGGTGACTATACACCTAGCGCGCTCACCGTCCGTTTGCGGCAAACGGAGATGCGCGCTGGGCTGGTTGAACTTCCGGCTGAGAAAAACAATTTTGCGTATGGGAGATACATGGTAGAGGCGATCCATCACCGGCGTCCGATTGTGACCGCGGTTTCAAGCTTCTCGCCTCCGATTGTGGATCAGATCGAAGCGCTGACCTTGGCGCGGCCCATTCCGGACTCGTTCCTCGATCTTCTTGAGAGAATTCCCACCTCGTACCTGGTCGTGCATAACGGACTCCTCAATCCCGAGAGCCAGGAAGCCATCGAATCGTTTGTTGAGCGCGGTCTTGCGAGCGGGAGGCTTCGCTTTGTCAACAGCTATGGTGAGCCTTCAGCCGCGGATGACCTGTACGCCGTTTCCAGGATCGAGCCGAATGCGAAAACAGAAGCAACTCGTCAAACCGGCATCACGTTCGTACGCAGGCAATATATAGACATCCTGGGCCGCGAACCTGAGCAGGCGGAGATTGAACAGTGGCGGAGGAAAGTTGAGGCTTGCGGCGACGACGGTTCGTGCGTGTTCAGCTTACGCCTCCAGCAGAATTTCGATCTGCTTCACTCATCCGAGTTCCACGAAAAGGGAGGATTCGTTTACAGCCTCTATCGCGCGCTGGGACGCGCGCCAACGTACGCAGAATGGGTGCGCGATCGTAAGCGGTTATCAACCTCAAACGCACGAGCCCTGGCTGCCGAGTGGGTGGCTAAGGGCGCCTTTCTCGATCTTTATCCGGTATCGCTGACAAACAACAAATTTGTAGACAAACTCATTCAGGCCGTCGGCCCAATTAGCGACCCCGCGATGCGTGACACTCTCGCCGACAACTTGACCGGCGGAAAGATCGATCGCGCGGGTGTTTTGATTGAAGTAATTACCAAGTCGGACGCCGTTCTGCGCGATCATCCATCGTTTGTGACGTTGTGTTACTTTGTTTTCTTAAAAAGGGATCCCGATAAGGGCGATGTAAACTATTGGACAAGAATTCTAATGAATGACCCAAAGGGCGAAGCCGCGGTGATTTTAGGCTTTCTTAACTCGCCCGAATATCGCGCTAGAGGAGGTTCGCTTTAGCACGCGGCCATCGACCGTACTGGCGACCTTGTCCGACCGCGTCGAACCACGTCACACAAGACCCATTGAACAAAAAACTGCTAATTTGCGTCATCGCGCTGGCCGCATGGTCATTCTTCCTGTGGCGCGGAATCACGGTATTCAGACCTGGCGTTCCATCACTTAATTACTTCAACTCAGATGGTGCGATTCCCGTTTTGATGTCTAATGAAGCGCGTCCGCTGACACCGTTCAATCTCTATTATTACGGCTCTGACCGGTGGGGCGGTTGGCCCTTCCTAATAGCTCAGGCAGTAACTCGAGTCACCGGCTATCGTTGGTCGGACATCAGCCTTTCCACATTCCAAATCGTCTGGATCTTTGTGGGCGCGTTAGCCATCGCAGCGTTAAGTCGTAAAGACTATCCAGTAATCGGTGCGCTCTTTCTGCTCACCCTCTGCCTGCACGGTGAAACTCGTTATCAAATCTTCTGGTTGAGCGAGGTCTATGGATGGCAACTAACCGCGGTTCTGATCGGCTGGTATTGCCTGCGAAGACTGATTGGCAGTTTGAGCGAATCCGACGGTTTGCGGCGGCGGCGTTGGGTTGGGTGGATGGCCGTGGCATTCTTGTTTTCGTATCTCGCTATCTGGAGTTCTGGTGCGAGTGTTCTGTTCCTGGTATTCGTGGCCACCGTGGAACTCTTGAAATGCCTTTTGCAAACTGGTTCCGCCACGCGGCTAGTGCGGCGCTCGTTACGAGCCGCAGGGCCGGCGTTTGGCGCGATCATCGTGGCCGCCGCGCTTGAACGTGCGCAACGCAGCGTTTTCTACTCATACGCGCTGAAACACTATGGCTCAGATTTCAGCGCCAGCTCGCATTTTCGGTTAGACACGGGAAATCTAAACCATAATCTGGCGGCTCAAATCGGCAAAATAATCTATCTCGCCTGGTGGCCCCTGGAACTAGTCGCTGTTATCGGCTTGCTGGTGGGCTTAGGCATAATCGTTTATGTAATCGTCGCGAAGAAAGGTTCGCACCAAACGTTTGAACCGCTGTTGTCGGACGATACATTCTGGCTCGTTCTCGGTGCGTCGGGTATAGCACTTATCAACTTTATCCTGACCGTTCTAATCGCCCATGTACGCATTAACCAGTATGAAGATCGGTATTTGACCCCCACCGCGATCCTCGGCCCGGTGAGCGGGTTGTTGGTTCTCTATCTGATGCTCAAATTGTGGACCAGACGTACTCGAGTGGCGCCGCTGGTTATGCCGATCGCAGCGGCGGCAGCGGCGGTCCTATTGATGGTGAAGTTTCCGGCTCCTGGCTTTCGCCACGAATACCAGACTTACAACGAGATTGCCGCCGCGCTTGAGCAGAAATCACCGCGCGCTATTCTATTGGGAGATTACTGGGGCACTTATGTTTTCGTGGCGTTACAACACGCGCAGCCCTTGACGCCCGTTCCGATCGAAGGACAGCCAAACAGAATGCCGTGGACGCCTGCCATGGTCCGGCAAGCGAGTGAGGTGATCGTCGAATACCGTCGCAGCAAATTGGCTGAATCCGGACCACCACCGACGCAACTCGTGCAGTACGGCAGTACGTTCCGTCTGGTCGATCCCCAGGTGTATCAGCAGAGCGATTTCGCATTTGCGAAATATGTGAGAGAGAATTCCCTTCCCTGATAAACCATAAAAATCCATGAGTTCAACAGCTCCGCTTAAAGCAATTCCGCTCAGAACGGTCCGTACTCACTACACAATCGACGGCATTGACCTGTCCGTGGCGGACTTTCAGAGTTCAGTCGGCGTGGACGAGAAGGGCGGCCTCTTCAATATCGAGTGTTCCACTTCCGTTGCGTCGGACGTTGTCGTCAAAGAATTGGTCAGCGACACCTACCGGCTGAAAGAGATTGGTTTCGCGCCGGGAGACGTCGTGCTCGATTTGGGTGGTCATGTCGGTATCGTCTCAATGTACCTGGCAAAGAAATATCCGTTCTTGCAAATCTATGCCTACGAACCTTCGCCGGACAACTACCGGCATTTTTTGGATAATCTCGATACGAACGACATCTCGAACGTTCAAGTGTGTAATCAGGCGGTGACGGCGGACGCGCGGAAGTTAAATATGATCGCGTATTACGAGTGCAACTCAGGCGGCGCCACTGGTCAGTTACGTGAGATGAAACTGCCCCACCGCGTTAATTTTGAAGCTCAATCGACGACGCTGGATGCGATCTTCAGCGAAAGACGCCTTGCTTCCTGCAAGCTTTTGAAAATCGACATCGAAGGATCGGAGCATGAAGTTCTGATGAATACCCGCTGCCTCAGCAAGGTTGAATTTTTGGCGGGAGAATTTCATGAAAACGATTACCTTCTGGAAAAAGGTTACTCCATCGCCGCGCTTTGCGAACACCTCACCCGGTTTATCCCCCAAGACAACATCCGCTATGTCCCCTGCCGAATGGCTGAGTAGCTATGGAACGCGCCGAAAAAGCAGGTAGAAGAATCGCATGGGTTTCTCCATTTCCCCCACAGCGAACTGGAATTGCAAACTACAGCTATTTGCTGGTCAAAGAACTTAGGACTACTTTCGAGATCGACCTGTATTACGAAAGCGAGCCTCCGTGTGCCGAGCTGCAAAACTTGTTTGCGACCTACCCTTTGAGCGTTTTCGAAGGCCGCCGCCAACAGTACGACCGGGTCGTTTATCACCTAGGAAACAATAGCGAATTTCACGCCGGGATTTACCGCGTGGCGTGGAATTTTCCCGGCACGATTGTGCTTCACGACTATGATTTGAGCGGTTTCATGAGCGAGGCTTTCCTTCGATGGCATCCCGATTTGTTTTTCCAGGCGCTGGCGAACGGTTCTGACAGAGGCCGCCGTCAACAAGTCGAGGCCCTCTTTCAAAAAGTAGTCTCGCGCGCGCATCACCTTCCGATGTCGCATGCGATTGTAAATCGCAGCAAGAAAGTTATCGTGCATCATCGCTGGGTCAAGAAGCAGTTCGACGACGAACAACACATTGTCGTGATTCCGCTTTTCGCTAAACTTAACTGCATCGTTACCGATGAGAATGTTAGCGCCTTCAGACGAAGGGTCGGCATCAAGGATGATCACTTCGTAATCGTCTGTCTCGGCTTTGTTAATCAAAACAAACTTCCGCAATTACAGATTGACGTTGTTCAGGGACTGCGAAAGGAAGGCTACCCAGTGCAGCTCGTCTTCGCAGGGGAACCCGCACCAGAATTGAAGGATCTAGTGACTGCAGTAGCGAGTGGTGAGTTGCGTGAATATGTCATTTTCACAGGGTACCAAAGTGAACTGGATTATTTCGCAGCCATCGCGGCGGCCGATGTGATCATCAATCTGCGAAATCCATCAATGGGTGAAGGTTCCTTAACGCTGATGCACGCGCTCGCAGCGGGCAAGCCAACTATCGTCAGCGACGCGAACCAATATCGCGAGTTTCCCGACAAAGTCTGTTGGAAGCTCGTGCACGATCAAAACGAGAACGAACTCTTATTTGAATACCTCAAGAGGTTACTCTCTGAGCCTCAAGTCAGGGCAGCTATGTCGGCGAACGCAGTACTATACGTCGAGAATGTGCTGGCGATGGACAGGATCCGCGAGCACTGGGTGCGCGCATTGGAAACGTAACGTTAATGGTCGAGAAAGTTGCCCAACGTGTCGATTAACTGCTCGGCAATCCGCCGATTCGCAAAATGCTGTTCGTAACGCCTTCTGCCGGCTTCGATTAATGCTTTCCTCAAAGACTGATCGGTGTCGATTGCGTTGATTGACTCTGCCATAAGTTGTGGGTCGCGCGCTTGCCAGACGAGACCCGCAGATCCAATCGTCTCAGTGACCGCAGTCGAAGCGTACGCCACTATCGGCACGCGCATCGCCATCGCTTCCACCAGGGGAACACAAAAACCCTCGTGTTGGCTGGTGATCGCAAAAACATCAGCCGCGTCGTAATACGCTTTCAGCTCCCGATCCGAAACATTGTCGGCAAAGATGACTGAACGCTCGAGCTTCAAGCGTCTAATCACGCCGTGAAGCATAACTGTGTATTTGATGAGGCGGGGTTCTTGTTTACCGATCAGCACAAGTTGGCTACGCGGATTGTAGTCGTAGTGATAAATCGCGAACGCCGCGATTAGATCCGCATGTGCCTTGTTCGGCGCAATGCGGCCCACGGTACAAACGGTGAAATTTCCGTTCGCGAGTCCTGCGCCATTCGGCAGGCCAATCCCGACTTTCTCCAATCGGTCAACGTGGTGAAATGGCGGTACCACGAAACTTTTCGACTCATCCGCTCCAGCGGCGATCAATTCGTCCTTGTTGTACTGCGAATCTGAGAGAAAGAGATCGCAATGGGACCGGGCAATTGAGCCTAGCTCCTGCCTGCCCCGGTCACAGTCCGCGGCGAAATCTGAACAATATGGATCGAGAAAGTGGGGCGGGGTAATGTTGTGGTACTTAATGACTATTTTGCACTCGGTTTTCAGTAACCGCTTCACGGGTTCCCACTCGGCTGCCCAGTGATAGATTAGAATGTCGAGCGGATTCGCGAGAAAGCCTTTCAGCCTGCTGGTCGGTTCAATCTGCGGCAAGGTGAGCGCGGAGCCTTCGGTAAAAATCCGCACCTCAGCCAAATCGCGAAGGGCTTCGTACATTCCCAGAACGTCATTGCTGACGGCATCGCCGGCGGTGATGCTTGGCGTGACGATTGCGATGCGCAGGATTTTTTCTCCAGGACCTGAGTGGTGCGGCTCTAGCGCCTCGCGTTGACCGATCGGATCACTTTGCTCACAAGTGCCTTGCTAAGTAACCCATCGATGCTGACGTGCTTTCGCCTGCCTTCCGGCGAATAACGAATGCTCGCGAGAAGGTCTATTTTCGTTCGCTCCCCGCGGCGAAGCCTTCCCAAGAAACCTCTGAAGCCAGATTCGTCAGGCGCGCGCTTTAAGAGCGCCCGGTAGGCGTTCCAGATAAACTCATGGTCCTCATACTGAAGAAGCTCGTGGAGTTTATAATGACGGCGACTCATGTCGAGTGATCCGGGTGCTAGACTCAGCTTCAGACTCGTGCGGCCGAAATCGTCTAAGCCTTCGCTTCCCTCCAGCATTAACTGCAGCGTATTGCCGGCATCGATCAATGCAATTACTTCCGCGACAGTCTCGGCCATCGAGGTCTTTGCTCGCTTTTCAGCCGCCAACCGAATTTGATTTGAGTAATGCTCTAGACTATTTGCGGACTGCAACATTTCTTCTCGCCCGGACATTACTGGCCCCTCACCTTGTCGTCCAAAAAAGCGCGCGCAGTTGTGTGGCCTCCAGAAGATCAGTGGGCCGTTTTTGCGAGTTGTTGCCCGCGACGTTTTATCGACCGGTCACCGCACGCTCGCCGGTCTGCACGTTCGGCCTTCGTGCACGGCCGACTCTTCGCGCAGTCGCCGTGGCACTGAGATTTGTTACCCCTTCCATCAAATCTTCGCTCACTACGTTAAAGAAGACTACGCCATCGAGCCAATCAAAACTGACGGCAGCGGGGCTGTGAGCTGCAACCGCGATGGAATACGAGTCGGGAGCGAGCGAACAGTTCATGGCAAATGTTACTTCCACGATTTCTTCTTGATCGAAAGGGCCAACTTCAACCTGCTGAAGCTCTGTGTTTGTCCCATAGATATTGATGCCGTGCCGGTTCCGGATCAGAAAACCGAAGATCGAGCCATCAATCTCAGCATGGAACCTAACGCGCATTCTGATCCGAATCGGTTCGCCGCTTTCTACCACCTTCACTGATTCGCCGGCCGCATTAAGCAGATCGACTTGCAAAACCTCAGCCGTGCCGTCGCCATGGCGAAACGTATAATTAAGCGGTACTGGTTCGGCCGGCAAATCGTCGGCGCTCACGGGAACTTCGCGGGGTGGCTGGTTAGCGCTTTCATAATCATTCTCACGCGCCATGATAATTTTTTGATAACGGTTCAGCACATCCTGCGGACGGCCATCATCTACCATTGTTCCGCCGTGCAAGAGGATGGCCCGCGAACACAGGGCGCGTACTGCCGCGGCATCGTGGGAAACGAACAGGACCGTAACTCCGGCATCCTGCATCTGTTTTAATCGGCGCGTGCATCGGTGCTGAAAGATCGCGTCGCCGACAGCCAACGCTTCGTCGACAATCAAAATCTCGGGCGAGGCGCTGATCGCAATCGAGAACGCCAGCCGCACGTACATGCCGCTGGAATATGTCTTGACGGGTTGATGAATGAACTGCCCGATCTCAGCGAAGCGTTCGATTTCCGGCAGCAGCGCTTCTGTTTCACGTCGTGAAAATCCCATCAACGACGCATTCATGAAAACGTTTTCGATTCCTGTAAACTCCGGATTAAACCCTGCGCCGAGTTCCAGCAGCGCCGCGATCCGCCCTTCATGCCACACCTCGCCATGTGTCGGCTCTACCGTTCCCGTGATGATTTGAAGCAGAGTCGACTTCCCGCTGCCGTTCGGACCGATGATGCCGGTGGTCGTTCCCTTCTCTACATCAAACGAGATGTTCTTGAGCGCCCAAAACTCGCGATGCTTCTTCATCCACCCGCGCGTTAGGGATTCCTTCAGCCGGTCGGCGGGCGTGGCATAAATGCGGTACTGCTTGGAAACGTCCTCGACGCGCAGCGCGGTGGTCATGGTTAGTCATGTAACGCAAACTGACAGCTTTGCGCAAGCGCGTGTGACACTTTGAAAGGAAAAAGCCCGCGCAATTCTTAATCGCGCGGGCTTCTCTTCCGTGCACTAATCTCTTAGGGATTGATCTTCACGAGCGGTGGACTGTCACCCGGCGTTGGCCGGCTGGTGGCCGCACCAACCTTAACGATGACTGGCAAGTTGTCTCCGCGATCGACGGTCGATGGCAAGGTGATGATTATGTTGTCGAAGCCAGGCTGATCGTTGGCCATATTCGCCGTCGCAGCGATCGAGGTTGTGCCTATAACCACACTAATACTGGCCGCCGATGTCCCACGAACGCCGGTTGCGTGGACCTCGAGAATCGTTGGCACGGGAGAACCGCCCGGGGTTGGCGGCGTCGTCACGTTGAAGGGCTCAGCTATGCACCCAGGCACTGTTGGATCGGTAATATTGCAGATTGACGCCCGACCGTTCGGACCGTTGCTTGAGGTAAAGATGTCAGGTTGCGATGCCACGAGAGTAATATTGCCGCGAATCACGGTCCCGTTGTTGTTGATGACAAGCGGATAAGTTCCCGGAGTAAGTCCAACAGGAACAACGAACGAGATCGCTGTCGAGCTTACTGAATAAATCCCGCAAGCCGCGCCACGAATCGCCACCGAAACGCCTTTCAACTCAACCGGCAATGGTGGACCAAACTGCAATTCCGATGCGTTCGCAGTCATCGCCGCAGATGGCGCTAATGGCACGGTTGCATTGAGCAAAGAAAGCTCTCCGGCAGCTAATCCAGTAGCCACAAGCGGGCCGCTGCTCGGCGAACCAGCTGGTGTTGGGCTGGGCGAAGGCGTCGGGCTCCCGGTGGGAGTTGGCGATGCCGGTGCGACCGGAATCAAACTAGCGCCCGTCAACAGGGAAATTGTTCCTGCTGATTCCGCCGTGTTTGGCGGCGAAAGGTTGTAGAAAACTTCCGCGCCAAAGTCCGGGTTGCCACCACCTAACTCTGCGCCGCCCATCGAAAACACAATCCGGCGTCGCGAACTACCAGGCAAAGCATTGACCGGCGCCAAAACATTTGTGCCGGTAATGTTCGTCAGCCGCGTGAACGGGCCGGTACTCATCGAGGGGAACGTCAAGGGCACCGCAAAAACCTGTGAAAGCGTTGCGGGATTGAGACCGGTATTGTCTCCTTCAGCAAGGATAGTTCCGTCGCTCTTGATGTTAAGCCCCGAGGTAAAGATGACGGTTGCCGGTGTCGACCCGGTGTAATCAGTGAAGGTCGGGTAGTGATTGACGTCACCGGGGGTTGCCGTTGCGCGCGGGCCCACCTGCGCAAATGCATCACTCACTGAGTCATAGACAAATGTCACCAGAAAACTGCTGCTGGGGGCGGAGTTTGTTTTCGGATCAGTCGCAATCGACTCAAGCGCGACATATCTACCGTCGCGGCTGATGCGCCGGCCGAAAACGAAATTGTTCGCGGGCTTCAAAATCGTTCCCGAAGTTGAATCAACCAAATCCTTCGTACGTGTAACCTGTTTCAGTCCGCTGGCCACGGCGCCGTTGAACGACACCATGAAAACTTCCGAGTTCAGATCCGCATTATTCGGACTGGCAGTCGGCGTTAAGTCGGCGTTCGAATAAAACGCAATCGTGTAGAGACCGGCGCCTCCCCCGATCGCCGGATAGTCGTTGAATGTCCCAGGTAGAAATGGGTTCGTCGAAGATTTCGTATTGGTAATCTGCGCGAACAAACCTGTCCCGCGATTGAAGGTAAAGATCTCCGGATCCGGCGCGGGCGCTCCGGTATCGACATTACCTCCAGGCACAAGATCGCGAGTCGAACTAAATGCGATCACTTCTCCGTCATCGCTAATCGTCGCGTCGCGATTGTCGTCAGCAACAAACGGCAACTGAGTCGAAGAGCCGGCCGCTGGAGCCCGGCTTGCTGGTGTGCTTGTGATGCGGGTGAACGTGCCCGTGCTCAAATCCAGAAAAGGAATATCAGCACCCTGGCTTAGGTCGGAAACTTCCGGCACCGAGAACCGATACGTCCATAGCTCCTCGTTGGCATCCTGAGAAAGCGTGCGACCGCCGTCAGCTGCTATCGGGCCAGGATCAGTTCCATCAAAACTCTGGGGGTTAGGCGCGTTCGAACTGAACACGATCGTGTAAGTGCGCGCACCACCAGAGAGCGCGGGCTCGGCGCTAATCATCGGCCGCTTGTTCTGAATGTCAATCTTAATATTGCCAACGGGTATCGGAGTCGGTGTCGGACTCGCTGTCGGTGTCGGGCTCGCGGTGGGCGAAACGCTTGGCGAGGGACTTGGGCTCGGGCTTGGACTTGGACTCGGCGATGGATTCTGAACGGCCTTCGTATCGGTTAGCTGAAAGATTCTGCGTTGCGCGTAATCGTAGAGAAAGATCTCGGTATTCCCATCTGTGTTCGTGGGACTTTTGGTGCTCGCACTCTGCGACGGCTTGAGCGTCGCTGCATCTGTCGTGGACTCAAACACAACGAAACGTCCGTTCGCCGACATATCAGTAGCAAACGCATTACCCGTCACGTGGGTCACCTGCGCCAAAAATGCATCGGGAGTTGAACTTGAGGTGCTTTGTGCCGAACTGAGTGCTCCGGAAACCAACATGCACGCGGCCGCGGCACACAAAAACGCGAGTATGAGTCTAAACATTAAGACACCAGTAAATAATC
>AR_comb_assmDRAFT_10512134_pt1 | contig 13156 bp, 13 predicted proteins | sample ArasoioldDNA_FD_10543 | JGI IMG/M metagenome (IMG submission 10543) | reverse complement strand
GCGGACGACACGCTCGGCGGCCTGATCCGCCGGCGCGACGTCGACGGGGCACCCGCCGAGCTCGCGTACCTGCGCGAGGACGGCTGGCGCGAGGACGGCGACCTCGCGCGGCTCTGGCTCGACCCCGGCGACCTGGAGCTGGTCGAGGTCTCGGACGGGCAGGCCGGCGTGCTGGCCTGGTCGAACGGGCACGGGCTCGCCGACGAGGCCACCGCCGCGTGACCGACGACGGGATGCTGGAGCGCCGGATCCGGCGGCACCCCCGGGCGACGCTGCGCCTGCACGCGGTCGTCCGCGAGGTCTTCCGCTGGCAGGTCGGCCTCGCGGACGACGAGCAGTGGTCGCCCGAGGGCACCTGCGACTCGACCTGCGAGGTCCTGCACGAGGACGGGATGATCTACGAGGCGTTCCCGGGGGCCGAGCTGGCGATGTGGGCCGGCGGGCATCCCTGGGGCGACATGAGCGGACACTGCTTCTTCCGCCTGCCGGACGGCCTGATCCTCGACCCGACGATCTGGCAGTTCACCCGCGAGCCCGGCGACTGGCTCGGCGCGGCCTACTACGCCGCGGCGGCGGCGTGACCGGCCAGCCGGTGCATAAGTGGGGGCCACCCTACGATCGCGGCGCGATCCTCGGCCGCGTCCGCGCCGTCGAGACGGGCGGCACGACCGGCTACGAACGCAAGCTGGAGGCCGAGCTACAGGCCGCGCGGGAGCGGGAGCAGCGGCTACGCGAGCGGCTTGCGGACACCGAGACGGAGAAGATCGAGCGAGGGACAGAGATCCTACGGTTGCAGGAGCGGGAGAAGGCGCTGCGGGAGGCTCTGAAAGAGGCGGGCCTGCCCGAGACAGCTTCGGTGCAAGACCTGATCCGGCATCACCGCAGCAACGCCGCGCTCGCAGCGGGGTTCGACAGGATCGCCGCCCAGCGCCCCGAGGAGGCGGGCGGGCGGATTACCCACGGGCGACACTGCACCTGCTCTGCTTGCGCTGCTCAGGACTGGGGCGAGCCCGGCCTCGCGCCCTGCGGGATGCACGGCCCGTCCTGCCCGGCCGAGTACCAGCCGTGGGGCGCCGCCGGCACCTACCGGCGCACCGAGAAGGCGGACGGGTGAAGGGCGACTACCGCGAGCTGGCGATCCGCGAGGGCACGATGCCCGACGGGGCCGGCGGCGAGAAGCGCGCGACGATCATCCGGCTCTGGGTCGACGACGCCGACGAGGACCCCGACGACGTCCTGGTTCTGGAGCTGAGCTACGCGAGCGAGGGCGGCCACGTGCCGGACGTCCACGAGCTGATCTCCTCGGTGCTGCGCGTCTGGGAGATCGAGCCGTGACGCGGCCCCGCCGACCCTGCCCCGAGTGCCCCTGGCGCTGCGACGTCGAGCGCGGGCAGTTTCCGCCCGAGCGGTACGCCGCCCTGGAGACGACGCGCGGCCGGCGCGACGACCCGCACGGCGGGACGGACGCGCCCCTGGGCTCGCCCTGGTTCGCCTGCCACAAGAGCCGCGGGGGCGAGGAGTTCCACTGCGCCGGCTGGCTGGCGGTCGAGGGCCGGTCGCACGTCGGCGTGCGCCTCGCGGTCGCGGTCGGCGAGCTCGACCCCGAGGCGCTGAGCCCCGGCGAGGACTGGCCCGAGCTGCACGCCGACTACGACGCCCTGCTGGAGCGGCACGGGTGAGCCGCGTCCCCGGAACCTTCCGCGACCGGCCGGCGAACCCGCGCCGGATCCTGACGGCGGGCGCGGCGAGGCTGGAGCGCGGCCTGGTCGAGGCCGGCGCGCTCGCGGCCGAGTGCTGGGAGCTCGGCGAGTGCTCGGTCGTCGCCTCGCGCGAGCGGTACCGGGGCGTCTACCGCTGGCACCTCTCGGTCGCGCACCCCGACCGCTATCCGACCTGGGACGAGGTCAAGGTCGCCGCCTACGGCATCCCGAGCGTCCGGCTCGCCGAGGGGCGGACGTTCGCGCAGCTGCTCGGCAACCCGAAGACGGCGGGCCAGTGGGTGAACGCCCACGAGAACTGCTTCCACCTCTACGAGGTCGAAGACCCGCTCGACTAGGCGGTCTCGCGCATGGCGCCGACGCGGCCGTCGGGCCAGGCCGACACCTCGAAGCGGTCGCCGGTCAGCTCGTCCCGGTAGGAGACGACGTAGGCGTCGTCGACGTCCCGGCGCACCTCGCCGAAGCGGCGGATCGCCCGGTCGGGGTTCTCCGCCTGCAGGCCGGCGACCCAGAGGTCGACGCTGCGGCGGACCTTCGTCGGGAGCTCGCGGTAGTCCACGGGCTCAGCCCTGCTTCAGCTCGGCCCAGAAATACGTGCCGTCGAGGCAGCGCGCGAGCCCGCGCAGGTACTCCTCGCCGTTCTCGGGCCGGACGGGCTTGGGGCCGGGGAGGACGACCTTCGTCTCCTGCATCGTCCGCCGCGCGAGGTCGTTGCTCGGCGTGGCGACGCCGGCGACGACGTTCACCTCGCCGACGACCCCGTCCTGGTTGTGGAGCTCGACCCGTAGCATCGGCGTATCGTAGCCCTACGGGACGACGTCGAGGGCGTCGGCGACGCCCTGCGGGACCTCCGTCCCCGGCGGGATGTTGAAGACGGCGCGGTCGAAGTCGCGCTCCTCGATCAGGGCATCGAGCCGCATCAGGATCTCGTCGTAGCCGTCGCGGCCGATCAGCTTCACGAGCTCGTCCTTCGCGTCCGGCATCCGCGACCGGAGGTCTTCCAGGAACGCCCGCTCCTCGTCGCTGATGAAGTTTCCGACCTCGCCGCGGCCGTGCGCCTCGCGGATCGCGGCCTCGACGAGGCGCTGGTTCTGGAACTGGACGCTGGCCGGGTAGCCGTACTCGTCGTCCGCCTCCGAGATCCCGGGGCCGACCGGGAACGAGAGGCCGTGGTCGATCAGCCAGAGCTTGCCGTCGTCGCCGTAGAGGTAGTTCCCGGCGTGCCGGTCGGTGTTCCCGATGACCGCGTCGAACAGGCCGGCCGCCCGGACCTCCTCGGGCGGCATCCCCGCCCCGAGCGGGCTCCCGCCGTTGCGCCCCTCCGTGCCGGGGACGAACTCCCCGATCCCCGCCTTCGACGTCTCGCGCTCGGTCAGGTACTCGTCCGGCAGGGGCTCCGCGCCGAGCAGGCGGTCGACGCGGGCCTCGAACGTCCCGACCGGCCGCTCGAACTCGCCGATCCGGTAGGCGGGGACGTTCACGTGGATTCCGCCGTGGCCCGCCCCCACGTCGTTGAAGAGGTTCGACATCAGGTAGCCCGCGCGCTCGCGCTCCAGGTCCATCCCGGTCGAGACGTTCCTGCGCAGCGGCTCGTCCTCGAACCCCGCCGCCGCCAGCACGTCCGGGTCGGGCTCGGGCTTGACTACCAGGTGCGTCCCCTCGCGGGTCTCGACCTTCCAGACCTCGTTCATCCCGCCGCCGAGCTGGCTCGCGTCCGGGGAGGCGGAGGTGTCGATCGAGGCCGGCAGGCTGGCCGAGCGGTCCTCGCCGAGGCGCTGGGCGCGGGCGATCGGGGCGAGGTCTTCGCGCGTGACGCCGTGCGTCCTGGCGAACCGGACCGCGTAGACCATGTCGACCAGGTCCTGGCTGGTGTGGGCGTCGGATCCGAAGACCAGCTTGGCCCCGTGGCGCCTGGCCGCCGCGATCATGTCCGCCGCCGCCTCCTGCCGGCCGTTCCGCAGCATGTCGCGGCCGTTCACCTCCAGGGCGATCCCCTTCTGCGCCGCCTTCTTCGCGATCGCGTCCCAGTCCGCCGGGACCGAGTGCGGGTGGACGAGGACGTTCAGCTCGGGGTTGTCCATCGCCCGCAGCAGGCGGGCCGTGTTCGCCTCCCGGAACAGGGCGAGCTGGCCGCCGGGCGCCTCGATCGGCCCGTGGATCGCGGCGTTCACGACGTCGAACTGGGCCAGCACCTCGGGCGCGACGTCGAGCGAGCCGTCGGCGAGGATGTTCGCCTCGATCCCCTGCAGGATCTTGAAGTTCGAGCCCGAGGCCCGGTACTGGGCGTTCAGCGAGTCGATCTGCTCCCGCTGCGCGGCGATGTCCTCGCTCGTCAGGGCGTGCGCGTGGTCGCTGATGACGATGTGCGTCTCGCCCCGCCGGCGGGCCTCCTCGGCCATCTGGGCGACGGACTGGTGGCCGTCCGAGAAGACGGTGTGGGCCTGCTGGTCGCCGGCGACGTCGGCGAACGAGAGCTTGCCCTTCGGGACGCGCCCCTCGCCCTTCTTCCAGAGCAGGTCGACGAGCTGGTCGTCGCGGAGCTCGGGCAGCTCGGCGCGGGCGGCGTTCTCCAGGCGTCCGACCTCGGCGTGCGCACCCCAGAGCCGGTCGGGGCCGAAGCGGGCGGCCTCGCTCGGCGGGTAGGGCGGCTGGAACTGGGGCGGGCTCGCGGGCGGGGAGACGTCGGGCGGCGCCTTCAGCTTCGGAGCCGCGCGGGGCGCGGCGGGCCTCGCCGCGGGGACGTCCCGCGTGACCGGGTGGTCGACGAGCTCGACGTGGACGTTCGTCAGTCCGCGGAGCTCGTCCACGCCGATGACGCGGAGGTTCTGCCCGCGCGGCAGGAGGAGCTGGTACTCGCCGGCGGCGAGGTCGGCCCAGGCGTCGGTCGGCTTGGTGACCAGGTTCTCGTAGAGGCCGGGCGCGCCCTTCGGAAGGTGGTAGGTGACGAAGCCCGAGTTGGTCGGGTTGCCGCCGTAGTCGCCCCGCGCGAACTTCTCCGCGACCCGCTCGTCGAGCGTGGTCGGCGCGTAGCCGGGGTCGAAGATGACGTCCCCGACCTTCACGTCGGCGTCGGCCCCGACCCCGAACATCCGGCTCAGGTCCATCACGCCCCGGAAGGACTTCCCCGCCGACGGGGTCGCGGTCGAGGCGACCGTGTCGTCGATGACCTTCAGGTCGGCCTGCATCCAGGCCGGAACGTCGCCGGCGCGGAGGGCGTCCTGCGTGGCGATCCCGTCCGGCCCGAAGATCGTCCCGAGCGCGGCGCGGTCGCCCCTGGGCTCGACCGGCGGCTGGGCCATGAAGTCCTCCGGCGACCAGGGGAGGCGGCCGAGCTCGCCGGGCAGGAGGACCCGCCCCTGGGCCTCTAGCGCCCCAGGGACTTCCGCAGGGCCGCCAGCCCCTTCGCCGACAGGAGCGCGACCTGCGCGCTCGGCCGGGGTCGGGGCGGCACGATCCGCGCGTGCTCCGACCGGCGTAGCGCGTTCTGCGTCGGTGATGGCCCTCTCGTAGTCGCCACTCGCTGCCTCCAGGAGGTCGAACTGACCTAGCTCCGCATCGTACCGAGCGCCCAGGTCGCGAGCGACGGCGTCCAGCTTCTTGACGAAGTCGGGGCCGCTTCCGATGATCTCCAGCGAGCCGTCCTCCAGGAACCGGCCGGCGGGCAGGCCGGCGCGGGCCATCGCCTCGTAGGCGCGGTCGCGGTCGAGCGGGCCGCCCTTCGGGCTCGGGACGACGCGCGTCTCGATGCTGACGCCGCCCGCCGGCGTGCCCGACTTCTCGGTCTCGATCACCGGCGAGACGAGGTCGACCTGGCCCATCGGGATCGGCTCGTGGGTCTTCGCGTAGCCGTCGCGGTCGAGCAGCCAGCCGTCCTGGTCGCGGTAGCGGATGCGGACGATGCGGCCGGGGTAGACGCCGTCGGCGTCGCTGGCGAGCTTGCCGGGGAGGTAGAAGGAGGGGTCGGTGAAGTCGGCGACCGTCCCCTCGTCGGCGAGGTTCATCCGCTGGTCGGACTGGATGAAGCCGCGCTCGACGGACGCCTGGTAGTCCTCCTCCGAGATCGCCCGGTACAGGTACTCGGGCGGCCGCTCGGAGCCCTCGACGACCTCGGCGTTGCCGAACTTGTTCTCGACCGTGTCCTCGATCCGGGGCGGCTTGCCGTAGGTGCTCTTGTCGGCGCGGGTCTTGACGCGCGGCGCGGGGAGGTCGTTGCGGGGCGTGGCGAAGCCGCCGCCCTTCAGCTTGATGCTCGGCCTGAACAGGTCGGGCCGGTGCTCGGGGTCGACCATTAGGTCGCGGGCGCCCATCGAGTTCAGCACCTCGTCGAGGGTGGCCCCGGCGGCCTCGGGGATCCGCGGCTCGCGGTAGAGGACGATCTGGTCGCCGCCGAGGTTCATCGACTCGGTCTTGACGACGACGCCGTCGTAGCCCGCGGCCAGCACCTTGCGCCGCAGCTCCTCGCCCTCCAGGCCGGCCCGCGCCGTGTTCACCTCGTCGGCGTCGAGCTCGGCCAGCCGCGTTCCGGCCGGCAGGACGTGCTCGTCGACGAGGGAGAGGTCCGGCTCCTGCACGACCTCCGCGTGGGGATCGACGAGGTAGTCGGCGGCCTTCTCGCGCGTCGGCGCGAAGTAGCGCCCCTCGCCCCAGGACGACTTGCCCTTGTAGGCCGAGTGGGCCTGCTCCGTGCGGTAGACCGGCAGGCCCTCGGCGGGGACGTCGAAGGGCCTCAGCTCGGCCGGGAGGGGCGCGGCCTCCGCGCGGGCGAACCGCGCGATGACGTCGTTCCCGAGCCCGGGCTGGAAGATCGCGACCCCGTCCTGCCGGTAGGCACGCGCCAGGGCGGCGCTGAAGCCCCTCACGCCCGCCTGACCGTCGTGGACGACCAGGCGGACGGAAGGCTCCTCGCTGCCCTCCCAGACGCCCGTGGCGACGTCCTGGACGTCGAGGGAGACGCCGAAGCGGTCGGCGAGCGCGCCCGCGTCGTCGCGGAACCGCTGGAACTTCTCCGAGTCATAGAAGCCGACCGGGTCGTCGACGCCCTCGCGGAACGGGGTGATGCCGACGTCGGCCGTGACGTGGCCGTCGTAGGCCCAGTCCTGCACGCCGGGCGGCCGGCGCACCGCGTCGGCGTTCGCGACCATCTCGCGCCAGACCTCCCGCGCCTCGGGCGTTTCGGGGTCAAGCCTGCGCCACCTCTCGTAGAGCGGGTGGTTCAGCGTCTCCTTCGCCCGCAGCGACTCGGGCGTGTGAAACTGGAGCTCGAACCGGAAGCCGTTCGGCGCCTTCATCACGGCGTTCGTCCCGACGTACTCCTCGCCCGGGGCCCAGGTCGACCGGATCCGCTCGACCTGGATGCCCGCCTGCTTCAGGGCGTCGAGGGTCTTCGTCGCCTTGTCGACGAACTCGCCGGGGCGGTAGACGGCCGTGTAGCGGAGCGTGTCCTTCAGGGCGGTGGCCGCGAGGCTGTTCGAGATCCCCGCCCGCGAGGCGACGTCGGTCGAGAGCTTCCGCGCGATCGAAGCCTCCGACTTCAGCCGGAACTCGAGCCCCTGGAGCTGGCCCCCCAGGGGCTCGACCGCGGCGCGCATCGCCTGGGTGACGTAGGGCTCCATCTCCGAGGCGTTCGCGAAGAGGACGCCGGCGAGCTCGTCCGGGTTCTCCGTCGACGGCAGGGGCGCGAGCGCGGCGTCGGCCTCCGAGGCGTCGGGCATCTCGGGCGGGCCGGGCGGCCCCCCGAGCAGCGCCTCGTCGGGCGACTCAACGTAGGCCAGCGAGCAGCGGCAGTTGCAGATCTCCTCGGGCGGCCCGTCGGGGTCGCCGGGGAACTGGAGGGCGTAGCCGCCGACGTCGAAGGGCTCGTCGAGGCCGACCGTCTGCCCGTCCAGCTCGGGGTAGTCCTCGTGGCGCGGGTAGTGCGCCCCCGGCGCGGTCATCCACCGCTTGTAGAACGGCTGGCCGCTCGCGTCGGCGACGATCTTCGTCGCGGCCAGCGAGCCGCCGTTCGTGACCGCCGCCAGCTCGGTGCGGGCGATCAGCCGGCCGCGCACGGTCGAGGCCGCGTCCATCCCCTCGCGGATCGCCTTCGCCGTGTCGTCGATCGACAGCCCCTCCTCGTGGGAGGCGCGGATGATCCGCATGAGGTTGATCCGGGTCGTCTCGGCGATCCCCTGGACGTGCTCGCCGGTGCCCGCCAGGACGGCGCCGACGAGCGGGTTCGCGACGTTCCACTTCAGGTCGGGGTAGAGCGACTTCAGCGCGGATCCGTACTCCTCGATCGCCGAGAGGCGGATCGGGTCGGACTTCGTCCGCAGGCCGGCGACCACCGCGTCGACGTCCACGAGCTCGTCGGGGTGCGGCGGCGTCCAGTCGGGCGGCTCGCCGGCGGCGGTCAGGGAGGCGACCTGGGAGGCGACGGCGTCCTTGAAGTTGCGGGCGGCGACCCGCCCGGCCGTCCGCAGGACGGACGACGCGGCCTTCGCCAGCCGCTCCTCGTGGCCCAGGACGGCCTCCGCCGCCCCGTCGAGGATCGCCGTGACCGTGGCCCCGGCCGGGGCCGGGTCGGCCGCGGCGGTCACGACGCCGTCCGCGCTCGGCTCCTCGCCGATCGCGATGCACTGGTTGATCGCCCGCTTCTTCGCGTCAGGGCCGGTGTAGCACTTGCCCGCGTCCCCGCACTTCCAGCCGGCGACCCCGTCGGACTGGCACTCCTTGACCGGCACGCCTCACGCCCCGTCCCCGAAGACCTCGGCGCGGGTCTTCTCGCCGCGGCGGATCGCGTCCGGGAGGTGGCCCAGGTGCCAGGAGCGGCAGTCGAGGCACCAGTAGGGGCGCAGGCGCCGGTCGCCGATCTTCCCGCGGGCCTTCCGCGCGTTCGCCTTCGTCAGGTAGCGGATCTTCAGGCAGGCGCTCACGCGACCCCGAGCGCCGAGACGTAGTTCTGGTAGGTCTGCGGCAGGGGCGGCGGCTCCTCCTCGTAGAGGTACCGCGCGGCGTGATCCAGCATCAGCGCCGAGAGGCGGGCGGCCGTCTGCTCGGGGACGTCCCAGAGGCGCATCGCCTCGGCGAAGACCTGCTCCGCGCCGGCCACGAGCTCGCGCTCGGCCGGGGCGCCGAGGGCGCGGGCGCGCTCCCGGCCGAGCACGTGCGGGACGTCGCGGGAGCGGACGCCGTCGATCAGCGCCGTCGCCTCGACGTCGCGCTTCGCGTAGTTCCGCAGGCGGCTCCCGGCGAGCTCGCGCGTCCGCATCAGCGCCAGCTGCGAGGCCCCCAGCACCTTCGGGGCCAGCGCGTAGGCGTTCGAGCCGACGACGGACGCCTCCTGCTCCTCGGCCGGCGCGGCGCCGTTGCCGCCCGTGGCGGGCGGCCCCTTGGGCGCCTCGGCCGGCGCGACGCTCTTGTCGACCGTCGTGTCCCCGCCCTCGCCCTTCTCGATCTGACCGGGCGCCGGCTCGATCCCGCCGGTTCCCCGGACGGTCGGGATGCCGTAGACGGCCAGCGAGGCGTCCCGGACGGCGATGCCGACCTCCTCGTTCCACTCCTCCTGCGTCGGCTCGTCCTCGTCGTCGAAGCCGTTCGCCTCGCGCAGCGCGGCCTTCCCGATGGCGCGCCGGTCGTAGAGGTCCTTCGCGTCCTTCGAGCGGTCGGGCCTGTTGATGACCTTCGTCGCGTCGTAGGCGACGACGTAGTCCTGCCAGTTCTCGACCCCGATGTCGCGCAGGTAGGGCTGGAAGTAGGCCGAGGTCAGGTCATCGACGAGCTGCTGGGCGACCGGCTGGAGGTGCGCCTTCCAGGCGTGCTCGTCGATCCCCCAGGCGCCCCAGTGGTTCACCTCGCCGAGCCCGAGCAGGATCTCGGGCGGCATGTCGAGCCCGATCGCCAGCCGGCGGATCGCCTCGGTGCGGAGGCCGGTCTCGGGGTAGAACTGCGTCGGGTCGATGATCTGGACGTGCCGCATGGCCGTGTCCAGGTCGTCGATGTCGGTGCGCACGACCAGGGGGACGACGGCCGAGGCCGCCCCCTCGTCCGAGATCGGGGTCGTCATCGCCTCGGTGAGGTCGGCGATGAAGGGGTCCTCCTCGGGGTTCTCGTCGGCCGCCTCGGCGTCGGGCGGGGGCGGCGAGATCTTCCCGTTCACGAGCAGGATGCCGCTGCCCGCCAGCCGCGAGCGCGCCCGCGCCCGGACGGACTGCGTCAGCAGGACAAGCTCCTCGGCGACGTCGAGCACGGCCTGCATCGTCGAGTCGGCCAGCATCGAGTAGCGCGGGTGCCTGCGCCAGAGGCGGTAGGCGACGGCCTCCTCGTCGTTCACGGCCACGAAGTCGTCGGGGTCGGCCGGCTTGTAGAAGTCGGGCTGCAGGGACGGCGCCTTGAACCGCTGGTAGCCCGAGGACGTGAGCCGGAGCTCGTCGGGCGACAGCATCTCCCACTGCTCGACGTCGCGGTTCTCCTCGTCGCGCGAGACGAACAGCAGCGCCTCGCCGATCAGGAACATGAGCCGGCCGTAGTTCGCCAGCAGGCTCGACCGGCCGCCGCCCGGATCCTGGATGCGCCCCAGCGCCTCGACGGCCGGGTCTTCCGGGTCTTCGAGCTCGATCAGGTCGTCGCCCTCGTCCCGCGTCGCCGGGAAGAGGCGCAGCACGGAGAGGGCGCGGGAGTAGAACTGGGCCGCGTACTTGATCTCCGGGACGGCGTCGTAGTACGCGAACGAGCGCGACTGCCACGGCTGGAGAACGCGTCGCGTCGCGTCCGCGTTCTCCCGGTCGATCTTCTGCCCCGAGGCCGTCAGCGCCGACCGCGTCGACGTCCTCAGCCCGTTCTTGCTCGCGGCGACCCGCAGGGGACTAAGGACCGTCTTCGGGGGAGGCGGCGGCGGCTGGCGGCGCCGGAACGGCACGGCCGGCTATTCCGCCGGCGCGGGCTCGGGCTGCGGCTCCGGCTGCTTGGGCGCTGGACCGTTCGGGGCGCGGTCCTGCGGCCCCTTCCAGTAGTAGCCCGTCGCGTTCGGCCCCTGAGCCGAGGGGGCCGTGCGCACCGCAGCCTGGCGCCGCGCCGAACCCCCGCATCCACATCCCATGCTCGCTCCCTTCGCTCCCTAGGTTCGCCTGACGGTGAAAGTTACCGCCGTAGGCGGCTGGCTACGAGAGTTCGGACGCGATCCGCTCGCCGATCCAGCGCGCGACCGTGGCCGTCACCGCGTCGCCCAGGCCCGAGTACCGGCGCGAGTCGGGCGAGTCCGCGGCGATCAGCGTCCAGTCGTCGGGGAGGCCCTGCAGGCGCTCGCACTCGCGCGGCGTCAGGCGGCGCACGGAGGAGGCGGCGAGGACGGCCGGCTGGCCGTCGGTGCGGTGGTGCTCGGCGACGTCGTCCAGCTTCACGTCCCGGTTGCCCTGCTGCCAGTCGAACGCCTTCGGCTCCAGCGGGGCGTTCGCGACGGCCATCTTCGAGCCGGTCGCCTTCAGGGAAGGGGCCTCGCCGGGGTCGCCGGGCGTGTCGGTCGAGCCCTGGTTCTCGTAGAAGCCGAAGGGCGCCGCCTGGCCGTCGGGGCCGACGACCAGGTTCTCGTCGTCCTCCTTGCGCCGGCCGGGGACGTTGGAGTTCGGGTGCCCGCCGGCCGAGAGCGGCGCGGCGACCGCGCCGGGCGCGGAGGCCGAGATCGTGAAGGCGGGGTCGCCCTCGTCGCCGACGCCGAGCCCGGGGTCGCGCAGGCGCACGCGCCCCTCCGCGTCCGCGCTCGGGGTCCGGGCCTCGCCCTCGCCCCGCGTCGCGTCCTGCGAGATCGGGACGGCCAGCAGCGTCTCCTCCGGGCCGATCCCGCCGCCGCCCCTGCCGCGCTGGCCCTTCAGCGTCGCCGAGGTCTCCTGCTCGGAGATGAGCGGCGTCTGGTCGTCGAGGCGGTCCGCGCTGGAGCGCGGGCCGAAGGGGCCGTTGCCGCCGGTCAGGGCCGGGACGTAGGTCGCCTCCGGGTCGTAGCTCCAGCCGCGCCCGTCCTGCGCCTTCAGGGTGCCCGCGGTCGCCTCGGCGACGACGTGGTTCGCCTCGACGGCCTGGTCGTTCACGCCGGCCTGCCCGTGCCCGCGCGGCGTCTGGCCGGTCGCGAGCGGCCCGGCGACGATCACGCTGCCCTGGTTGCCGCGCGGCCCGTTGCCCGCCCTCCCGTCGATGGTCGGCGCAACGCCGAGCCGGTCGCCGACCTGCTCCCCGCTCGCGTAGGTGACGGGCTCGGCGACCGGGAGCAGGTTCTCCCCGGCGTCCCCGCGCGGGGACGAGGCGTGCTTGCCGTCGCTGGCCTCCAGCGCGGACGCGAGCGCCGACGTGCCGTCCTCGGGCAGGAGCGGGTGCCGGTCGACCCGGCCCTGGCTCGACGTCAGCGTCCCGTCCTCGAAGTCCTCGACGTAGTAGTGCGGCTGCGCGACGAGGCTTTCGGCCGAATCGACGTCTAGGCGCTCGTTTCCCCGCTGGACGGTGGAGGCGAGCTGGCCGCCACCGTCTCCAGCGCGTCGAGCAGGTGCGGCGGCAGGATCCTTCCCCTCTTCTGAGCCCGTCGGAGGATGCCTCTTGCAGCGCGAGCCGACAGCGAGTACCGCTCCGGCACGCTCCGCGGCGGTTCGAGGATCTCCGTCAGCGAGGGCTCCGACGATGAACACTCGCCGGCGACGCTGCGGCACTCCGAAGAAGCGTGAGTCGACAACCCGCCAGGCCAGGCCGTACCCGAGCTCGGCCAGCGTGGCAAGCACGACTCCGAAGTCCCGACCGCCGTTGCTAGTGAGGAGACCGGGTACGTTCTCGACGAGAACCCATCGGGGTCGAAGAGACTCAGCGACTCGTGCGAACTCGAAGAAGAGTCCGCTTCGCTCCCCGGCGAGGCCGGCCCGCTTCCCGGCGACGGAGAGGTCCTGGCAGGGGAACCCTCCGCAGAGGAGGTCGAGCTCGCCAGCGCCATGATCGCCTCGTCCCTCCCGTCGAACCCGCCAGTCCCGCCGTTGTTCCCCCACGACTCCGTCAGGGGCGGCGCCACCGTCACGCCCTGCACCTGGTTCGACAGCTCGGCCGCCGAGGCCATCAGCGTCGGCATCGTCTCCTCCTCCTCCGTCGCCCCGTAGCCCGAGGTCGAGAACCCCGTCGCCAGCAGCGTCTCCTGGTGCGAGCCCGACTCCGCGCTCAGCATCGCCGCCGTCTCGCCCAGGTCGCGCACCTCCTCGCGCTGGTTCTGCGTGAAGGCCACGACCGCCGTCGCCGTCCGGGCCGCCTTCCCGCCCGCGTCGAGCGTCTGCGCCGTCGTCGCCTCCTCCCACGCCTCCCCGTCCGCCGGATCCATCGCGTGATGCGACTTCACGAACGTCCTCGTAGACGGGGACTCCGGGGAAGCGGGCGGCGAGGACGTCCCGTCGCCAGGCGTCCCACTCGCAGAGGAAGGCGTGCTCCCAGCCGGCGAGTTCGAG
>AR_comb_assmDRAFT_10093190_pt1 | contig 13159 bp, 8 predicted proteins | sample ArasoioldDNA_FD_10543 | JGI IMG/M metagenome (IMG submission 10543) | reverse complement strand
GTCTACGCGGACCTGCGACTCGCGGGCGAGCGGGCGCTCGCGGGGCTCGGCGCCGGCCTGACCGCGATCGCGGTGGCCGGCTTCTCCTACCTGCTCCTCCGCAGCGGCGACACCAACTCGCTCGCCGGCGTGTTCACGACGCTCACCGCGCTCCTCGCCGCGCACGCCGCGCGGCAGGGCCGACCGTGGGGCGCCCCGCTCCTGATCGTTGCTATCGCATTCGTCGCCTGGTCGCACACCGGGTTTCTCATCTACGCGGTGCTGTTCCTGCTGCTCGACGCGGCGCTCGTCCGCTCCCGGCGCGGCGTCCTGCTCGCCCTCGCGGCCGGCGCGATCGGCGTGATCGCGGCGCTGCCGTTCACGTGGGAGCTCTGGCGCTACCCGTCGCGCTTCCTGCCGAACAACGTGGTGTTCGAGACCGGCCAGCCGATCGACTGGCCCGGCTTCGCGCGCAAGGTCTACTACAACGTCGAGCTGTTCTGGGAGCCGGGCCGGGCGTTCAACGACTTCGCGGGCCTGGCGATCGCGGCGATCCCGATCCTTGCGTGGGTCGCGTGGCGCTCGCGATCGCGCGGCCGGTTCTATGCCGTCGGCGCGCTGGCCGTCGAGGCGCTGATGCGCCTGAACACCCCCGAGTTCGCCTACGTGTTCCTGCGGCCGATCCACCTGCTGTCGGCGTTCGCGCCGGTGGCGATCGCCGCCTTTCTCGTCGAGGACGCCCGCTCGCGGTGGCGCGTCGCCTCGGTGGCCGCGATGGTCGCGCTCTACCTGCAGATCTGGTGGCATCCGGTGCCGCACATCGCGAGCCTCGAGGCCGCGGAGCCGGCGTTGTCTGCCCGCCTGCGATCGGGCACGGGCGGGCTCGTCCTGCTCGAGAACACCTTCCACCGCGACATGGACGCCTCGCCCGAGCGGACCAGCGCGCCCACCCCGTTCAGCGTCCACTTCGAGAGCCTCCTGCCGCGCCCGACCGGCCGCCGCTTCTACGCCGGGATGTGGGATGGCTGGCAGTGGAGCCCCGAGCGCGATCGGCTGCTCTCCGGCGGTGCGTTCCGTGGGCGGGCGCTCTCGCAAACGCCTCCCGCGGACTTCCAGGGCGAGCTCGCGCGCTGGGGCGTGGGCGAGATCGCCGTGTGGAGCGACGCCTCGCGTGCCTATCTCGACGCGAACCCGGCGTTCACGCGGACATGGAGCGAAGCCCCCTGGCAGGGCTACGCGGTCCGCGGTGCCGACACGCGTGACGTCGTGACGGCGTCCGGCAGCGGCTCGCTCAAGGATCGATCACCGCTGGGCGGCGTCGTCGCGTTGCGGGACATTCACGCCGGCGATCTGGTGGTCGTTCGTACGAGCTACCACCCCGAGTGGCGCGCCGATGCGAGCGGCACCGCGCTTCTGTTGCGCGACAGCGGCGGTCAGCTCGCGTTCATGGCGCCGCGCGACGGCAGCTACGACGTGACCCTGCACTACCCGCGTCGCACGTGGCTCGGCGTCCTCGCGCTCGGCCTCGTCGCAGGCGCCGCGTTCGCGGCAAACGCGATTACGAGATCGTCATCAAGGTAGGAGCGCGGAACCTCGTCACGCATCGCGTGTCGAAGTGTGACAACCCTCTGTTCGCTTCAGCGTTTGCGATCGTTGAGGCGAATCAAATGCCCGAAAATCTGGTCGAGTGGATAAGGACCGCGGGTCTGCGCCGCTCGGTGCGTGCCGGCGTGACGCTGGCCCATCGAGGTGCGCGGGCCGATTCGGTGCTCCTGGTCGAGCAGGGGAGCATTTTTCTCGAACGTTTCGAAGCCGATGGGAACCTACTTCCCATTTCGGTGCGCGGCCGCGGCTCACTGGTGGGATTGAGCGCGGCGATCCTCGACGGCCCGTACGAACTGGACGCCACACCGCGAATCGACGCCGAGATCGTCGTCGTCACGGCGTCGTCGGTTCGAGCGCTGATGGCCAGCCCCGAGCACAGCCCGCTCGTCGCGCGTGCACTGGCTGCGGAGGCCCTGATTTTCGCGGATCGCTGTGCCGCGCTGCGATCGAAGACCGTACGACACCGGGTGTTATCGGCGCTCGCCGAGCTCTGCGACGGCGCAATTGCCTATCCCGTCATCGTCGCGCTGCCGATGCAGGAGCTCGCCGCGATCGTCGGCGCCGACCTCACGCACGTCTGCCGCGTCATGCGAGCGCTGCGTGACGAAGGCATCGTCGACTATGGCAAGCGCCGCCTTGCGATCTGCAGCCGCATCCAGAGCGTCGGAGAAACGTTCGATTGAACGGCGCGTGGGAAGTAACTTCCCACGATTGATTGTTCACAGACAAATTTGAATGTCGGTCTACTGGCATTTGCCAGTGACACGACGCCAAACGACACCTAGGCTCCCGATGTCCAGGCGGACCACGCCCGATCCGCCGAACCGACGGAGCCAGCCTTGCGTCAATCACCCTCGGATCGCCCGCGCGCGTGGCATGCAACGACCGCTGCCATTGCCATCGCGTGGCTCGTCAGCGCATCGCCTGTCGCGGCCCAGCAGAATCCGTTCAACGCGGACGGATTCCCCGCCGCGCGCGGCACCTACGGATCGTTCCCGTACGAGAAGGTCGATCCGCTGTCGGGCAACCTCATCGTCTCGGTGACCGATCTGGCGCTGCCTGGTCCGCTGTCCCTGACGGTTTCGAGGACCTACAACAGCAAGTTCCATACGGACTTCGAGCACGGCAATCAGAACATCGAGGAGGTGTCGCCGCTCGGCGTCGGCTGGCGCCTGCACTTCGGGCGTGTGCTCCATGCGGCGGAAACGACGCCGGGCAGGACCGTCGTGGAGACGCCCGACGGCGCGGGAGGGGCGCTCTACCAGACGAGCGCCTACCCCGAAGGCTGGATTTCGAAGGGGTTCCTCCGCTACGACCGGTCGAACCACACTGCCAAGGTGCCGAACGGCGTGATTTACACGTTCGGCCACATCGGCGAAGCAAGCGGGCCGCGCGGGCAGGTCCGCTACGTGACGGCGATCACGGACCAGTACGGGAATTCGATCACCTTCCAGTACAACGGCGCGGCCGGGCGCGTCACGAGAGCCCACCAGGTGCTCAACGCCGGCCAGTGGCGCGACGTCGATTTCACATATGGCGGACCGGGAGGGAGGCTGTCGGCCATCAGCTACGCCGGACGCACGTGGGCGTTCGCGTACGACCCTGCTCCTGGCGCTCCTGGCGACTACGTCCTGCGCTTCGTGACGCCGCCCGCGGGGCTTCGCTGGGAGTACACCTACAACAACACCGGCGCCGGGCCCGAGCTGACGTCGCTGATCGCGCCGGGCGGCGGCCGCGTCGACTACACCTACGACACGGTTGCGCGTCGATCCGGTGCCCTCTCCCAGAGTTCACGGGTCGTCAGACAGCGACTCGTTTACGGAAGGGCTATCCCGACTGCGGGCACCTGGACGTTCAGCTACAACCAGGGACCAGACCAGGACACCACGGTCGTGGAGTGTCCGTGCGGCACTACGAGCTACGCGTATCACGGCATCGGGACCTCCACCTCGGGGAACTTCGCCGCGTGGGCGACCGGGCTGCTGAAGCAGCGCAAGGTGCTGCAAGGCACCACGGTGCTCGAGCAGGAAGACATCTACTACGGCACCTCGGAGCCCATTTCGTCGAACGCGATTCCCGGTGAGGGCGGCCAATGGAGCGACCCGGCCGTGTACCTCGCGTTGACGCTCGATCGAAGCCTGACGCGCGGAGGCCAGACCTGGACGACGCACTACGTCTACAACCCGGGTAGCTACAACGACTTCGGACGGCCATATCGAGTTGAAGAGCAGGGTCCCTTCGGCGAGCTGTTCCGCATCAGCGAGGTCGGCTTCCAGTATGGGTTCACGCCCTGGATCATCGGCGGCACGGCGTGGACCACCGTGCGCGCGTCGTCGGACGTCGGCGTCGAGACCGTGCAGACGAGCTCGACGGCTTATGAGCTATCGACGGGGTTCGTGACCACTGCGACCAGCATGGGCGTGCCGACCACGTTCACGCGCAACGCGAACGGGACGGTCGCGACCAGCACGAACGCCAACGGCCATACCACCACGTTCCTGTACAACTGGGGCGTCGTCAGCGACATTCGGGGCCCGATTCTATGGAGCGCGAAGGGCATCAATCCGGACGGATCGACGGCCAGCGAGCTGGTCGGCAACGACCCGAACCCCGCGAACAATGCGCTGACGACCTACGAGTACGACGACGGCGGCCGCCTGCGGTACGTGCGGCCGCGTGATAGCAATTTCACCCGCTACACCTACGACGACGGGATCGGCTACACCTTCGTGCAGGTCGATCGCGGGGCCGCGACGACCACGACTGCGTTGGACGGCTTCGGTCGCGCGGTGTCGACCTTGGACTCGACAGGCGTAAAGACCCGCATCGACCGTGACGCGTGCGGGCGCGTGACCTATGCCAGTGGCGCCTACACCGCGGGCGACGGCAGCGGACGTGGAACGACGACCGAGTACGACGAAATGGGCCGGGTGAAGAAGGTCACCGTCACCGATCCGGCCGGAACGGCGTACACCCAGTACGAGTATCTCGGGACGGACGTCCGGATCACCGATGCGATCGGCCGGCAGACGTTCTACGACTACAAGACGTTTGCCCCGGGCGACGGCCGAGTCGTCGGCGTTACGGATGCGGACGGCAAGACCACGAGCTACCAGTACGACACGCTGGGAAACCTTCGCCGCGTCGATGGTCCCGGGCCGGGAGTGCCACCGCGGACCTGGACCTACAACGGTGTGCGTCTTACCAGCGACACGCAGCCGGAGTCCGGACAAACCACTTACACCTACGACCCGCTCGGGAATCTCAAGACGGTCACAGACTCGCTGGGCCGCATCACGACGCTCAACTACGACCTTCAAGAACGGCTGACGAACCGCGACGCCCCAGGCACCAGCTCCGACGTGACGCTGGGCTATGACGCCGTCGGCAGGTTGTGGAAAAAGGTCATCGGCAACCCATCGAACGCGGACGTCACGACCACGTTCACGTTCGATACCGCCCAGCGGACCATCTCGCGCAAGGACGACATCACGGGAGGGCTCAGCTACACATCGAACTACTCCTACGACGGGAACGACAACCTCACGCAGATTCGTTACCCGTGCACAGGCACCGGGTGCGCGAACCCGCGCGATGTGACCTACGAGTACGACCCACTCAACAACCGGCTCACGACGGTCCGAAATAGGGGTGCGATCTTCGCATCGGGGTTCACCTACGACGGCGCCGGCCGGCTGGCGAGCTACGTGACCGGCACGGTGACGCACCAGTTCGACTACGACGTGCGCGATCGCGTGTCTCGCCTCCGGGCGGGGCCGACGAGCGGCAACGCGCTCGATCTCACCTACAGCTACAACAAGGTCAGCCAGGTACTCGGCATAACGGACGGGCGAGGGCCTGGCTGGGGCCAGAGCTTCGGCTACGACGCGCTCGATCGGCTCATCGGCGCGGCCGGTCCATGGGGGCTCATTTCGTGGACCTACGATGCCCAGGGCAACCGGCAGACCGAGAACCGTGGCGCATCTACGGTCTACAACTACGACGCGAAGAATCGATTGACTTCCACGACGGGCGCGAACCCGGAGGGACCCTTTGGCTACAACGCTGTCGGTGAGCTGACGGATGACAGCCAGGGTCACTACGACTACACCCCGGCCGGCATGTTGCTGGCGGCGACCCGACCGGGAATGACCGCCAGCTATCTCTACGACGCCGATCTGCTGCGGGTGAAGCGGACGGTCAACAACACGACCGTGCTGACCATCCGCGGCGCTGGCGGCCAGGTGCTCACCGAGATGCAGTCGCCATGCGCCGGGTCCCCGCAGTGGGTGCGCGACAACATCTACGCCGGCGGCAAGCTGCTCGGCGCCGTCCGCAACAACACCCCGGCCACGCGGGTCGAGTTCGAGGGGCCAGGCACCGGGATCGACGAAGGGTTCGGCTCCTTCGGCATGGCCGTCCGGATCTACACCGGCAACGGCCAGCCGCTGGCCTGCCCTGTGACCGTGTCCTTCGAATTCACAGCCGGAACCGCCACGCCGACCCTCGACTACACCGGGACCAACGGTACGCTGACGTTCGCTGCGGGTACGGCTAGTGGCAGTTACCTCGGCATCTACTCGACGTTCGTCAACGACAGCCTCGACGAGGACGACGAGTACTACAAAGTCCGGCTGACGGGCGCGGTCGGCGCCGTGCTCGGCGCGACATCGGAACACACCGTCACCATCTACGACAACGACCCGGCGCCTTCGCTGACGATCAACGACGTCACCGTCAACGAGAACTCAGGCCCGGCCGTCTTCACGGTGTCTCTGTCGGCGGCGAGCGCCAAGACGATCACCATTGCGTACACGACCGTGGCCAACGGCACAGCGCTCGCCGGCAGCGACTTCACGACGACAGCCGGGACGTTGACGTTCCTCCCCGGCCAGACGACGGCGACGATCTCGGTCCCGATCATCAACGACAACATGCCCGAGCCGAACGAGACCTTCACGGTCTCGCTCTCGAGCCCGTCGAACGCGACGATCGCGGACGGGACGGGAGTCGGCACAATCGTGTCCGACGAGAAACAGATCGATCCATCGCTGCCTGGCCAGTACTTCGCGGACGTCGAGAGCTCGGGTGCCGAAGCCGGCTACCTCCGCATGTTCAATCCGCATACGGTGGCGGTGGTCGCCCGGCTCACCTACGTCTGGGCAGACGGGCACGCCGTGAACCAGGACTTCAGCATCCCGGCGCAGCAGCGCCAGGACGTCGGGCTGGTCTATCAGCCAGGGATTGGCGGCACCGGCCGCTTCTCCGTCGCGGTCCAGTCGTTGGACGCGTCCCGTCCGCTCGTTGCTGAGCACGTCGGCTACTCCCCGGCGGACACGTTCACCGGCGGCCGCGCCGATGGCGGGTCGACGCCGGCGCCGACCTGGTACTTCGGCGAAGGCTCAGCCAACAGCTTCTTCGAGGAGACGGTCTCGATCTTCAATCCGGGAAACAGCCCGGTGCAGGTCACCATCACCCTCGTCAAGGACAACGGCACCACGGCGGTGCTGACACCGCTGATTCCGTCCGGTCCAGGGCGGGTCGAGCTGCGGGTGAATGACTGGGCAACGGGCGACCACGGCCTCATCGTGTCCGGAACCATCCAGGGGACCAGCACGCCAGCCAACATCGCCGTCCAGCGCACCGAGCGGTGGCCCCTCGGAGGCGTGCACGAGACCTCGACGACGTCGGGCGCGTCCTCGCTGACCAACAACTGGTACTTCGGCGACGGCGGCAAAGGCGCATGGTCGACGTTCCTCGCGTTCATGAACCCGTCGACGACGCAGACGGCTGAGGCGTACGTCTTCTACGTCCACGACAACGGCCAGACCTACGGTCAGCCGGTGAGCGTCCCGCCGATGCGGCGCGTCACAGTCAGCCCGCCACCCACCATGCCTGACGGGGGTTTTGCCATCCAGGTTGGCAGCTCCAACCTGGTCAACTACGCCGTCGAGCGGTCGATGTACAGCGGTCCCGCGTTCGCGCTGGGGTCGGCGTCGACGCCCGCGCCGCTCCCGGCGCTCACGTGGCGTTTCGCCGAGGGGTCGTCGAATCCGTACTTCGACAGCTACTTCCTCGTGTTCAACGTGAACTACACGACGGCTGCGAACGTCACGATGACGTTCCGCAAGACGACCGGCGGAGTTGCGACCAAGACGCTGACCCTCCCGCCGCGGACGCGTATTGCCGTGAACGCCGACGTCGTCCCGGGTATCGACGACAACGCCGACTACTCCACCGAGGTCACGTCGACGAACAGCGTCTACATCGTCGTCGAGCGCTCGACCTACTGGCCACACGCAGGCTGGAACGGATCGCACAGCTCCATGGGGAGGCCGCAGTGACGCCCCGCTTTGACGGCAATGGTGTCGCCGCGTCCATGCACACGTCTGGGAGTGATGAGCCGATGCTGACCAGCACAACCAACGTCGATCGGCCGACCACGCGGCTACGGTTGTGGCGTCGCACCCTCATGGCCGTGGCGTTGGCAGCCGGCCTCCTGGCGCCCACGCTGGCTTTCGCGCAGAGCGAAGTAGTCGAGTACTACGCCACCGACGCGATCGGATCCATTCGGGTGGTCTTCGACGCGGCCGGAAACGCGACAGCGCGCAGCGACTACCTGCCGTTCGGCGAGGCGTTTGGAACATCGGGCAGCCTTCCTGCCAAGCGGTTCACCGGCCAGGAGCGCGACGGCGAGGCCGGCCTCGACAACTTCAACGCCCGCAGCCTCATCGTTCGACATGCCCGATTCGGGCGAACCGATCCGATCGGTGGTTCGACCGGCGATCCGCAATCGTGGAATCGCTACGCTTACGCCGCCAACAACCCGTTGGTGCTGGTCGATCCCACTGGGATGTACAACACGCCATCTACGATGTGCACCCAGTCGACCGGGGCGTACTACTGTCCAGGCCAAACAGGCCCCGCCAACGTTGACGACTACTTCAATCCGGACAAGTACGGATACCACGGCGGGGATACTGACGGTGGAGACGTCGACGGGGTCCGAGCCGATCACGCGCGCTTGAGCCCGGGCCAGGGCGGTGTGCTCCCAGATGCGGTACGAGCGGCAAAGACGCAGGTAGATGCACAGATCCAGGGACAAAAAATCGCGGCCGAGTTCCTGATCAACGTCGCGCTGAGTCTCGTCGATCTATCGTTTGGTTCTACCGTACAAGAACCGGGCGCCGGCGAGGCGAACAAACCTCTGAACCCGATGACCGCGGCCGACAAGACTGCCGTTGGCGTTGCAGTCGTGGCGGGGGCGTTTGGCTTTGGGAGTGCCGTCTACAGAGGCGTGATCGGCGGGGCGGCAGAGAGTTCGAGTGTCTACGTTCTTGGAAGGCAGGTTGATACTGCCGTCGCCAAGGATTGGCCAGGGCACTCTATCCTGGAGATACCGGATTGGTCGGTTGCCAAGAACGACGCGTACGTTCAGCAAATCATCAACCAGCGAGGAACGGTCTACCTGGCATCACCCCAGACACCGGCGAACATGTTCGACATCGTCAACAACCGCGCGACCGTTTTCGCCCGAGAAGTGGGGCAGCTGCTGGAGGCGGGTTACAGCAGGTTCGGTGATATCCTGATACCTCCTGGGAAGTAGATGGCGGTGGGCACAAACCATTTCGAAGCGGCCGAGTGGCTGAGGGCAACGAACAACAGGGGGTATGGCCCGCTGCCGATTCCCCAGCCAAGGGACGCCGAGATCGAAGCGCTGCTTCGTTCGTGGATGGCGCTCGATGAGTCGACTCGCCAAGCCGCGGCCCAAGGCATTGCAGAAGAGCAGCGGTTCACGCTTCTGGCGTACAGCGAGCGGATGGCCTCGTTGGCAGTGCGGAAGCGCAACCAGGAGCTGATACGTCTGGGTCTCCTGGCTCTGGGTATCGACGGCTGGCGCGGCGACTGGCGCGACAACGCGGCCCTCATCTCCTTGCACTATGACGCGGCGCAGAGGGTTGGCGCTGATCCCGCCTCTTTGTTTGAAACCACAGCAGGAGTGTTGTCACCGAAAGCAGCCAACGCGTTGCGTTCGTTTTTGCGACGCGCGCCGGCTGACAAGAGCCTCGAGGCCATGGGTTACGAGGCGGGAACCGATGCTGATGGGTTCCGCTATAAGCGGACCTGGTAGTGCGAGCTGCTTGCGCTGACGGTGGCGACGCTTCTTCGGCGTCGGTCAGGGCGAATCCGACAGGCGGCGAACGCGTATAGTGGCGCCATGCGCCATCTCAATCGTCCGATTCCTGGTTGCGACGATCGATATCTCCACGAGCGCTGCCTGGTGGCGCCGAGCCCCGACGCCCAGGCGCGGCTGAAGGAGAAGCTGCGCGAGGCGGCAAGCGGCGCCGGTCTGTCGGTGGGCCAGGTCGGACTCGTGCCCCTCGATCGCGGTGGGTTCAACGACGGCCTGATCAAGCCGGGCACCGAGCTGCCGCTCGGCATGCCGCTGCGCACCGCGCGGCGCCAGGCGCTCGAGCGGGCGCCGCTGCGCGGGCAGGTCCGCGTCCTCGTCGTCCTCGTCGACTTCTCGGACAAGCCGATGTCGACGACCGCCGATCATTTCAAGGACCTGTTCTTCTCGGAAGGCAAGCTGCCGCACGGCAGCGTGCGCGAGTATTACACCGAGGTCAGCGCCGGCAAGATCAAGATCACCGGCGACGTCGTCGGACCGTTCCGGATGTCGCTCCCGCTCGCGACCTATGGCGGCGGCGGATCCGGCACCGACAACCCGGCGCCGAACGCGCGGACGATGGCGCGCGAGGCGGCGGTGCAGGCCGACGCGGTCGTCGACTACAAGCCGTTCGACAACGACGGGAACGGCTTCGTGGACGCGTTCATCGTCGTCCACGCCGGGCGCGGCGCAGAGGAAACGCTCGACACGAACGACATCTGGTCGCACAAGTGGGTGTTCGGCGGCGGCGCGCTGAACGCCGACGGCACGAAGGTCTACGCGTATCTCACCGTGCCCGAGGACTCGAAGATCGGCGTCTGCGCGCACGAGCTCGGACACCTCCTCTTCGGCTGGCCGGACCTCTACGACACCGACGACTCCAGTGCGGGCCTTGGCAACTGGTGCCTGATGGCCGGCGGCAGCTGGAACGGTGACGGCGACATCCCATCGCATCCCTCGGCATGGTGCAAGGCGTCGCAGGGCTGGGTGACGGTCGACAACCGCAAGACGTCCGGCAAGGTCACCATCCCGGAAGTGAAGACCGGCAAGAAGGTCTACCGGCTCTGGAAGGACGGCAACACCACCAGCCAGGAGTACTTCCTGCTCGAGCACCGCGCGAAGACGAAGTACGACAGCAAGCTGCCGGGCGAGGGCGTGCTCATCTACCACGTGGACGAGTCGATCGACGACAACGACAACGAGCATCACCCGAAGATCAAGCTGATGGAGGCCGACGGGCGCAATCAGCTCGAGGAGGCGGCCAATCGCGGCGACGCGGGCGACGTGTTCCCCGGCACCTCGCACAACGCCAGCTTCACCGCGACCACCACGCCGAGCTCGCTCGCCTACAGCGGGCTCGAGACGTGCGTCGCCGTCACCGAGATCGCGAAGTCAGGGGCGTCCTACACCGCGCGCATCGCGGTGTCGTGCCCGGCGCCGGCCACTCCGGCTCGCCCGGTGAAGAAGGCGCGGAAGACCACGAAGACCCGCAAGACGAAGAACACGAAGAACACGAAGAAGGCGAAGCCCGCTCGCAAGGGCCGCAAGCGCTGATGGTGCAGGTCCGCGAGAACTGGTCGCACGTCGTCGGCCGCGTCGAGAGCTGGACGCCGCCGAAGGGCGCCGACGATCACGGCGAGCTGGTCGTGAAGGTCGAGCGCGTCGGGGACGTGCAGGCCGAGGCCGGCGGCCGCGCCCACCCGAACATGCTGGAGAAGGCGGAGGGCACCACGCTCCGTGTGCGCGTCCCGGCGTCCGCCGCCGCGAAGCTCGATGCCGCCGCGGGCGCGACGATCAGTGCCGACGTCCGCCGCGGGAAAGACCCCGGGGTCGTTTTCGCACACCCGGAGAAGATTCAGGTCCGTAGAAAGTAGCGGCCTTGTCCCCGGCTTTCTCTGTGCCTCCAGAATGGAGGCACAGTCGAGGAGCGCGCGTGGCGACGCTGAACGTCAAGAACCTGCCTGACGGGCTCTATCGCAAGCTGCAGGCGCGCGCTCGTCGGGAGCGCCGGTCGGTGGCGCAGGAGGTCACGGTGATCCTCGCCAAGGCCCTGGAGACGCCGAAGCCGCTGTCCATCCTCGACCTCAAGGGATTGGGCAAAGAAGCCTGGGCCGGCGTCGACGCGGCGGAGCATGTAGCCCGGGAGCGCGGCTCGGACTGATTCTGGACGTCAGATCTGGTGCTCCTTGTGGGTGCACCCCTCGAACACCGGCGAGAACAGCTGGCCGTTGTCGCCCAGCTCCTGTTCGAGGCCGATCTTCGTCGTGTAGTAGCCGGCGATCGTCATCTGCTTCATCGCCTTGAAGAACGGCACGCCGGGCGCGTCGTCCGCTGACTGGCCGCTGTCGGCCGCGAGCTTCGTCAGCAGCTCGGTCTGCTGCTCCGGCGTCGCGCCCGTGAACGGCTTGCCGTAGAGCGCGGTGCTGCGGGTGTCCATCCACGCGAGGCCGGCGAGGAAGCGATCCTTATCCTCGGGACGTGCGTTCGCCATCAGGTTGTCCACGAACCGGTCGACGAGCGCGGCGCGCGCGCCCGGCGTGTCGGTGGTCGGGATGATCAGCTCGGCCAGCGTGGCGACGGTTACGAGCTGCCCGGGCGTGAGCACCTTCGGCGTGAACGGCGCGGCAGCGGCCTGGGCGCTGGAGGCGGCCAGGACGTGCGTGTGCATGGCCGGGTCCTGGGCCAGCAGGTTCAGGCGATCGAGCCAGAGCGCGGTCGCGGTGACGCCGGCGCCGGTCGCCACCGTGCGCAGCGCGGTCCGGCGGGACATGCCGCTGGCCTTGCGGGCGGCGTCGCGGTGTTCGTTCGGAATCATCACAGCACTCCCTGCTTGATCTGGTCGGCGAGGTAGTCGGTCGCGCGCCACGAGAGCGCGAGGATCGTGAGCGTCGGGTTCTTCTCGCTCGCGTTCGAGAACGACGAGCCATCGACGACGAACACGTTCGACACCTCGTGCATCTGGTTGAACTTGTTGAGCGCCGAGCGCTTCGGGTCGTCGCCCATGCGGCACGTCCCGTGCTCGTGGATCGCCGAGCCGTTGCGGTCGAGCGCGCCGCGCTTGTAGTTCACGAGCTCGACGCCGGACGCCTTGGCCAACGCCTCGATCGTGTCGGCCATGTGCTCGGTCATCTTCCGCTCGTTCTCGCCGATCTCGTAGGAGATGGTCATCAGCGGGACGCCGTAGCGGTCGTTGCCGGCCTCCCCGACCGTGATGCGGTTGTTCTTGTAGGGGAGCGCCTCGCCGAACGGGTGGATCTCGACCCACGCGGGATGCCGGCGCTTGATCTCCTTCTTCAGCGCGGCGCCGAAGCCGGGGATCGTCTCGCTGCCGTTGTGGGCGCCGGTGTCGCTGCAGCCGGTGTTCCAGAACTGGACGCCGAAGCCGCGCAGGTAGTCGCGCTTGTG